>Ga0268280_1000315_pt1 | contig 43447 bp, 41 predicted proteins | sample saktaG_9_FD_190139 | JGI IMG/M metagenome (GOLD analysis project Ga0268280, IMG submission 190139) | Saline water microbial communities from Sakinaw Lake, British Columbia, Canada - sak_2011_5_24_40m | ecosystem: Environmental > Aquatic > Non-marine Saline and Alkaline > Saline ...
GATTGCAAGTTCGATTCTTCTTCTTTACTTAGCTGACGATCAGTTCAGAGCGAAAGTCAAAGGATTCAAATTGCTCGAAGGTGTTGCTGGAAGCTTCTACGTTGTCATCGGACTTCTCGGTCTGTTGGTTGCATCATACTTCTTGCAAAACTTCTTGCCAACCGGTACGGTCGGTGACTTGATTAGCGCAGGCATCATTCCAATCGTCTATATTTTGATTGGTTTGAAAGTCGGAAGCGAAATCGCAGGAATCATCGACAATTTCTTGACAGAGGAGGAAGTATCATTATGATCCAATACGCTGCCATCATATTGATTGTTTTCGGTCTATACGGATTATTAAGCAATCATAACATCGTCAAAATGATTATCTCCCTCAATATCATAGAAATCGGTCTTAACATTTTCATCATCAGCGTTGGTTTCGTTTATGACGGAATTGCGCCTATCCTTACAAGCACGAACAGTTCAAGTGCATTACTTTACGTCGATCCACTTCCTCAAGCTCTTGTGTTGACTGCCATCGTCATCGGCGTTGGAACCACTGCACTGGGTCTTGCATTAGCGAAGAAAATCCACTCGAAGTATGGCACGTTCGAGCTTGATGAAATGGGGGACAACGAATGAGTTCTTTAGCTGTATTGCTGATCGCGATTCCGCTACTAGCGGCATTCGTATCGATCCTATCAAAGAAAATTGCTCCCTATTTGTTACTCGCAGTTAGTTTGGTCAATGTCTTATTGCTGTTCTACTTCGTTCCAAACGGAATCGTCGTTATCGGCGGATATGACTTGCCATATGGCATCAACCTGTTTGTCGATGCATTCTCTAGAATCGGACTAGGCGTCGTTAATGTTTTGTTCTTAATTGTTGTTTTACTAAATATCGTTGAGTTCAAGAAATTCTCTAGTATTTTACTTGTTGCTCTCGCTGGATTAAACGGCTTATTGCTGACTGGAGATTTGTTCAACTTGTTCGTTTTCTTAGAAGTCGCCGGTATTGCTGCTTATCTCATTACAACTTCCAATAAAAAACCGCTTGCGACTTTCCGTTATTTGATTATCGGTTCGGTAGGAAGCAGCCTCTATCTATTTGGATTAATCATTCTTTATGGAATGTTCGGTACTCTGAACTTAATGGACATGGTATCTTTCATTCAAGCAAACAATGTTGAAGCATCTGCATTGGTATTACCTGCTACGCTGATGTTCATCGGACTCGGCGTTGAAGCAAAACTATTGCCATTCAACTCTTGGGTCAAAGGTGTATTAAAAGATTCAAATACATTAAGCGGTCCAATGATTGCTGCTGTATATGCTGCAACGATCAGTTTCGTATTCGGAAGAATCATCAACAATCTTCTTTCCTTAGCATTTGTAGGAAACTTGTTAATAGTTGTCTTAGTGTTATTGGCTGTTGGAATCTTCATTGCGGAAGCGATGGCATTCTCTTCAACCAAAGTCAGAGAAATTCTTCTTTATTCAAGCATTGCCCAAGCAAGCATCGTTGTTTTGTTGTTTGTCAACGGAATCGTTCTGTGGGCAGTCTATTTAATTATCGCGAACGCCCTAAGCAAAACCGTCATGTTCTTAGTTGCCAATAAGGCGGCGAAAGATCACGGCAGTGATGAATCTGAGAGTCTACAAGGAATTTTCTCAAAAAACATCCTTGTTGGAATTACCTTCAGTGTTGCAACATTAAGCGTTATGGGACTTCCGTTATTCTTTGGATTTGTCGTTAAACTGAACTACCTTACGGAACTTGCACTTGGTGCACAGTGGGCAATACTCGCTGTCATCTTAATCTCAAGCATCATCGAAGGCATTTATTTTGTGAGAATGCTGATTAAACTATGGTATCCTGAAAAGAATGAAGTAAATGTTACATTCGACCTTCGTTTCAAAGTCGTGTTTGTTGCTATCGCACTGATTCTTCTTGCTTTGGGAACTTACACAGCTCCACTGAATACCTTAGATAACTCAATTGATACAATCGCGGAGGTGATCGACAATGGCTAATATTGAATTATTGTTAATATTCCTGTTAGCTTCAGGTGTCATCTCTTATTTCCTGACGAAACTGAATTCCTTCGCAGGAAGCGTATTTACAATCTTCTCTACGATGTTTGTCTTTGCATCCCTTGCAATGTATGGCTTCACTGGAAATCTTGACACAACCGTCAATTTAATCCCTGTGTTGTCGTTTGCACAAACAAACGTTGGTTTCTATTTTGCAATCATCATCGTCTTCGTCTACTTAATGGTTAGCTTCTTCCATCCTTACTTTGTAGGCGAATACAAATACAAAAATTCCTACAACATGATGTTCCTGCTCAGTTTAGCGGGCGTCATCGGAACATTCTTTGCAGACAATTTCATTCAATTGTTCTTCGCTTTTGAATTCATCGTTTGGACGAGCATGCTATTAATCCCGATGGGCAAGAGCAAAAAAGCCGCTGTTTCATATTATGGATTCAGTGCTTTAGGAAGTTTTGCAATGTTGTTTGGAATCTTGGTCATGAGAAGTGTAGCCGGATCCTTCGACATCGATTTGGGACTTGCCAGTGTTACTGGCGGACAAGCCACCTTGGTGTTCGTATTGTTCTTGGTTGCGGCATTTTCAAAACTTGGAGCGTTCCCCTTCCACGTGTGGTTGCCGGAAGCTCATGGAAATGCTCCTCATCCATTCTCTCCGGTATTATCCGGAGCGCTTGTCAAACTTGGAGCGTTCGTGGCGGTGTTCGCTATTTTAAGAATTTTGCCATCCACTCCACTTGTGAATTTCGCTAATGCAAATTTACCGAATATACCACTTGGACAATATGCCGTTGTAATTCTAGGTAGTCTCTCCATCGTCTTTGGTACGTTGATGGCTATCAAGGAAGACGATGCAAAGAAGTTATTAGCATATTCGTCCATGAGCCATGGTGGATACATCCTCGTTGCTTTTGGTATCATGACTTCTCAAGCTGTTGCCGGTGGATTCTATCACATTCTTGCCCATGCACTTGCGAGTGCAGGCGCATTCATGGCAATCGCAGCTGTCGCAAAACAAACACATACGACGAAAATCAGCGAACTAGGCGGTATGATTCACAAAATGCCGATTACTTATGTCGTTTATCTTGTCGCAATCATATCGATGGCAGGTATTCCTCCAATGGGTGGATTCATTTCCAAATGGTTGATATTCCAAGCCGTCATCAACAAAGGAATGATATTCGTAGCGGTTGCGGTCTTCTTCGGAAGTATCGGTTCCTTCCTTTACGTGTTCAGACCCCTTGCAGCTTTGTTCTTAGGACAAGAACTTCGTGAATATAAGATTACTGTAAAAGAAGCTCCAATCTTAATGTTGATTCCAATGGTGATTATTACAGCGCTTAATGTCTATACCGGCGTTATGCCAGCAGCCATTCTGAGTTTCATCAACAAAATGCTTCCCGAACTCGGACTTGCGCCAATTTCAATTACAATGTGGGACATCGTTGGCACAAGCGGAACACTGAACCCTGGGCTCATTGCTTTGGTATTTGCAACCGGCTTTGTCGTTGCGTTCATATTGTTCCTTGTATTAAAAAAATCCAAAAAAGTCACTTTAATGCAAACCTATACCGCAGGAAACTTCGTTCATGACGAACAACTTCTGCACTACACAAAAGATTTCTATGCACCGCTTGAAAGGCTGTATATCAAATATACAACCAAAATGACGGACTTCTATGAAGCTCTCGCAGTCAAAATCAAAGAAATTGGAAAGTTTGGCAAATATCTCTTTATGAATAAATTCATTGGGACAACGATCCTTTGGATCATCGCCATACTTCTTTTCCTATTGGTAGGTGAAGTACTATGATTCTTAATCTATTAATTGGACTCGGAGTCGCATTCTTCGGATTTGCGCTTCAAACCAGTATCGCAGGACTCAACCGTAAAATCATCGGCCGTCTTCAAAAACGTGTTGGCCCGAGATGGTATCAAGAATTCCTCGATATCTTCAAACTATTAAGCAAACGTGCAACAAGCCATGGATGGATCTTTGATTTCGGAGTCATCATGGCTTTAGGCGGAATCATCGCAACAGCAATGTTTATGCCTCTTACTTCTACTTTCAGTGCCTTTGGAACCTATGACAACTTTTTCATCTTCGTTTACTTGCTTGCCGTTGGTATGTTAGGTATGGCAATGTCAGCCAGTGGTTCAGGAAACCCGTGGGCATCCATCGGCGTCATGCGTGCATTGACCACAATGCTAGCTTATGAAGTGCCTTTCATGATCATCATTCTTACCATTATCAAGGTTGCAGGTACCAGCTCAATTTCAGGCATCCAATTATTCCAACAGGCTGCAGGAAACAATTGGTTCGCAATCGCACTTCCGCTTGGTGGAATTGTCGGTTTCATTTCCTTGATGGGAATGTTAGGTAAAAAACCATTTGAAACATACATTGCGCCCGCAGAAATCGCATCCGGACCGATGGTTGAATACGGTGGCAAACAACTTGGAATGCTCTTCATCATGCATGAAATTACTGTGTTTATCGAAGTCAGTTTGTTTGTCCATCTGTTCTTAGGTGGCGCAACTAATGTCTTCATCTTCATCTTGAAATACTTCTTGGTTTACACGTTCGCAAACTTGATTTCAAATGTCAACGGACGTTTCAAAATCGATCAGGTTGTTACATTCTTCTATAAATGGCCATTAATTCTTGCCATGGTTCAAGCGTTTATCGCAATCTATCTCGGGTGGGTGATTTAATTGAAAAGTACTAAATTTACACCAGAAAGAAACATTACCAGAGCCGAGACCGATCGTAAATGGTGGGAAATCGGAGATTTTTTCAGAAGAAACTCGCTTTGGTTATTAATGTACTGTACAGGATGCTGCGCGATTGAGTTGCCACCGGCAATGACATCCGCATATGATATGGAACGTCTTGGAATGGGCCCTATGGCTACGCCAAGACAAGCGGACATTCTGCTTGTCTCAGGGTATCTTTCTTTAAAAACTTTAAGACGTTTGATTTATACTTACGAACAAATGAGTGAACCACGTTATGTCGTCGCACTTGGAAGTTGTCCAATCAACGGCGGAATCTATCATGATTCCCACGCCGTCATCAACCAATTGGATCAATATGTTCCTGTCGACGTATACGTCGCAGGATGCATGCCGAACACGGAAGCTGTTATGAACGGTTTCGTCGACTTGATGGAACAAATCAAAAACAAGTCAGCAAACGGTTGGATGAAGTATCGCGACAACTACGAATGGTATCGCCAAAATCAAATTCAATCACTTGGGGAGGTAGATGTTCATGACGAATTCCATGACTAATGTCGAATTTGTACAAAACCTCGTAAAATCCAATGTAAAAGTATTAAAAGAACACGTAACGGACCAATACCAAGTCCATTTCGTTGTAGAACAAGATAAAGTCCATTTCCTTCTTAATATTTTAAGGAATGCAGGATGGATTCAATTATCTTACTTGAGTGCAGTGGACTGGCCTGAAGAAAACAAGTTTGAGCTCGTATATATCGTCTTTAATTGGGACAAACCGGTTTATGTTCAAATCAGAACTAAAATCGACAGAGAGAATCCGGTTATGAATTCGATTCTTCCAATTTATCCTGGATGCAAATACTATGAAAGAGAATGCCATGAATTCTTTGGCGTTAAATTTCCTGGAAACCCAGATTATGAAAAACAACTCATCCTTGAAAATTGGGACGACATTCCTCCAATGCGAAAGGATTTCGATCCCGAAGCTTATAGCACTCGCAAATTTCCACAAAGAGAATACTCAGAAACTTACATCGTTCAAAGTGAAGGAAAGAGCAAAATTGCTAAAATGGAAGCTAGAACAAAACGTGCAGAATCTTTGAGGGGAGGCAAAAAATAATGAGAGAGATGAAATTATTCTTAGGCCCCCAACATCCTGGAATGCACGGAAATGCTTCCGTCCACATGTATGTGGAAGGAGACATCATTAAAAGAAGTTTCTTATTACCAGGAATGCTTCACCGCGGTTTCGAAAAAGGAATGGAACGTCATTCTTGGATGAACAACATTTCCTTGATTCCGCGTGTTTGCGTTGTTGAACCAGATATCAATGAACTTGCATTTGCAATGGGCGCAGAAAAACTTTTAGGTCTTGAAATCCCTGAAAGAGCTCAATGGATTCGAATGATCATCATGGAACTTGCAAGACTTTCCATCCATTTGATGGCCTACGGTGGCATCGGTGGACCAACAGGTAACTACACCTTGATGTATCATGCTCACGCAGATAGAAATGAAATTTTGGATATCTTTGAACAGATTACAGGAATGCGTGTCTATCATCAATACATCGTCATCGGTGGAGTCAGAAAAGACTTGCCAGAAGGCATCGAAAAAGACATCCATAAATTCTTGGATAGCCTGGAATCCAGATACGATGAATATCGCGATCTTGGAATCGATAACCCTTCAATCATCAAGAGAATCAAGGACACGATCATGCTTCCAGAAGAAGTTGTTTGGGAACTTGGCGTTACCGGTATCGGTATGCGTTCTTCCGTCAACAAACCTTATGATGTTCGTAAAGTCATGCCTTATTGCAGATATGACCAAGTGGAGTTTGAAGTTCCGGTTTCAGATTATTCAGACGCAAGAAGTCGTATCGATTGCAAACTAAAAGAAATTCTTCAATCCATCAGCATCATCAGACAATGTCTGGTTAAAATTCCAGAAGGACCTGTCAGAGTTCCAATCTCCAGAGGTCAGTCGATGCGTTGGGTCATTCCAAAAGGGTACGTATACAGCGTCGTTGAATCGAGCCGCGGTGAGTTTGGATACTTTATGGTTTCAGATGGCGGAACCAATCCTTACAGAGTCGGTGTTCGTGGGGCAAGTTATCCTCAAGGATTGCTTGGTGTTGAAAAATACATGCCTGGAACCAGAATCGACGATGCACCATTATGGATAGATACCATGGGCGTTTGTTCGCCGGAAATTGACAGGTAGGAGGAGATACTATGAAAGATAACGAAAACAAGAGATACAAACACGCTAGCATCTTCGGTCCGATGAGACATTTCAAGTACCTTTTCAAAAAACCCGTCACTCATCCGTTCAAAATCATATTCACAAGAAAAAATGCTAGTTATTTAAATGACAATGCCATCTTTAAAAACAAAAAAAGATTGGACTCTGCTCCTAGAACAGCTCCGGATAATTTAAGAGGATTCCATACCAACGACTGGGAAGTCTGTATCGGATGTGGTACTTGTGCTGATATCTGTCCAACAGATGCAATCAGAATGGTTGAACGCGCTGATTTAAAAGATGAAGCAGGAAAACTCCAACAACGTCCGGTTATCGACTATGGACGCTGCTGCTTCTGCGCACTTTGCGTTGACACTTGCACGACAGAATCTCTTAAAATGAGTAAGGAATACATCTATTCAGAAACTGATCCTGACCAATTCCTGTTAATGCCTGAAAAAACATGGCAAGGGGAAAAAGTCGAAGCGGGCTATGTCAAAACCGAAGAATCCGATCTTCTTGACCTCAAACGGGTACCGATGGAACACATCGAACCGGATGAAAGAAAGAAAAGCTTCATTGAAGTTGTTCGTGGTTATTCCAAAGAAGCCGCAAGACAAGAAGCCGCACGTTGCGTTGAATGCGGCATTTGCACAAGCTCTTGTCCTGTTCAAATGCACATTCCAAACTACATTAAAGCAATTTGGGAAGACGACATTGAAGGTGCGTTGAGACTTGTATACGAAACAAATCCATTACCAGGTGTTTGCGGTAGAGTTTGTACTCACAACTGTGAAACTGCCTGTGCGATCGCCGTCAGAGGAGAAGCTATCGCCATTCGTTGGTTGAAACGCTATATCATTGACAGCGCACCAGATGATATGTATGACAAGATTTTCGCTGAACCTGTATCCGAAGTCATCGATGCAAAAATCGCTATCGCCGGATCCGGACCTTCAAGTTTAAGTGCTGCATACTACTTAAGAGCCCTAGGATACACTGTTGACGTATTTGAAGAAAAAGATCGTCCCGGTGGAGTCGCTAGCTACGGTGCTCCGCAATATAGAATCCCTGATTATGCTGTTGAAAAAGACATCAACTTCATCAAGAAAATCGGTGTAAACATCAAGACGAACACAAGAGTTGGAACCGACATTACAATAGATCAACTTCATGAAAAATATGACGCAGTATACCTCGGAACCGGATTCTTTAAAGCCAGAATGTTGAACATTCCTGGTGCAGACCATAAAGACGTTATCGGCGCAATGGACTTCCTTCCACTCGCAAGAGACTTCGCTAGAGGTCACCTCTTGCTTGAAGATATGAATGTCTTGCAAAGCGCAGTTGTCGTTGGTGGTGGGGACGTTGCATTCGACGTCGCAAGAAACCTAACAAGAATTCAAATCATGAAATATGGAAAAGCAAACGTATTGTTGACATCACTTGAATCCAGAGACATTCTTCCTGCAAGCTTGGATGAATTCGTTGAAGGTGGCGAAGAAGCCGTTAAAATGCAACTTGGATTCGGACCTCAAGAAATCGTCGTCAAAAATGGCAAAGTCAAAGGACTTAAAGTATGGAAATGCTTAAGCGTCTTTGATGAAACCGGACGTTTCAATCCAAAATTCGATCAAACTCAGGAACAAGTATTTGAAGCGGATCAAGTTTATCTGTCAATCGGACAAGCTCCGGACTATGAATATATTCCTGAAAGTATGAAAGATAAAGTAATCATTGAACGTGGCAAAATCAAAGCCAACGAATTCGGTCAAGTCGCAGGACAAGAATGGCTGTTCGTCGGTGGAGACATCTTCCGCGGACCAGATATCATTACCGGTGTCGCAGATGGTCATAGGGCTGCTCAAGGAATTGACGACTTCTTATACAATAAGTCGAAAAAGAAAGAGCAAAGCGAGTATTACAAGGAATTAAGGGAAGCAATTCACTTCAATACACCTAAACTCGCAATGAAGCCAAAAAGAAAGTAAAATCAAAAGAGCACCGATTTCATTTTGAAGTCGGTGCTTTTCTATTCTTAAATGTCTGATCTTCTTCTGCCTTTATTGACAAAATAAGAACCTCTTGTATAATAAATATAAAAGCAGGAGGGAATCTATGGACTATTCGGTAGCGAGAGAATTAAACGGACTATACATCATACTAGACATTATTTTTCTATTATTTCTTGGAATATTATTGCTGAAATTCAAAAAAAGACTAGCCTTTTTATTTGGTTTATCAGGGGCTCTACTATATTTTTTCGTCGACTACGGCATTTTCTTTCTTCTTCTAGGAACAAGGGAAGTTGTTGGCGCGAGCACGTTTTGGTTTTTGCTTTGGCTTTCCACTAGTTATGGGTTTACGAACTTCGTTTGGATTTGGTTGTTCTTAAATAAAGACAAAAGAATATTGGAATGGTCACTTTTTATCGTGATTGGATGGATTGCGGTTGCATTATTGTCTCAAAGCTTTGGTTCAGGATTCCAACTGATTCAGATTTCAAGGGGAACTTCATCTTACCACGGAGCCATGGCCTTAATTCTATTTATTGGATATTCAATCGTCATTATCAAAAACCTTAAGAGCAAAGACGAAGAACGTCTTCCAATTTTAAGAATGTTGTTCATTGGAATATTGGTTCAATTTTCTTGGGAAGCTGTGCTACTTTTAACAGGAATCAGACCCTCCGGGCTGAATCCTTTGATTGTCAATTCGCTCCTCGAAACCAATCTTGGCATTCCATACCTTTACTTCATTCACAAAGCAATCACTAAAAATCGTCAAGAAGATTTAACAAAGCAGATTTTCTAAAATTACATTAAATGAAAAAAGACTTGAATTTTCACGAGAGAATTCAAGTCTTTATATTATATTTGACCTATGTGTTCGTTATCAAACGAACCTTTTTTCTGTTTGATTTAATATTAGTTACGAGATATACAAGATTAAACAAAATGAAAATCGCTAACCCAAATCCAATCGGCCAGAAGTCGCCTAAGAACGAAAACATAAATACAACTTCTGCTGGGAGTTCTCTTAAAAACAGATGATTGGTGTCAATCAAGAAGTTGATTGGGTAAACAATCAAAGAATAGATGAAAAGAATCAAACTCGATTTAAGCATATCTTTGTAAGTAAATTTAAATCTGTGAACTTTAAGAAGGTATAAATTCCCTAGAAGAAATAATCCATGATTTCCAAAATAGTGGATGTATCGGAAATGCGGAAATACGTAGGGTTGATCCGCAACAATTAATGATAGAAGTGATCCAATGATGGCCCACGGATATATAAACTTGAAAACTTTCTCGCTCTTCGTCCATAATGCAATTGCGGTCGTGTACATTGAAATAGCGCACATACCCATCGGTAATAAGGATGCTTGAAAAATGCCATCTTTGAGAGCCCATGCATAGAACGTCCATTCCATCGAAACCATTAGTACTGCAACACTTCTGCGCAGCCATAAGTCAACCTTGTCTGAAATCTTGTTTTTGAAAACCATCATCAATACAAACAATAAAACTAGGAACAGGATAGCAAAAAGGTGTGCAAGTGAAAACATTTCAAAAGTAGCGTATCTTTCATCAAAGAAAATCATCAAGCCATCTCCTTAAGCATATTTAGTAGATAGAGTGAACTCTATCTTTTTCGATTATACCTTATTGATTTGACTTTTGCAATGCGACAAATAAATATCCTTCCGTCTCAAAGGTTTTATACAAATAAAAACAGCGTGACAAGAAAACTGTCACGCGTTTACAAATTCATTTCTATAAAACATCAATTGCGGCTAATCCAGCAAGATTCAACAAGTTCCATGGCTTATTAAAATTGGGTTGGAAGAAGAAATCGACAAAAGCCAAGTCTTCTACGGTCATTTTGTTTTGAATGCAAACAGAAAGTGTATTCATGTTTTGGGTTACATCTTTCTTTGACAGAATTTGTCCTCCCAATAACAATCTTGAATCCTTATCGAATACAATTTTCAGCATAACTTCTTCAAATTCAGGCATGAACTCTGGACGGTCGTTATCCTTGATTATGACAGTTCCGTAGTTAATGTTCAGTTCCTTGGCCACGGTTTCAGTCAACCCTGTTGACGAAATACTGTATTCATAGATTTGAATTCCAGAAGTTCCTTGTGTTCCTAAAGATTTGATGGTTGGTTTAACGAGGTTTCTCGCAACCAGTGTTCCCATTCTAACCGCATTTGTGGCAAGAGGAATGTATCTTGTTTCATTTGTTGGGTTGTAATGAACGGTCGCAGCGTCTCCACATGCAAATACATCTTTTCTGGATGTTCTCATATACTCATCGACTACGATAGCTCCGCCTTTCGTCATTTCAACGCCACCTTCAAACAATTTGGTGTTTGGACGGAAACCGATGCACATGATGACGAGTTCGGTATCATAAGATCCTTTGTTTGTAACAACTTTGTTTACAAGACCGCCTTTGGTTTCAAACTTAGAAACCATTTCTCCTAGCGCGAGTTGAATTCCGCCCTTACGAAACGCTTCTTCTGCGATGTCCGTAAACTCGGGATCAAGATATTTTGGCATAATTCTGTTTTCAGCATCAATCAACGTTACGGCTTTTCCTTGAACTGCAAAGGCTTCAGCTAGTTCGACACCAATATATCCAGCGCCAACAACAGTGATTTTTTGAACGTTCTTTGCTTGAGCAATGATTTCGTTTGAGTGTCCATAGTTCTTTGATAGCAATACATTGGATGATGTGATTCCTTCAATTCTTGGGACGATGGGCCAAGAACCTGTTGCGATGACTAATTTGTCATAAGTATCTTCAAAAGTCTCTTTCGTCGTCAAATCTTTGATAAAAACTTTTTGATTTTCAAAATCAATTTGTTCGACTTCATGAAGCATCTTGGTGTTGACGCCCATGTCTGCAAGTTCTTTTGGAGATGAATAAAATAATCCTTGAGGATCTTTCACGACGCCCATGACATATAATGCGATACCGCATGACAGGAAGGAAATGTTATCATTTCTTTCATATACCGTTACATCGGCATCCTTGTATAGTTTTTTAATGTTTTTTACAGCGGCTGTCCCAGAATGTGTACAGCCTATTACGATTACTTTCATGTAATTTTTACCTCCTAGTGCTCTATTATTATATCGTATAAGGATGCAAATCCAAAGCAATGTGATAAATTATCGAATCGATCAAATCTAAAAAAAGAGACCTTTAATCAGGTCTCTTTATGAATAGAATAAATAATGTTTGAGTTTTAAATTATCGAAAGTTATATTATTTTACTTCACCCTCGACGTTAGGCTTTTCTACCATCAAGTTCATGTATTCGTTCTCGGATACTTTTCTCACAACAATGGTATTCATAGCCATGTCATGAAGACTTTTTTTATCTTGGTTGAACAATACAACGATAAATGAAATAATCGAGATTGGGTTCAAAACGCCTTTGATGATGCTTCGGAGAAGCGCTTTTTGATAGGTTAGTTCCTTTAAATCCATCTCTCTCGCTCTCGTTCCGACAATCAGACTGCCCAGAGACGCGCCTTTAGAGATAAGTCCAAAAAAAGTGAAATAAATGATTCCCATTAAAAAGTATTCAAATAAATTAAAATTCAGTCCATAGTATCCAGCTTCTACTTGAGCCGTGCCAAGACCAAATACATAATGAAGTAGCGATCCCAACCCAAAGAACATCACAAGCATATCGATAATATACGCTAAAAATCTTGCCCCTACTGCTTTCTTGTACATTTGAACCCTCCAATATTTGTGTATTTTAGTTCAGGTGGATTATATATCAAAATCTGTGAAAAGTAAATACGATAAGTGATTCCGTTTCGATATATCGTTTCATTATTATAAGGTATCTTCATTCGTGTGCATCACCATAAAAGCAAGAAGGATTTTTCTAGATTATTGTTTCGTTGGGTATCAATGCTTTTATGATATATAGAAATCCCACTCCAAATATCAGTGCATTCACACTTTGAAGAATCTGATAAAAGTAAATGTCTTGATAATGAATACCTGGAATATTGAAACCAGTAGGAATTTCTTGGTATAGGCTAGAGGAAGCAACAGATGTTAGAACTACGATGCCCGTTAATCCCAAGAAGATAAGTTGTCCTAAATGGATAACCTTACCATTTTTGAAAACACCTAAGATTGCTAAAACTAAAAGAACATTAATTGTTGTACTAACTAAAAATATCAAGAATCCAACAAAAGAAGCTGAAGATGTAAATAGGCTATAGATTGAGATTAATAAACTAACTCCTAAATAGCCAAGAAAATATCTTAGATCCGTATCTGCCTTTTTGAGTGATAATATCAAAAGTCCCGTTACCGCAATTTGAAGAAAGACAATTCCGGCCGGAAAATATCCAGAGATATTTGCAAACCAAAAATCTGATATCAGCATAAGAAAGCCATAAACAAATACCGATAGAATCCAAACGGTTCGAATGTTGTTTTTGTTATAGGTCTTTGGCAAAATGGGTGAAGATAGAACCTCGGATACCGAACTCGTTTTTTCCGATTCTTGTGGTTCTTGACCCGGCTCGTCTTCATCCAATAATTCGTCCACGGTCATTCCAAGTACAGAAGCTAATTTTTTTAGCATTCCAATTTCAGGTTTCCCACGATTGGTTTCCCATTTTGAAACTGTTTTATCACTTACAAAGATTTTTTCAGCCAACTCATTTTGACTCCATCTGAGTTCTTTCCTTTTTTTGGCTATTTTGTCTCCCATTTTCATGTAATCATCCTCCGTCAATATTGAACCATAAATTCTTTACATTCGCAAGATATTCTTTTCTCTACGGAGCGTAGAGTTTTTCAAAAAAAAGACTTCCTAAATCAGGAAGTCCTATTTATTGTTTTTGCATCTCTACGAGAAGATAATGAGAATCAGAGATTGCTTTGATTTCTAAAGATTCTTCAATGATTTCTGCTGCGTCTCTTTCCATCAGTTCGAGATCATTGACAAGTGAGTTACCCTCGATTTGAACAAGATATACTTGTCTGTCTTTGCGAACAGGGAATCCTATTCTTTTTCCTTTTTCAAGATAAAGAGCATAAACACTCGCGTCTTGATGGATGGTAATTGGTGTCTTCAAATTGACGTTAGAAACCATGTGCAACCACTTGTTCATTCGGCTTTTCCAGTCGAATGCGTGATCTCCATAATTTGGCTGATATCCTCTTCTGTCAGGAACAATCCATAGTTGAAGAAGTCTAAGCGGAACTTCTCCTTGATTTTTTTCACTATGATAAATACCAGTACCTGCGCTCATGTATTGAACTTGTCCCCTTGAAAGGGTTCTTTCATTTCCCATTGAATCAATATGAGTTAATTCTCCATCAATGATATAGGTAATGATTTCCATGTCTCTGTGCGGGTGCGTATCAAACCCCGTGTGTGGACGAATCAAATCATCATTAAGAACTCTCAAGGACCCGAAATTCATGTTGTTGCGATTATAGTATTCGGCGAATGAAAAATGGAATAGACTATTGAGCCATCCCAAATTACTTCTGCCCATTTTATTGTGATCAACTTTTGTAATCATTTTAATCGACTCCTCATATCAAATGCGATGATATGACATAATAATACCCCTATCAACTCCACATTCGCAAGTGATATGCTTTATGACAAATGAAAGTTGCTTATTGGCTTCCTTGTTGAACAGATTTTACGACTTTAAAATATCGTAAAGTAATCAAAATGATAATGATTGACATTCCTAAAACAATATAAGGAAAGATTTCTATCGAGATCACATCAAAGAATAAACCGGCAAGTGGGGTCAAAACGCCAACGCCCACATAGCCAATAGCCATCTGTAAACTCATGATTCTGGATAATTTCGATTTATCGAAATTTTTTGAATTCATAAACATCATATTTGGGAAAATTGGCGCGCATCCAAACCCAAACAGGAATACAATCGCAAAATAAACCCATAACGCTTGAAAATGAAAATTCATCAAAATGGCGGAAAGAAGTATCAATCCTTCACCGACACGTATCAACGTGTTCGGGTGAAGTTTATATGAGACAAAGCCGCTCAACAGTCTTCCGATGGTGAGTGCGAGATAAAATATTGATGTGAACAATGCTGCCGTTGAAAAGGTAATATCCTTGGTGATGTAAAAATAACTAGCAATCCAAATCCCTCCCAAGGTTTCGACGTGGACATAGAACAGAAAAATCAGAATACTTGAAATGACACCTTTCGTTTTGACAATCTCTTTGACGGGGATATGGGAATGAGACTCATCTCGCTGTTCTTGGGACTCATTCTTCCAGAGTTTGAATGAAATCAAGGTTACAAACGCAATGATGAGAAGAATTGCACCAACATAGACATACCCCATTCGCCATGAGTTGTCTCTTAAAGTATATGCCATAACTGTCGGGGAGAATGTAACTCCAATACCATAAAAAGAATGAAGGAAATTCATATGGTGCGCCTTGTAATTTGCAGCGAGATAGTGATTCAATGAAACGTCGATGGCACCAGCTCCAAGTCCCAAAGGAATGGCAAAGAACAACATTTGGTAAAATTCATTTACCCTGCTAATCATCAACAGTGAGAAACCCGTGAACAGGATGCTTACAAAAACAATTCGTTTGGTCTGCAATGCTCTTAACAGTCTTGGCGCATTGAAAGTCGCAAATACGCTCATGACATAGACGATGACTGTCATGATTCCAAGCGTTCCCAAGGAAGTCGATAAATCAATTCTAACTAGGTTCCATGCCGAGCCTAAAATCGCATCGGGCATCCCGAGCGCTATAAAAGACAAATAGATGACAACAAGTAATAAGACTGATTTCTTTTTCATGACTTCTCCAACCTTAAAAATACGTCGATATGATTATATCATAAAAAAAACACGGGATGTGGAGTCCTGTGTTTTTAATTTGGCTTTGATTAACGTTTACTAAATTGTGGTGCTCTACGTGCGCCTTTAAGACCGTATTTTTTACGTTCTTTGGCACGTGGGTCTCTGGTGATCAATCCAGCTGGTTTTAAAATTTTACGATATTCAGGGTTAACTTCGAGTAATGCGCGAGTGATTCCATGTCGGATCGCTCCCGCTTGTCCAATTAGTCCGCCACCATTTACGTTGACGGAAATGTCAAATGTTGATTCATTCGCTGTTAAAACTAAAGGTTGTGATATATCAAGACGTGCCAATGAGGAAGGAATATAGTGAGTAAATTCTCTACCATTAATAGTAATTGTTCCCTTGCCTGGTCTTAAAATCACACGTGCAACAGCAGATTTTCTTCTACCTGTTCCACGATACATTACGGATTTAGCCAATGGTTGGTCCTCCTAACCTTTCAGTTCCATTACAGTAGGTTGTTGAGCACTGTGTTTGTGCTCGCTACCTTCATAAACGAATAATTTTCTGTACATTTGATTTCCTAATTTTCCTTTTGGTAACATCCCTTTGATCGCTAATTCAACCATTCTGATTGGTTTTTCTTGCATTAAAACTTTTGCCGTTTTCGTTTTCAAACCTCCAGGATAATTTGAATGGGTATGATAAAGCTTATCATTCCATTTGTTTCCTGTTAATTCGATTTGGCTTGCATTGATAACGATGACATAATCTCCACAATCCACGTGTGGTGTGAAGGTTGGTTTATGTTTTCCTCTCAATACTGAAGCTACTTCTGTCGACAAGCGTCCTAATCTTTTACCAGCAGCGTCCACAACGAACCATTTGCGTTCGATTGTATTTTCGTTTGCCATATAGGTTTTCATTTTTCTTTCCTCCTTAAATTGTTTTTAAAGAGCTGTGGGTTGTAAAACAAAAAATGTACCTTGTATATAATACCAAATTGAAGCGCGATAGTCAAATGAAATTCGCTCTAATTGATAATCTTTTTCGTGAACTTGCCTTTGACATTTTGTACAGGCGTAAAAACAACGAATGCACTCGGATCAATGTCATTGATTAGTTTCAGGTACTGCTGCATCTCATGAACCGAGATAACGGCATATAGAATCTTTTTTTCTCGGCCATAATATGCACCGACGGCGTCAATCATTGTAACCCCGTGAGGAAGTCTCGATTTCAATACTTCCGCGATCTCGTCTCCATGTTCTGTGATGGCCTCAATTTTGATGAAATTGTAGCCCGTAAAGACTTTATCCAAAACAATTGAAGACATAATCTGGGATACGATTGTATAAATGGCGATATCTAATCCAAAGATGATTCCGGCAAGCAAAATGATAGCTCCATGGAAAATGATTTGATAACTTCCCATAGATTTTCCTGTTTTAATCGACAAGTACTGGAATATGATGGAAGTTCCTCCGCCGCTTGTTCCTGCATTGGCAAGAATTCCGTTTCCAATCCCGCCCAGGATTCCGCCGATGATTCCGCTCGTAATCAGATCGGTACCTAAAATACTGACCGGGGCTTTGAATACCATGATTGCAGATCCGATAACGGATGAAATCAAAGTGTAGATGATAAATCTCTTGCTCAATTTTTTCCATCCAAAGATCAGGAGTGGAATCTGGAAAATAAAAACCAGGAGTCCCAGATTGATAATAGTGCTTCCTCCGGTAACCCTACTGATAACGTTGATGATTAACTGCGAAAGACCGGTGACACCACCGGTATATAATCCTACAGGATCTAGAAAAAAGACAATCCCTAGAACAGCTATTGCAGTACCAAGAATGACTTGAAATAGTGTCTTGGCTTCTTTCTTGTAATTTAATTTCTCCATCGCTTAACGAACGTTGTCTCCTGGTTCCAAATTTTGGTCAGCTTCAATGATAAATAGTTTATGATCTTCAGTTTCTCCGCATAAAATCATTCCTTCGGAAAGTTCACCGCGAAGTTTAACGGGTTTTAAATTGGCAATGACAAGCAGTTTCTTGCCGAGAACTTCTTCGGGTTTGTAAAACTCTGCGATCCCAGAAACGATTTGTCTTATCCGGTCACCAGTATTAATTTCAAAAACAAGCAGTTTTTTTGCATTTGGGTGTGCCTTGGCAGAAACCACGTGCCCCACCAAAATATTGACTTGTTCAAATACATCAATTCCGATTTCAGGTTTGACGATGACTTCTTTTTTCTTTACGGTTGGATTCATCATTTCCTTGATGACCTCAACTTCCTTTTCAAGATCGAGTCTTGGGAATAGATGTATGGGCTGACTCGTCACCGTATAATTCGATTTCTTTCCAAAATCAAAAGATTTAAAGGTTTGATATTCTTTTTCAACATTCAACTCTTCAAAGATTTTACTTGGCGTTTCAATCAAAACAGGAATGTAAAGAATGGTCGAAAGTCTTATCGACTCTAACAGATGAAACATTACCATCTCAAGGGTATCTTTTAGTGAAGGATCTTTTGCGAGGTCCCAAGGTGATGTTTCGTCGATAATCTTGTTTGTTCTTGCAATCAGTCTTGACACTTCAAACAAAGCGTTTGAAACTTTAAACTCGTCCATGAATGCTTTATAATCGGCAAAAACTCTTTTTGAAGTTTCTTCTAAGTCGAGTGCATATGCACGGTACGGATGGTCTGTCATTTTATTGGATACTGTACCGTTAAAATATTTATTTACCATGGAAATGGAACGGCTGACCAAATTTCCTAGATCGTTTACTAAATCAGTATTTGTTCTCGTCACGTAGTCTTCTGGTGTAAACAAGCCATCATTTCCGAAAGGCAATTCCTTGACGATGTAATATCTAAATGGATCCAGTCCATATTTTTCAGTGAGTTGTTCTGGATAAATGACGTTCCCTTTGGATTTAGACATTTTTCCATCTTTCATCATATACCAGCCGTGCGCAAATAACCTGAACTTAATCGGTATGTTTAAAGCCATAAGCATGATTGGCCAATAAATGGCATGAAATCTTAAGATATCTTTTGCAGTGACGTGAAGGACCTCGTCCCCATTCACCCAGTATTTTTGATAAAGGGAATCGTCTTTAGAATCATATCCCAAAGCAGAAATATAATTGCTTAACGCATCAATCCAAACATAGATTACATGCTTGGGATTGCTTTTGACTTTGATGCCCCAGTCGAAAGCTGTTCTTGACACGCTTAAATCTTGAAGTCCGGACTTTACGAACTGAACAACTTCGTTCTTCCTTGTTTCTGGTGTAATGAAATCAGGGTTATTTTCGATGAATTCCAAAAGTTGGTCTGCGTATTTTGAAAGCCTGAGAAAATAAGTCTCTTCTTTGACAATGCTCGTTTCTCTTCCGCAGTCTGGACAGAGATGGCCTTCAAGGAGTTGTGTTTGAGTAAAATAAGCTTCGCAAAACATACAGTAGTTTCCGCTGTATTCTCCAAGATAAATATCGTCTTGTTTTAAAAGACGTTCAAAAATTTCTTCAACGACGATTTCATGACGTGCCTCGGTGGTCCGAATGAAATCGTCATTTTCAATCGCAAGTTTCTTCCAAAGTTCTTGAGCAAGACCAGCAATGTAATCAACATGTTCAATCGGTGTTTTTCCGAGTGCTTTTGCAGCTTCTTGTATTTTTAATCCATGCTCATCCGTCCCAGTCAAAAACCGGGTGTCATAACCCATTTCTTTTTTATAACGGTTTAAAGTATCGCATAGACATGTCGTATATGCATTCCCAATGTGAAACTTGCCACTTGGGTAATAAATTGGGGTAGTAATATAAAATGTTTTCTTCATAAAGTCCTCTTAATTAATCATGTATTGTGTTCTTTTGATAATTTGAAGCTTGACGGCATCTCCCATGAGGGCAGAAATGACCTCAAATGCAAATTCATAAACCGCTCCGGCTCCAATTCCTGTGATGATTTTTCCGTCTCTAACAGCTTTTTGCTTTTGTCTGATGCCCAGCGGCATATATACTTCGGTGGAAGGGAATGAAGTGTAATTGACTCCATCCAGGATTCCAAGAACACCAAAAACAGTCGGCCCTGCGCAAATGGCAAGCAGCCATTTGTTTTGATCGTAGAACAATTTGACAAGTTCTTTGACTGAATTCGTTTCTCTCAACACCTTCGCTTGCGCTCCGCCGGGAATGAAAATTCCATCATAATCGCTGACATTCATTTTTTTCATCATGACGTCGGGAACCACTTCCGTTCCAAACGTTCCTTTAACGGTCTTGTTGTTGAAGACACTGACAAATTCACAGATGATACCTGCTCTTCTTAAAAGAGCAACGGTTCCGAGCGCTTCGATGTCTTCGAAGCCATCGGACAATAGGCATGCAATTTTCATTATAATTCACCTCACAAACTTTTGTTTTTTGAGCTCACTTTGGTTTGCAGATAATCTTGATAAATTTTGTTTTTTGGAAGCCCGGTCAGCGCAGAGACTCTTTTCATCGCTTCAGTTTTGGTCAGACCGTCTTTGATGAAGAAATCGACTTGATCTACAATCGAAAGCTCGGAATGGAGAAATTCTTTCTCCTGATTCCCCGAGACCACAATCACCATTTCACCTTTTAAGGGCTCTAGCGTCATGCATTCTGAAATGGGTCCATGGATAATTTCTTCAAATGTCTTTGTCAATTCTCTGGTAATCGAAATGACGCGATCACCAAAGATAATATACATATCTTCTAACAATTCCTTCAACCGATGAGGCGCTTCGTAGAAGACAAGTGTTTCTTTTCTGTATTTCAACTCTTCGAGTTCTTTTTGTCTTTTTGTTTTTTTATTGTCAAGAAACCCTAAAAAAGTAAAAGGTAGAACTTGAATTCCAGATGTGACCAACCCAGTCAATACGGCATTCGCTCCAGGAAGAGCAACAACATTATATCCTTGCTCTCTGGCTTTTTGAACGATTTCAAATCCAGGATCGCTCAGCAATGGCATTCCAGCGTCGCTGATGAGAGCGACGTTCTTACCTTCTTTCAACAAATTTAAAATTTCTTCGGTTGCGACATGTTTGTTATGTTCGTGATAACTTCTTAATTGTCCTTTGATTTCAAAGTGAGACATAAGTTTTTGACTGACTCTGGTGTCTTCAGCAAAAATGACTTCCACTTCTTTTAGAATTCTAACACTTCGAAATGTCATGTCTTCCAAATTTCCAATCGGAGTCGGGACAAGATAGAATGTCGGCAATTCCTGTGCGAAACTTTTTTGTCTTAACATAGGAATCATCTCCTTTTGTAATTAAAAATCTCCAAAACTTCTAATGTATAGGTTCCATCTTCATTGTAGATACACAGTGGTTCCAGTAATTCCATGCTTCCGGTTTTTGAATTGGATTTTGCATCGATTAATACCATCAATGCCTTTTTTCCCTTTTTCGGATAGACGTACTGCATCCGTTTTATATGAAATCGATGCTTGTTCAGAAGCAAGATAATTTCTTCAAGCCGATCCACGCGATGGATGAAAACTAAGGATCCTCCAGTCGAGAGCAATCGTTTTGCCTGGGTAATCATATCTTCCAATTTTAGATGGGTCTCATGTCTAGCAGTTGTTCTTTCTTCAATTTGGTTGAGAACTTTTTCGTCTCCCGCTTTGAAGAACGGTGGGTTGCAGGTAATAATGTCGAATGAACTATCTTTGTAGATTTCGTGGGCTTTTCGGATATCAAGATTTCGAACTTCAATCTGATTATTGAGATGATTGATTGAAACAGAATCTTTTGAATATTCACAAGCTTCTTCCAAAATGTCAATTGCAGTGATTTTCGCTATTGTTTTTAAAGAAAGAAATAATGGAATGGGTGCAAATCCGGTGCCAAAATCCATAATGTTTTTAATTCTTGGCGTAATTTTCACAAAATTGGCAAGAAGGATAGAGTCAATCGAAAACGACAGTAACTTCTTGTTTTGATAGATTTTCAAACCATCATAGGCCATTAAATCATGCAGTTCTTTTTCCATAAGACTTTATTCTTCCAAATCTTTGAGATCGTGCCCGTTCGTATCAAGTTCTTCTTCTGTAGCTTTTTGTTTGAACTTCAAATCCGATACGTGATAAAAAGCGGAACCGCCGTTCTCATAGTCTACTTTGACGATTTGTGTCAAGAAATTGACTTGAGATACTTTAGCTCTTCCTTCTTTTGTCGTAACGAATGAATCCTTTTTCGGAAGTTCTTTTCTGTACTGTTTATAAGCTTCATCTTCATAGTTGATGCAGCAAAGAAGTTTGCCGCAAAGACCTGAAATATTCGACGGGTTCAAAGAAAGATTCTGATTCTTCGCCATTTTGATAGAAACAGGCTGAAACTCTCCAAGAAAAGTAGTGCAGCATGTCAAGTAACCACAAGGTCCAATTCCACCAAGAACTCTCGCTCCATCTCTTGCGCCAACTTGTCTTAATTCGATTCTCAGATGAAATTCAGTCGCCAAATCTTTGACGAGTTCGCGAAAATCAACACGTCCTTCAGCATTGAAGTAGATAATCAATTTTGAACGGTCGAGTGTAAATTCACAGTTTAAGAGTTTCATCTCCAACTTGTTAAGCTTTACGAGTTCTGACGTTTTCTCCATAACTCGAATTTCACTAAATTTGTTCTCTTCATACATTCGAAGATCTTCTTCAGTTGCAATCCGCAATATTGGCTTGAGCGGAGAAACCAAATCTGTTTCTTCAATTTCCAAAAGATCCGAGACAACAAATCCCATCTCGACTCCTCTAATGGTTTCAACAACAACGCTATCTCCTTTTTTAACAGGAAGATGGTTGAAATCAAAATGATATTTTTTACCCAATTTGTCAAATTGGATTAGTGCGACTTGATAAGCCATAGTAAAAACCTCTTTCCAGTGTCAGTAACAATTTGTCGAATGCAAATTGAACATTGATATTATACTTTAATCTAAGCTTTAATCCAAGCATCATGTCCAAAACGTCTTCAATCCATTGTTGGGACATTCTTGTGGATAATTTTTTGAAAATATCCTCTTGGTCTTTGAAAATGATTTGATCCAAATGTCTTAACTTATAGGTCATGACATCTTTTTGAAATAAAATCATCATGGATAAAACAAAATCGACTCTTGTGGAGTCTTTGATAAATGCATCTTTTTTCTCTTTAAAGCTGAGAATCGCAGAACCTTCTTTCGTTGCAAAAGATTCATAGATACTTTTAACAAATGTAACGAGGTCAAGCAACTCTTGATCTTTTGAAATGAGTGTCGCCTCATCATAATTGTTGGTATATTCAGGAATCGCTTCCGCAAATAATGTTGGAACATTGTTCTTGAGAAGATCCGCTTTAATCAAATCGTTGTCGATGGGTATAAAGTGGATTACTTGGGCTCTCGAAACAATCGTTTTTAACAGAGAGTTGATTTGATCAGTAACCAAAATTTGATAGATATCCGTGCCTGGTTCTTCCATCGTTTTTAAAAGTGTATTCGAACTCTCTTGATTCAAACGTTCTGCTTCATCAATGATATATATTCTAGGCCCATCTTCAACCGAAGCTTTAGAAAATTCATTGATTAAGTCCTTCATTTGTTTCTTTTTGATTTGTTCTCCGTCACGTCTGACAATAAAGACATTTGGATGCGTATCATGATCGATTCTTACACATTGATGGCAGACTCCGCATGGGTTATGAAGTTCATCGGGAGCGGTACATAGTAACGCTTTTGCAAAAAAGAGTGCTGTATCGAACCTTTTGGTCCCTTTTGGCCCTTCAAAGATGTATGAATGAGCTAATTTGTTGTACTTGAAGCTATTTTGCAAGATTCTTGCAACATGACTTTGATATGTCGATAAAGACTGAAAGGAAGTATCGTTCATATGAACACCCCCTAAATCAAGGATTCAATCAAAGCGATTGCTTCCTTGCTGACTTCTTTAATCGGCTTCTGACCGTCAATACGTTTAATTCTGTCTGGATATTTTTGAATCAAATCCATGTACCCTTGATAAATCACTTGATGAAATTGAAGTTTTTCAAGATCTAGCCTGTTGACTTCTCTATTGGCTGTACTGAATACTCTTTGAAGTCCAACCTCAGGAAGCACATCTACGAAGATTGTCATGTCCGGAAATGTATTCTCTATTGCAAATTGGTTAATCTGCATGACTTCGTCTATGCCGAGATTTCGAGCAATTCCCTGATAGACTAACGAACTGTCTACAAAACGGTCGCAAAGAATCAATTTGCCCTCTTTTAGAGCAGGTCTGATCTTTTCAACCAAGTGTTGTCTCCTTGATGCCGCAAACAATAACGCTTCTGTTCTAGCGTCCATTTCAGTGTGATTCTTATCGAGCAAAATATCTCTGATTTTCTCAGAGATTCGAATTCCGCCGGGCTCTCTTGTTGTTAAAACTTGACGCCCTTTATCTAAAAAGTATTTTTCAACTTCTTTGATGATTGATGTTTTTCCAGAACCTTCCGTTCCTTCAAATGAAATAAAAAGACCCTTCACATTTTCACCTGCTTTACATTCTATTATCTCATAAAACGGCCGATTTTTAAATATATTATTTTATCTACTACTTCGAATATGATACAATAAATAAGAAGGCATGGTGATGGTATGCAAATTGATGTGCACAATCTATCGTTTTCTTACGGACATCGAACGGTAATCGACAGTTTATCGCTTAGTTTGTCAAGCGGAGATTATATAGTCATTCGCGGTAAGAACGGTACTGGAAAATCCACATTCATTAAATGTTTGCTAGGAATGAATCCCGTTAAAAATGGGATGATTTTTTACGATCACCAAGACATAAATTACTTCAAGGAATGGACAAGTTTTGGATACGTAAGCCAGAAATTTGAAGATTTCAACTATGAATTTCCTATTACAGTCAATGAATTTCTATCGGTCTCAAGCTTAAAAAAGACAAGCCAATCAGACAGATTGAAAGCGCTCGATCAAATGGGGATTTTAGAATTACTCAATCAAAACATTAATAACCTCTCAGGAGGAGAATTACAAAGAACTTTTATCGCCAGAAGCATGCTCAATAACCCAAAATTGCTTATTCTTGACGAACCAACAGCTTCGATTGATAAACTTTCCACCGAATATTTCTATAAAGCAGTAAACCAGTTGAATCTGCAGGGTGTCACGATTATTCTAGTTACACATAACGAGTCGCTAGGACACTTAAACTATTCACATGTATTAACAATGTTTTCAGATGGAACTTATACTTTCCAAACCCGAGATCGCTGCGATCTAACGGAGGTGGATTTATAATGGTATTGTCTTTCTTTACAGACCTGTTTCAACAAGATTTTATGATGAGAGCACTTCTTGCAGGTCTCATCCTTGGAATGCTCGCTCCAGTCATTGGATCGATTGTCGTTATAAGGCGTTTGTCCTTCATTGCCGATACGTTAGGTCACTTCTCCCTGGTCGGTATCAGCGTCAGTTTGTTTTTATCCACTTTGGGAATTTCAATCTTTTTTGAAAGACCACTATACCTCGGAATCTTGTTTTCCGTCGTAGGAGGACTGTTGGTTGAACTCTTCCGAAGGTCCTACAAAAACTATAAGGAAATATCAATGGTCATTGTTATTTCACTGGGTGCTGCTTTGAGTGCGATGTTCTTCTCGCTCTCAAAAAAGACAGGTTCTTTATATAATTACTTGTTTGGTTCCATTTTGACGATTACCAACTATTATGTTGTTTTGATTTTAATCACAGCAGTGATTGTATTTACGCTCTTTTTGATATTTGGTAAGCAAATCGTTGCGGTTAGTTTTGAAGAGTCCAATGCAAAAATGCTTGGCGTCAACGTAGGCGTGTTCCAGTTCTTGTTTATGATTATGCTGAGTATTGTTGTGAGTGTTTTGCTGGAATCCGTGGGTGTCCTACTGATTTCATCGATGATGATTATCCCGGTCGCTACTGCGATGAAGGTGGGATGGTCTTATCGTTCTACAACCATCATAGGCATTGTCTTTTCGGAACTAAGCGTCTTTTTCGGACTTTGGATGGCCTATTCATTTACCATTCCAAGTGGCGCTGCCATTGTCAGCATTAATGTCATCTTGTTGTTGATAGTATCTTTCATTAAGAGAATCCGTACAGGAAAACGATTAAAAAAAGAACCACTGACTAACGAAGCCATTGAATAAAATAAAAGGCAGCTCCGAATCACGGAACTGCCTTTTTTAAATTATTCTGGTTTCTTCTTGGCGTCTTCAAGAACGCTTTTGAAAATTTCTTTGATTTGATCAGCTTCAAGGAAAGGCATGAGGGTTTCAATCGAAATTCCTACATCTTCACCTGCATTGATTCTCTCAATCAAAGCTTTGAGACTAGATTCTTCAATGAATGGAAGGAATCCTGCTGGGTTGGCATCGATTTTTTTCTCCAAGGCTGCTTTGAATAATCGATCAATGTCCTCTGCTTCGATAAAAGGAAGTAATGCAAAGGTGCATAATTTGGTTTTATCGATTTCGTTATTCAAAATAGAATCAACTAGTTCTTTGATCTCGGCATCTTCTAAAAATGGTAACATTCCAACTATTTTCATTTATTTTTTCTCCTTTACTTTTTTGATTTCACTATAAGTCATCAAATGACGTAGTGATGTGAGGCTTTTTTTGTATTTTCCGTCTAGATATTTGTGGATAATCAACTGTCTTTCATTGAGTGATAATCTTGGCCAGAGTATCTCACCTATTTCAAGATTTTGATCCATCAGCAAGTACAAGGCGTACTTTCTTTCATCATCCGATAATTTGTGGATGATATCATTCAGCGTCACATCTTTCACTCGGTTCATAATAACCTCGTGGATGATAAATTCACGGTTATGATTCTGAAACAATTCATCAAGATTGTCTGCCTCGATTTTTTGTTCGAGACAAAGTAATTCTTCCAAACTGACAGTGTATAAATCCATCAAGTAGCAAAGATTGTCGATTGAGGGCAGCGCTATGCCTCTTTCCCACTTTGAAACTGCCTGATGAGAAACATACATCGTTTCAGCTAAATCATCTTGTGTGAATTCTTTTGCTTGTCTTAACTGGGTTAGTTTTTTGCCTATTTGAATTAAATCGAGCAAACTATCACCTGCTTTCGTAACTTTAAGACAACTTCATTATAACACCTTTAAAAATAATTAGAAGCAACCGGTGGTTGCCAAATAAAAAAAACATGCCGAAAAAAATCGGCTTGTTCTGTAATCTATTCGTAATCCACTCTGGACAAATAAAGTCCGCCTGCAGGGGCAAGATGAGTGGTTCTTTTTCTGTTTAAATCGTTTAGAAGATCTTTCATGGTAACTTTTTGTTCGCCTTGAGAAATTTTAACAAGTGAAAAAACAATGAGACGAATCATATACCTTAAGAATCCATCTCCCTCGAATACGATTTCAACAAACTCTTGATGTTTGACAACATCCGCTTTGAAAATCGTTCTGATTTTGGAATCCTTTTCTCCTTTTGAAAAACTCGTGAAGTCATGAGTTCCAATTAAATGCTCGCATTCTTCTTCCAAGCGGTTCAGGTCTAAGTCTCCAACATACCATTCAAAATGTCGCATTAAGGGATTGTACTCTTTCAAGTTCAATCGATATCTATATTCCTTCTTCAAGACATCATATCTTGCATGAAAAAGCGGATGCGTGAATTTGGCTTCAAACGCATGAACGTCATTTGGGAGTCGCTTGTTGAAATAATGAAGCCATTTCTCAATAGAATCATTCCTTAACGTATCAAAGTGAATGACTTGTCCCAACGCATGAACGCCGGCATCGGTTCTCGATGCACCTACGATTCTGGTTGACTCTTGATGAATATCAGATAGGATGCTTTCAATTTCTCCTTGAACGCTCCGATCTTTAGATTGAACTTGAAATCCGGAAAAATCGGTTCCGTCATATGAAATCTTCATCATCACTCTTTTTGATTCAGGCACTTTTGTCATGATGATGATTCTATTTATCAAACGATCACGAATGCCTATTTTATATAGGTACCCATTTGATAAAGATCCGTAGGATAATCCGTCCTTGTCGAAACATATTGAAATTCCGTCGAACCACTCTTGATGTTCTTCACAAAAAGAAAAAACGACATCTTGGTTTAAAAATACTAATTTGTTGAATTTCAATCCACAGTTTTCTGTCAAATCTGTCATCTTGAACATCATTTATATCACCCTTAATACAATCGCAAGTGCAAAACAAGCCGCAGTGAAGATGCTTGTCATTAAATCGTTCCAATTGAATTTCAGCTCATAAATTCTCGTCCTTGGTTTCCCTGGAATAAAGTTTCTCGACTCCATTGCATCTGCCAAATCTTCACTTCGCTTGAAAGCGATAATGAACATTGGCACGAGAAGACTTATGACCTGTTTTACTTTGTCTTTCAGTTTGCCTTCTGAAAAGTCTGCGCCTCTCGAGGCTTGAGCAAGCATGATTTTGTTTGCTTCGTCTAGAATCGTTGGAATATATCTAAGACTGATGGATATAATCAAAGCGAAGTCTTCTGAATTCATTCCGATGACTTTCATCGGGCGAAGAAGTTTCTCTAGGCCTTGAGTTAAATCCGTCGGTTTTGTCGTAATCGTCAATACAGTAGAAAGTGTAATGATGATTAAAAGTCTGATGACGACAAATATGCTCATTTCAACACCTTTTTGATACACTTTAAGTGAAAAAGGTGCAAAGGTAGGACCAAAATGAAAATAGATTAAGAGAAAATAGACTCCAGCTACCCAAACTAAAAATAAGAAGAAATTGAATCGCTTGAAGTGTGCAAGGTATCTCCACAATACTGTGATAACCAAGATACCTGCGATGCTTGTATACGATAAAGACATCTGTTGATTGACTAGCAAGGTTCCTTCCTGATTAAACATGATTTGGAACAAGAAGGTAAAGATGAGCAGGACAAATATCGGCTTTAGTCCTCTGACAATCCGCTTGATTGATAACCTTCCGATAATTAGCATGACGACAGCTAGCCCGAATGCAATTAGAAGTTGTGTAATGTTTTCAAGAAGGAACAACGCAATCATCAAGAAAACGATTGAAACGATTTTCGTACGTGGATCTAGTTTATAAAAGAACCCTGTTCCTGGAACAAATTGTCCAATGACGATATTTTTCATTTGTTCATCACCTTCTTGAGTTCCTCGAAGGCAAGATCAACCGTTTTTTGATATGGGTTGATATCAAGATGGAATTGTTCTTTCAAACGGCGCAAAACCTTAATGGTTTCAGGGAGACCGAGTGCCCACGTTGTGAGTTCGTCTTTTCTGAATAAGTCTTCTTCATTTCCGTCATAGACCAAATCGCCATCATTTAAAACGATGACTCGGTTCGCAAATTCATAAACCAAATCCATGTCATGAGTGATGATAATGATTGATTTTTTTGTCTCTTTTTGGATGTTTTGAAACAGTTCCATCAATTGTCTTTTACCAAATGGATCAAGTCCAGAAGTGGGTTCATCCAATACTAATATATCTGGGTCCATCGCAAGAATTCCGGCGATGGAAACTCTTTTTTTCTCTCCTCCGGATAAGTTGAAAGGATTCCGTCTCAAATAGGATTCGTTGAGCCCAACCAAACGAATGGCTTCGGCCGCCCTAATCTTTGCATCTTCAAGAGACACTTTGAAATTCATCGGGCCAAACATGATGTCCTTTTCAACTGTTTCTTCAAAGAGTTGATATTCTGGGAATTGGAATACGAGTCCAACATGTTTTCTGAGTAAATTGTAATTTACTTTTTTGTCTCTTTTTTTGGTAATGACTTTCCCATTGATTTCGACTTCCCCTTCGGTTGGAAAAATCAATGCATTCATGTGCTGGGCCAAGGTAGATTTTCCGGACCCTGTATGACCGACAAGACAGATGAATTCGTTTTCGTCCTCAATTGAGAGTGTGATTTTATTGATTGCTTGATAATCTCCGACTTGGTAGGAGGCGTACTCGTGACTTACTTCTCTAAAGTGTATGCCCATAGACTCTCCTTCCAATCCTTGTTCGATTCTTCATCGAGCAGATTTGCAAGACGCAAAGAAATCGGAAGTTCAAGATTTGCTTCCTTAATTTTATCCGCTTGAGCCAGTACGACTTCTCTGGTTCCATCAAGAAAGATTTCGCCTTCTTTTAAAACAATTAAACGATCAGCAAGTAAGGCCTCCTCAATGTCATGTGTAATCATGATAATGGTAAGTCCTTCTTCATGAAGCTTTTTAATATATTTCATCAAATCTTCTCTGGCATAAGGATCAAGCATCGATGTAGCTTCGTCAAAGATGATAATTTGAGTTTGCATGGCAAGAATTCCGGCGATCGCGACTCTTTGTTTTTGTCCTCCAGAAAGTGTTGCAGGCTCTTTTTCCAAGAACGTATCAACACCGACTTTCGTTGAAAAAAAGTCGATGGCTTCTAGCATCTCTTCTCTTGTAAAACATAAATTTTCCATTCCGAATGCAATATCGTCTCTGACAGTTACACCGACAAATTGGTTATCCGGATTTTGAAAAACGATTCCAATTTTCTTTCTGATGTCGTAAGAGGACTCTTCCGTCAACAAAAGATCATCAATGTAGACATGTCCATCCTGGGGCTCGAGCAATCCGACAATCGCTTTTGCGAGTGTGGATTTTCCTGAACCGTTATGGCCTAAAATAGCCACCCATTCACCTTTGGAAATCTCCAGATTGATGTTTTTGAGAATCATTCTTTTTTGATTGTAAGAAAAGTTCAAGCCTTCTACTTTGACCTTCGACATCTTATCACCTGCGCTAATTCATTATATCAAATCTTAAAAGAAAAAGCGAATGAATTCCTGTTCATTCGCCAATGAAATTTGGTTTCTAATTTTCTTTATTTAGTAGTGGAACTAGATTCTCAAAGACGATTCGTTCGATGGTTTCTTCGACTTTTGAGAAGCGTTTATTGTCATTGACATTTGAGAGCAAAATGATTTCTATCTCTTCGTCAGGATAAATGGAGTTTACACTGCGAACGCCTGGCCCGCCACCGGTGTGGTAATACTTTCTTCTTAGCATTCCTTTGGAATCCTCTTTTTCCAAAAAGATTCCGTATCCATAGTCGGTGCTGTCAATGATTTTAATTTGAGGAGAAATCATCAAATCAAAATAGGGTTTACCGATAACTCGCTGTGAATATAGTGCATGATTCCAACGATGAAGGTCTTCTACTGTCGATAGTAACGCTCCACCACCACCTGCAATTCGCATATCTACAAACCAAGCGTTTTGAATCACGCCATTTACTAGATCATACCCTTGTGCTCTATTTGGAATCACTTTTCTGTAATCATCAAAATCTGAATTTTTCATTTCAAGAGGTTCAAAAATCGTTTTTCTTAAAAAATCGATATAGTTCATTTTGCTTACAAGTTCAATTAAATATCCCAAAAGAAGGTATCCTGAAATAGAATACTCGAACTGCGTTCCCGGCTTAAAGCGCAAAGGAAGAGAGCTGAACATCGAAATCAAAGATTTTGTAGGAGATTCACTCTTGAGTGCGTCGTGAAAATCTGAATCCAAGGAAAAGCCTTCGATTCCAGATGAGTTAGCGAGCAAGTGATGAACCGTAATTTGTTCCCCATTTGGATAGTCTTCTATATATTTTGATATTGGGTCTGTAAGAGATATAAGATCTTGTTCGACCAGTATTAATATAGCTGCTGCAGTGATTTGTTTGGTAATCGATGCAATTCGAAAAACGGAATCCGTTTTGTTTTGAACATTCAGTTCTTGATTTGAGTATCCATACGATTTTTTAAATAATATTTTCCATTTTGAGGAAATCAATACAGCCCCCGAGTAGTCAAAGTCTTGCAAGGTTTGATCAATGGTCTTAAGAACATTCGATAAACTCATATTCAATCCTCCGCTCATTTTATAGAAATGCCTGTTTTAAATCCCATATCGTGATAATTCCAAGAATCGCTTCTGTGTTCACTCCATGTTCAGTTACAAACAAAATTTCTAGTTCCCGATCTTTTTCAAAATCTTTTTCAAAAGCCAGAAGCGCTTCATATATATCCATATCCTTGGGTATGAAATCAAAATACTGTGTAGGATCATTATCCAAATCCATTGCCTCTAAAAGATCTTTCATCTTAATATCTTTACTGACAAAACCATTGTTGTCCATCATAAAATAATGGAATAATGTCCGTTCTGTAAACACCCCTTTGAGTTTATGGTTTTCCACAACCGGAATGTTGGAATAACTGTTTTTCTTCATCAACCCAACCAAGTTCTCAACTGAATCTTCCAAAGTCGCAACTGTCAGATTCCGGATTGAACGCATGACGTCAATAACTCTTTTCGGTCTAACAATGTGATTGACGACTTTTTTGAATTTTACCAAAAAGTCTTCTGATGGAAGTGCAACACCATCATTATGAACCATGATGTTTCTGAGTTGTGCCGCTTGGGACAAAATCTCAAAATTGTCTTTATCTGCGATTAAAGGATTGCTGTTTTTTCCTTTGATTCTGTATAAAGTCCCCATAAAACTGGACTCGGAAAATCTTCCTTCGTTATATTCAATTCTTAAATATCTTTCAATATCATTAAATGTATTCAAAAATTCTTCTGTGATTGGCATGGCGCTCACCTCAACATTCATTATACGGTTTTATCTTTCGTTTGTAAACTCATCGTAAAAAGGACAAGCAAAATTTTGCTTGTCCTTTGAAAGTGTATAACTCTGTTTAGTTAGCAGGTCCTATTTTGTAAAGAGTTACATTGTCAATCGTAAATTCAAATGTTCCTACCATTCCTCCATCAGGAACGCCTAGTGGAATCAAGATGTAATAAGTGTTTCCTTCAAGTAGATTGTCCGCGTGTAGACTATCATCAACCATTAACGTCGTGCTAAAAGTATCATAAGTTTGGCCAAGTGTTGTAAAGGATGTTAATGCAGTGACAGATCTGAAAGTTGTACTTCCTATTTTCGTCGCTCTAATGTATACGCTGATTGTCTGATACGTAACATCATTTACTTTAGCATCAAAAGTAACATAATAAAGGTCTTTGTCAGTAATTCCAGGAACTTCGATAGCGTGATATAGATAGAAGTTTAAGCTTGTAGCGCCAGTTGCGACTGTCGCGTTGACAACTAATTCGTTATTAACGACGGCAGCCGTCATTGAAGGAACGTTTGTTGTTCCATTACGGTACAGGAACCAATCATCAAAGGTATACAATTTGACAGGATCTAATACTTCATTTGCCAAAGCGAATGTGCCATTGGTATCAAAAGTCCCGCCTACAAATAAGTTCGTCGTTCCAAGCCATTGAGCTACCAATACTGCAGTTTCTCCTGAAAGCGCCAAATCAGTGACTGACGCACCGTCTTCAATTATAACTCCGTTGTACTTCCAACCCATGAATGTGAATCCGTCCGCCGAGAATCCCAGAGCAGTTAAGACGCCCGCTTTCCCAGTGACCATGACTTGATCATCCATCGTTCCGGTTGCACCATTGGCATCGTAAGAGATATTATAATTGAAAATTTGTTCAAACAATGGTGTAAGCGTAACTACACCTTCCACTGCAGATGCTTGCAAATCAGCGTAGGTTACAACTGCGTCACCAAGATATGCTACAGTCGTTGTGTCTAAACTCCAACCTAAGAACTCATAACCAGCAAGTTCTACAACTGGCAATGTCAAACTTTCGCTAACCAAATCGAGAAGTGTTACATCAACTAGGCTCTCATCTACATAATGAATTGTAATAAATGGAGCAGTGATTTCCCATTTTGCGGTCAAAACAAGCGATGCGAAACTACCCAAATCGATTGAAGTAACTTCGGTTTCACCAATGAACCACCCAAGGAAATTACATCCTTCACGGCTTGGATCCAATAAAGTAATCGTCGTTGTAAGGTATGTGAATGTATCGGGATTTCCTGCATCATTCGTTCCGCCGTCAAGCACATATTCTATTTGATACGATGCAAGTTCGAAATAAGCATATACTTTTCCATTGGCAGTAATCCCCGTAGGGTTCCAAGTAGATAAGTTGTCATCAAGGGCAGTTCTCCATTCTATGAATAGATATCCTTCTTTTGATGGCGTTCCTTCATATAATGGCGTATTTCCCATTGGAACTGTAACTTGTGTTTCAACGCCTTCTACGTTAAATGTCATCGTGTTTTGTTGCCAAACAAGTTTTGTTTTCGCATTTCCAGATGAGGATCCATCTGTAACAATGAACTTTTCACTTCCAACGGCCAAGCCGGAATTCAGTAATTCAGCCATATCAAGAGTCACAGAAACCCCAGCAAGATTGCCTTCGCCAGTTGGCGCCATACCTCTTGTTCCGTGGTAGTAGCAGTTATCACAGTATTTACTGACAGAGTACCAATTACTGACATCCGTATTTAGGAAAGGTGCGATTTCATCAGTTTCATTTCCATCAGAACGGAAATTCGAATTAGACCAAGAATAAGCAACATACGCTACGCTGCCTTCGGATTCGTCAGACAAACCAACGATTCCACCGATATTCGCTCTACCGCCAATATTTGCAGGGCTATAAGAATAAGTTACTGTTCCAAAGTTTTGCCCAACGATTCCGCCTACGATTCTGTCCGCATGAACTGTGGATCCCGCTGTTCCATAAGCGTTATAACATTCACTTACTAAACCATCAGCGTAATTGTATCCAACAATTCCACCGAAAACTTTATTTCCATTCGTAGCTACATCAAGGTTATTTCCAGCTCTTTGAGCAAAAACACGCCCACGATTTTGAGATTGTAATACGTCTCCGCTATTTAATCCTGCAATTCCACCCATATAGGAAAACTTTCCTATGGAAGCTTCAGCTTCAGATATATATATTACTTCTTTTTCTCCGACTGTTCCCCAAGAAGAGCATAAAGTGATTGAACCTTGATTATTTCCAACGATTCCTCCGCCTCCAACTCTGGCTTGAACATTCGTATTAGATTCACTATTCGTAATCACTCCATCGGATAAGTTCGTTCCAACGATGGCTCCCGCTCCACCGATGCCATCTTCCAATGTCCCAACGACACCAACAAGACTTCTGATGCCTTCTCCAGAAACATTAATCATCGAAATTGTTCCTGAATTAAAATTAGCAAGCATTCCAATGCTATCGACAGAATCCGTTTCAATGTCTCCAATGATATTCAGATTAGAGATTGTTCCCTGGTTTTGATAGAATACTCCGGAATCTCCCGTGACAGTGATTGCAAATCCTGCTCCATCATATGAGCCGTTGAACACAACTCCATCAATATCTTCAAAAACAGTTTCAATCGTTAAATCAGCAGTTTGTTCGAAGACCATTTCAGATGTCGTGACAAATTGTCCGTTTCGAATGACATTCAAATCTTTTGCTGTGGCGACTAGGTAAGGTGATGCTTCAGTTCCTTCTCCAGAAAGCATGTAACTAAATTGCCATTTAGCATACAACGTGATATTCCCCGTAACTGTATTGGTAGAAAAATTCCATTCGGTTTCATAGGAATCTTCTAAATACCATCCTAGTAAAGAATAATCTTCCATAGATGATGTTGCTGCTGATAACAAAGATCCATCTTCAACAGTTACTTCCGTTACAGCTGAGCCACCAAAGGTTTCAAATGAGACCGTAAATGTTGTAGCTTGTGATGTTTCTGTTGTATTAGTCGAAGTGGTAGTGGTTTCTGTTGTAGATGTTGTTGTCGTTGCGGATGTTGCAGTCGTTGCGGATGTTGTTGTACATCCAACTAGAATCATTGCTACAAAAACAATCATCAACAATAATATTGGCTTACGTTGTAGTTTCATATTATATCTCCCTTTTTTATATTTTTATGGCTGCACTTGCCAAGCAAGTAAAGTTTCATTATTGCTATCAACAAATAGATTTCCTAATAACCCCGCATAACTTCCTGGTAGCGTATAATATACTGCGTCTCCTGAAACCAATGAAGTATTGCTTACCATTACATTTCCTGCTCCAATTGGTGCTGTTGGGTTGTCTGATGAAGCATTACCGTAGACTTGATCACCAGTAGCGCGTAAATCATGGTTTACATATAGATAGACGCTGTTCGTTGCGTATTCAGCAATCGCATAAGCTATATCTTCATATGAATACACATTTGCGGCGTTATAACAATTTGTGATGACTCCACCAGTCTCTTGTGCACCAGCGATTCCGCCGACATTCAGTCTTCCGGCAATATAAGATCTAGCTGTTGTAGAGGTGTAATATCTTCCTCCAGTGTAAGAACTATCAATTAATCCAGCATTGATTCCTGCGATTCCGCCAACGTATTGATCACCGTGTACTCGAATTCCATTGAAGAAACTCTCCGTCACTTCTCCCTCTGCGGCGTTGTATCCAACGATTCCGCCGATGACTCTGTTGTTGGCTGTGTCGGTGGGTTCACCATTATTGTAGTAACGTTGTCCCAAGAGTTTTCCAGTAGAGGTTGTGCTTGATCTTGTAATCAGTCCGTAATTGAATCCTGCAATCCCCCCCATATAACTATAGTTAGACATTGACTTACCACTTTCAACCGAGTTATAAGCTCCGAGTGTTCCGCGATTTTCACAATCTGAAATCAATCCATAATTGATACTGGCGATTCCGCCTCCACCTATATAGGCTTTAACAACGCCATCAGAACTACTTGTTCCTACAAATGAAGAGCTACGAATGATTCCATCTTCTAGGTTTATTCCAACAAGTCCGCCTGCACCTCCATCTTCTTTTGAGGAGGGATCTCCTACGACACCTGCTGAAGAGGTTAGTGCAACTCTGGAAGTTACATTTTCAATCAATCCGTTATTTCGAATTGAAACTCCACCAAGTAATGGAATCGAAGCTGTTGTAATCACGCCGGAAACTGTTAAGTCATGAACAACCCCAGTATCTCCTAATTCATAAAACATTCCTGCGTTTCCTAGAACGGTGATTGTAAATCCGTTTCCATTCAAATCTCCTAAGAAAGTATTATTCACGATTTCATCATAAGCAACTTCGTGTGAGAAACTTTTAACAACTTGGTAGAATTTTCCTTCTCCGATGTTATCGGTCGTAGAAATTGAAAGCATATCTGTTGAATCAAATAGCAGGTAAGGGTTTTCTTCAGTGCCTACACCTTTGAAATATAAATCTTCAATGGATGCAGTGTCCTCACCTTCTGTAGGAATATCAACTTTATAAACTCCGCCCTGAACATCATCATTTGGTGTCCAAAGGACGTTTGTATTATTGACTAATTCAGTAGTTCCAACAATCTCAATTCCGGTTTCGGAGTATTGGTAATATTCTATTGTAACTGTGATTTCAGCTCCATCTTCATCAAGTTGTGTTTCAGTTCTCGTTGACAATACGCCAAGAAAAAAAGTTAATGTTTTAGAAGATCCGTCATCAACTCCGGTTTGAATCCACGAGATTGAACTTGAAAATGCTTCAGGCGACATGGAAACTTCTGTTGGAAACGGTTGTGCTAAAATCCATTTTGCATAAAGTGTGACATCTCCTGTAACAATATCTTGATTAAAATCCCAAGGGACAGAAAAAGTGACATTATCTTTAAACCATCCAATAAATACAGACCCATCTTCTTTCACAGGTATAATGGTGTCAGATGCCAGCTTGCGGCCGTTTTCCACCAATACAGGATTGATTGTATTTCCTCCATTTGTTTCAAAGGATACGGTATAATAAGTTACTTCACTTACTGTACTTTGGCATCCATTTAATGCAGCAAAGCCCACGATTATCAAGAGCAATGTAACAAGTGTTTTACTCACATTATTAAATAAAATCTTCATATTGTTCTCCTTGAGTGCGCAAAGGAAAGCGCTATCTATATACACAAAAAGTATCATTCTTTAATCGTTCAGTCAATTATCAATTATTTATCGTTCCATTGATTTTGATTATAGTCCTATGAAAAAAGAAAAACCGAAATTAATCGGCTTCTCTATAAATTTTATTTATGAAGTCCATACTCCTCTTTAACAAATCGAATAAAGTCTTCTGTCTCGGAATATAACAGGCTGTGGTTCTTCCAAATCATTCCAATTGTAATTTGCATTGGATGATCTAAAGGAATTGGAATCAAGTCTGGATCCATATCTGCGACCTCTTTGAAAACAAACGCTCCGCAATTCCCATATTCAAGAAATTTCTTGATGGTATACAGTTGGGAAGAGTAAAGAAGAATGTTTGGAATGATTCCAAGCTTTGCAAAACGCTCTTTAATTTTTGGGTTTTGAAATGAGTCGGTTTTCATCAAAATGATAGACTCATCTTTTAACATTTCAAAGGCGATGTGACTGTGGTTTGCGAGATGATGATTCTTACTGACACAAAACACCAATTCTGTTTCATATATTTTTTCCACATGAAATTGAGAAGTCATCTCATTATCAATGATTCCTATCGCCAAATCTACCAAATCATCCATTACATAATGTCTAATTTCTAAGGATCCAGATTCCAATATTTCAAATTGAATTTTTGGATATTTTGCAGTGAATGAATTAAAAATCTTTGGAAACAGGAAGATTCCTATCATTGGAGGAACTCCAATTTTTATTTTGTTATGATTGTTTCCGAGGTCTTTCATTTTTTCATGAAGTTTGTCTGTCGAATCTAAAATGGCTTGTATTTGATCATAAAAAAAAGCACCCTCGGGAGTTAAAATTAGTTTATTGTTGTTTCGATGAAATAGTTTCACTCCAAATTCGTGTTCCAATTCTTTGATTGCAGATGAGATTGCAGGTTGAGACACAAATAATTCTTTTGAAGCCTTGGTAATATTGTTGCATCTACAGACTTCCCTAAAGTAAAGCATTTGAAGATATTTCATAGTCTCTCACTTCCTTAAATTAGAGTTTATCACAATGGCACAAGCATTTCAACTATAAGTAATAATTATAGAACACTAAAATCTAGATATTGTAAATATACCCTCAAACATGGTATATTGAACCTATCTTACCATAGATTATATTTAGGAGAAACTTATGAAAAAGAACTTTAATCTAACTTTTTTCAAGTCTTTGAAGCAAAAAGCCTCCCGTTGGACAAAAGAAGCCGTGTTTTTCACATTATCGCTATGTTTGATTTTGACAGGTGCAATTGTTTCATCCTTATATTTAACTGATTTTGGAAAAATTGACGTCATGGAAATTACAATTCCGACTCAAAATGGTCAATGGGTTGTCGCAGACCTGTACAAACCAGTAACTGCTACGAAAGACAATCCGGCCCCCGTAGTGGTTGTTTCTCCTGGATTTCAAAGATCCAAAGAGACTCAAACGAATATGGCTTTGGAACTCGCAAGACGTGGAATTGTAGTCATTGACATTGATCCATACGCTCAAGGTGATTCGTCTTCCTCATTTTCTACTCAATCAGCAACAACCGAGGGTTACGGAGTCATTCCAATGGTTGAATATATTTATTCTACTCCAAATTTAAACTATATTGATAAGACTAAAATTGGGGCTGCGGGTCACTCAGCTGGCGGGAATGCAGCGATTAGAGCTGCGGCATACTTTGGGACCGAAGTCATGGACGGTGTTGTTGAATCATCAAAATTATCCGCAATCTATGTATCGGGATACGTTTTAACAATGACAGACTCAGTACTTTCATCCGTACGTTCCAGTATCGGAATGTCATATGCATTCTACGATGAGGGTGCTTACCGAAACGAAAATGCATTAAGTGATATCTATTTAGACGCAGATATGAGTGTCGCACCCGAGGCAATTCGAATGGTAAACTCCGGTTTGGCATTGAACGAACAGTCATTGATTACTTCTGTAGAAATTGATAAAATTTATGGTACCCCCTATAACAATACAATGAGAATTGTACACAACGAAATCACACTTCATTCATTTCAACCATACGACAAAACCTCCACAGCAAATATCATGAATTACTTTGAATTGGTTTTCGATATGAATTTCACCATTTCTGCGACCAATCAAACGTATATGGTCAAAGAGTTTTTTCAAGGTATGATGCTTGTGGGTGCAATGCTTTTCATCTTCGGATTTGGTGGCTTACTATTGAAAACAAAGTACTTTAAAACCCTTGTTCGTCCACTTCCGGATAAACTTCCGAAACCGAATACAAAAGGCAAATTGGTATTTTGGTCTCTGTTTATATTCAGTGCACTAGTCGCATGTTTTATTTTTGTTCCTATGGCAAGAACGGCGCAAGTTTGGTTCAGCGATGCTCAAAACGGCATGCAGACATGGTTTTTCCCCGAAAGGATGACCAATGCAGTATTATTATGGGCAGTTTTTAATGGCACGCTAGGAATCATAATTTTCTTCATTTCTTATTTTTTGAAGAAAAATAGAGACAAATCCAGTTTGTCTCCGTTAAAAATTACATTTAAGGAACTCGCGAAAACATTGTTGTTTGCACTAACGGTATTTGCTGCATTCTACATCATTGATTATACTGTCTACCATCTGCTTCATGTAGATTTTAGGTACACCTTTATAGCAGCTCGACCACTTAACAACACAAATATGTTATTGCTCGGTCTCATGTATATGCCTTTATTTTTCATATTCTATCTATCCAATTCCATCAGAGTCAACATGACGATGAGATATGCTCATTGGTCCGAAAGAAAGAGCAATATCATCGCCGCTTTGTCAAATAGTGTTGGACTCCTTTTGATTGTTGCGATACAATATGGGGTATACATCGCAACCAAAACAGTTTATTGGACAGATGAATGGCTATATATCAACATCATGTTTGGTTTGATACCAATGATGTTCATTCTACCCTTCTACAATCGTTATTTCTTTAATCGGACCGGATCGGTTTACGCAGGTGCCATGGTCACCTGTATGATATTTATTATGATGACGTTAACGAATAGCGTCGCATATATTCCAGTTTGATAGCGAGGTATAAAAATGGACTACAAAGCAGAATCAATTAAATTACATAGAGAACTTAAAGGTAAAATAGAAGTTGTACCTCGAGTAAGTGTAAGCAATGCTCAAGAACTTTCAATTGCATACACGCCTGGCGTTGCAGAACCCTGCATGGAAATTCACAGAGATGTCAATTTAAGTTATGTATATACTAGGCGACAAAATCTTGTTGCTGTCATCACAGACGGCACGGCAGTTTTGGGACTAGGAGATATCGGACCAGAAGCAGGAATGCCTGTGATGGAAGGAAAATGCGTCCTGTTTAAGACGTTTGGAGACGTTGATGCTTTCCCGTTATGCCTTAGAACCAAAGATACAGATGAAATTGTGAGAACCATTTCATTATTAGCTGGAAGTTTCGGTGGAATCAATTTAGAGGACATTTCTGCCCCGCGTTGTTTTGAAATCGAAAAAAAACTCAAAGAAATTTGTGACATTCCTGTTTTTCATGATGATCAACACGGAACTGCAATTATCGTGAGTGCAGCACTTTTCAATGCACTGAAGTTGACAAAAAAGAAAATTGGGGAAATTAAAGTTGTAATCAACGGTGCAGGTGCTGCAGGATTGGCTATTGCTGATTTTTTACTTAATTTTGGTGTCAAAAACATGATTGTTTGCGACAGAGACGGAATTATTTGCGAAGGAAACGAAAAATTGTCACCGGTTCATAAAATGATATCAAAAAGAACTAATTTTGATCACCTCGAAGGCTCCCTCGCGGTTGCTATGAGAGGTTCAGACGTATTCATTGGGGTTTCGGGGCCGAATTGCGTTACAAAGGAAATGATTTCATCAATGAATTCGAAATCAATTGTCTTCCCACTTGCAAATCCAGTTCCTGAAATTTCTAAGTCTGATGCTGAAAAAGCAGGTGCTTATATCATAGGTACTGGAAGTTCACAAGAACCAAATCAAATTAACAATGTCTTGGCATTCCCCGGAATCTTTAAAGGCGCACTCAGTGTGCGTGCCAGTGACATCAATTTTGAAATGATGAAAGCTGCGTCTCTTGCTCTCGCTAAATATATCCCTCAAGAAGAACTAAGACTTGATTATATCATCCCTTACGCTTTTGATAAATCTGTTCATAAAGCTGTATCGGAAGCCGTGAAACAAGCCGCAATCGATTCGGGAGTTGCTCGAATATAAAGGACTGGTGTTATGAATTATAAACATTTGGGGTTGCTACTTCTCTTTGTAGCTTTAACTTTTTCAATCACGGCTTGTCAAGAGACGCCTAGTTTTACCACTTCTACAACCGAAGAATCTATAACAAGTGAAATACTTACGGTCTCTGAATTGAGTTTAGATACACTCCAAAATCCAGAATATGTGCGATGGATTGGAAGAACTTACTACGACCATTCCACAAACTACATGAACTTTTACAATACCGGCACAGGATTTGCGATTCGTTTTGTTGGAACAGAATTAAAAATAAATATTTCCTGTACAAATTCGGACAGTTCGTATCGAAGACCTTATTTTACGGTATCCGTTGACGATGAAACCGCTCCAAACGGAAGCATTGTATCATTACATGACCCGGTTTCAGAAGTCACTCTAGTATCGGGTTTAGAGTATGGACCACACACACTGACATTTATGAAAAGAAGCGAGCCGATTGATTCTGAAACCGCAATCAATCAAATTACAACAGACGGTTATTTTACATCTCCAACTGAAGCTTCTTCATTTAAGGTATTAATTGTGGGTGGATCAGGAATCTCAGGTCATGGAAACCTTGGAAGTCAAGGTCAAACTCGCACCACTGCCAATTCTGACGGAATGCAAGCATTCGGATTTCTTGCCGCAGCTTCATTCAACGCCGATACACAATTTATATCCGCAAGCGGATGGGGGCTTAAGTGGGGATACAATGATTCCAATCGAAATGGGACTATCAATATTCGGACCGCTTTCGATAAAGTAGGAATCGGTGACGATGAGGAACTCATTGACATCAATTACGATCCTCAACTATTTATTCCCGATTTCATCATTGTCAATATCGGAGGAAATGATTTTACTTCCTATGTGTTAAATCAAACCGGCGCAGAACTCACCCAAGCCAAAGCAGAATTTAGAGATGCCGTGACAGAATTTGTTTCTACAATGCATCAGTTGTATCCAAACACAATGATTTTATGGACACATACAGGGTCACAGAATGGCGCAGAGGCAGAAACGGCCATCGGCGATTTGGACTCAAAGCATAACTATACAAGAATCGTCATCATTAGACAGGTAGGCGAAGGGGATGACCCCATTGGTGCGGATAATCATGCAAGCTTGGTAACTCATCAAAAGAATGCAGAAATATTAATCCAAGTGATGAATGATATTTTAAACAATAGATAACTACCACAAATATAGAAATAAAGCACCTATCGAGGAAGTCACTGAAAAAGTAGGGTATATAAAAAGAGATAAAAACTCAAATGCGAGATTTATCTCTTTTTTCATTATTTTTGTCAAATTTAAGGACTATCCAAAAGCAAAGCGGAGAAAACTACTTGATT
>Ga0268280_1000318_pt1 | contig 43264 bp, 39 predicted proteins | sample saktaG_9_FD_190139 | JGI IMG/M metagenome (GOLD analysis project Ga0268280, IMG submission 190139) | Saline water microbial communities from Sakinaw Lake, British Columbia, Canada - sak_2011_5_24_40m | ecosystem: Environmental > Aquatic > Non-marine Saline and Alkaline > Saline ...
GTTTTCACCTGGTGTTGAAATTGTTTGTAATTCTTCTTTGATGATTGGGAGTCGCGACTTAATTAGTTGTGAAACAATGACAGTACAAAAAGCACCGTGAGCAATATCGCTATGTCCGCCACTTCCGCCAATGATTCTTCCGAAAGAGTCTGTAGTCACATTGACATTGAAATCAAGATCGATTTCAGTCGCACCCAAAATAACAAAATCAAGTTGTTCGCAAATTGGTAAATCTTCATATGGATTTCCATATTTGGATGCAGAAATTGCGATATGGTTTTGATTTCGATCTACAGATTTCACAGCGTCTAAATCAAAGCACTGAACATCATATAGATTTTCAAACAAACCTTCTTCAAGCATTTTTACATAATAAGAAGTGATGCCTCCTGAAGCGAATCTACCTTTGATGTTTCTTTTCTTCATAATTGCTCTGACATAATCAACGACAGCCAAAGAGGTGCCTCCGGCACCAGTTTGCATTGAAAATCCGTTTTTAATCAACCCGAGTTTATCTAGTAATACTGAAGTATCTTTTGCGATTTTAAGACCAATGGGGTCTCTCGTAATTTTAGTCGTTCCTGAAACAATGCCCTCTGGATTTCCTATCTTATCGACAACGATGACTGCGTCAACGTAGTCTTTGGATAATTGGATATGATCTAATGCATCTACTAGATGATCCGTGACTAAAATAACGATATCTGCATATTCTAAATCACTCACTGCGTATCCAAGTACTCCACACGCACTTTCTCCAGTTGCGCCGTATCCGTTTCCAAGTTTGTCTACGGTAGGCGTCGCAAGAAAGGCTACATCGATGTGAATTTCGCCGCTTTCAATCGAGCGAGCTCTTCCGCCGTGTGTTTGCATAACGAGTTCGCCTTTTAATAATCCTTTTTGAACCGCAATAGAAACCGGACCGTTCATATATGAAGTATGAATAGATGTAATATTGCCATTTTCAATACAAGGGACGAGTTCGGTGTAACTTTCAAAAATCGAACTTGGAGCGATGTGAATGTTTTTCAGTTTCTTTTTTTGGATGACTTTCGCCACTTCATTAATGACCCAGTCTCCACTTCTTAAATGATGATGGAACGAGAAAGTCATCCCTGACCTCAATTTAAAATAGTCGAATGCCTCTTTGTAAGAAGAGAAGAATTCGACTTTTTTTGGTTTTATTTTTTTTGAGATGGTTGTTCTAGAATGGGATTTATAGTCATCGCTTGAGACAAACGGTTTAAACCCGTCTGGAACAAACCTGTCTAGACTATTCTTCATCATTTTTCACCAGATTAAATTTCTTTGCTTTTTCGATGACTTTCATTGCTCTTTCAACAATCGGTTTGTCAACCATTTTACCGTCAACGGTAAAAGAGCCTTTCCCTTCGCTGTCAGCCTTTTCTTTCGCTTCCAACACTTTATAGGCATGTTCAATGTCTTCAATGGATGGAGAAAAGGATTGATTGATGAATTCAATATGTCTTGGATGAATTGCACATTTCGCCTTCATTCCAAGAGAAACAGCATTCAAGGTATCCTTTTCAAATCCGGCATCGTCATACACGTCTGTATAAGGCGTGTCAATCGAAATGATTTGAAAAGCGGCGCATGCCATAATGATTCTACTTCTAGAATAGAGGAGTTCATGGGCTTCAGACGTGCGTTTCACTTCCAAGTCTTTCGTTAAATCTTCTCCGCCTAAAATCAACCCGATGACTCTTGGAAGTGAAGCAATTTGATCAACTTGAAGCATCGAAATGGCTTGTTCGATGATTGGGATAATTTTAATCGTCTTTTCCATGTTGTTCGTTTGTTCTATGACGGTTAACGCTTCTTCCAATGCATGCACAGAAGAAACTTTTGCTTTCGGTAAAACGATTGCGTCAATATTGTCAGATACAATCATCATTAAATCGTCTTCAAAGAAGTCGCTGCCGACTTCGTTGACTCTGACGAGATTTAGGACTTTACTTTTAGAAGCGTTCTTCGTTAAAAACTCTTTAATTAAATTTCTGGCATTATCTTTTTCACTTGGAAGAACGGCGTCTTCCAAATCGAAAATAATCGCATCCGCATCAAATAAATACGCATTTTGAATCATATTAGGAAGATTTCCCGGGATGAATAACAGACTTCTCATCATAAGGCATTCATCCTTTCAACCGCAGTAATCAATCTGGCTTTGATGGTTGAATCCAAAGCGCCTCGATCTAAGACTTCCACTTTGACGTTTTCTGCTTTTAACTCTTTTAAAGTGTTTTCGATTAATAGTTTGATTTGGTCATGGAAAAAAGCGCCGACAACACTGTCAATCAATATTTCTTGATGATCCTGTTTGGTGACTGTAATAATGCAATCACTTGATTCTTTGGATCCTGCCGTGCCTTTCATCATAATGACCTCCTATTTATTCGCTCTTGCGAGTACGCGGTTCATTTCGTTTTTAACAATCATCAGTCCTGCATCAACACCCATTCCTGGTTTTGCAAGGCATTGCTTAGCGTTGCATGCAATTGCAATGTTTGTTGTGACTTCAGCTGAAATGTTGGTTTCATTGCAAGTTCCACCGCAATATGACCCAACGCCATATTGGTTACAGTAAAGAATCGATTCGATAATATTATTGACTCCACCTAAATCTGGCGTTTTGATTTGAAGCATATGCCCTGCTTGATTTTCCGCAAAGTATTTAACGTCTTCAAGGGTATTGCACCATTCGTCAGCAACCATTTCAACGGTAGATCCAGCTTGGTTCAATCTAGATGTTAAGTCCTTTAAGAATTGCATCGTCGTTTCTCTGTTTCCGGTATCAATCGGTCCTTCGATTCGAAGAATGAAAGGATAAGCTACTTGTTCAAGTACCAGTAAATAATCAATCATTTTATTGATATCATTATCAAATGCAACTGCAATCGTTCCATAGACATCAATGTGCAACGTTGGGAAATAATCATCTTTTACTTTATGAGATAAGATTCGATCATGAAGCCATTTGACATACTCAATCAGCTTCTCGCCTTTTCTTCCAAGTTTGGTATCGACGTTGTTGATTAAAGCATGAGGAAGCACATCTGCTTCTTTCATGATCATCTTATCGACGTTGGTATAACGGTCATCTCCACTTTGGGTGAAAACTGGGACGGGTAGATAAACAGTATCTTCAATATGATATTCTTTTCGAACGATTTCAGCCATTGTAACTTTGTATAAATTAGCGGTAACACTCAAAATAGCTTGCGTGATCCCATAACGAATTGCTGTGTGAAGACGTGTTCCATTGATTAGGATCCGGTCGTATTTTTCAGCTAAAGATTTGAATTCCGTCAAGTTTTCTTTTAGTAATAAAGGAACAATTTCTTTTTCCAAAAACGGAATATATTCAGAAGCTAAAAACAATGGATCTCTTCCGCCCATTCCTGAATATTGTACTGCTGCGCAGTCTCCGTATCCTACGGTTCCATCTTCTAAGATGATTTGAATTGAAATGGCTTCGCCTTTTTGACGAATGGCGGTGAACCCTTCTAAAACAGGTTTTCCAAGATAGAACAATCCGTCGTTGAGTGCACCGTTTTTGATGGCTTGTTGATCATCAAAGAAAAAGCCGGTATATGATTCGGTGAGTAATACTTTTTTTATTTTCATGTTATTCTCCAGTTTATTTTTTGTGACCGATTAATTTTCCAAGAGAGACGGAATAGACATCGTCAACCGTCATTTGGAAAGAGATGGGACGTTTTTGGAATTCTGCACGCTCTTGTATTTTTTGACGATGAAATTCTTTGATTTCATCGGAATAACAAGTGTGTCCAAATTCCAAAATGCGAATGTTTCCTTCTAAATCTCTTGCGGGCAATATTTTTCCAGCATTGTATTTACTGGGTGCAAACGGAACGTCAATCAATCCTTGTTCAAAAGCTCTAACAACGCCTTTTGCCAAATCGCCGTCTCCGACTTTATAAATGCAATTCATCAAACAATCAACTTCGACTTCGATTTGATGCATTTCTTGTCTTAATTTTACACTGTCGACCATTTGTTGGTCTTTTAACATCGTGATGACATATTTTGATTCCTTAACGCCGTATCCGTTGGCTTCCATCGTTGGAATGCCTACGGATTCTTGCGGAGATTTTGTAATCATTTTTGAAGCCTTTGAAAGTGCGGCGACGGTAGAACTAAAAGCGATCAATCCTGCAGCTTCTGCTTCATTATCTGGGAATCCACCCATCCATTGATGGAATACGGTGGAGACAAATACATCAAGGTATCCTTTTTCTTTCAAATACTTTTCAGTCAGGGTTTGGAGTGTTTTAATTGCAGCAACGTCTTGAACAATATTGCCACCCATTCCATATCCTACTGTAATATTCTTAACTCCTTGTTCTGCCGCAAGCAATGCTTCGCAGATGGCAACTGTACTTGATATTGAAGGAGGTACCAATGTTCCGGTTAGAGGACCAAACGGTTCTCTGTTAATATGAACACTGTGTTCTTCATAATAACCCACCAAACGATCGCAATATTGCCAGTTTCGAATCGAAGTTTCAAGTGGAACGCTTTTTGCGTAAGGAATGTTATAAGAGATTCCTCCGCCTTCATTCGAAGTCCAACCGGATGCCAGAATGATTTCAGTCAAAAGTCTTGCGTCTGGAGTGCCGTGTCTTGCCTGTAAGGGCACATTGACGGATTCTTGCACTTTTCTGCATCCTTCAACACCATGATTGACGGCTGGAAATCCATTTAGAAGAGCTCTGCCGATTTCTTTGCTTTCTTTGATTCCCTTTTCAGCTTCGATGTATCTGTTTTGTCTTGTGTAGCTGTCAATTGTGGAAGGGAGAACATCCGCTCCGCTACTTTCAAGATGTTTCAATAATTTAATGTGTTCTTCTAGGACTGGAACGCCGGCTCTTGGTTGAACTAAAGTTCTTCCTTCTGCTTTGGCTTTAATCAAAAGTAATGCCAGATTTTTACTCTCAGGCAGATTTTTTGAATAAGCTACAGCCTTATCTAAATCTAATTCAGGGCTGGATCCAGTAATCCAATCGGATAATACTTTTTCTCTTTCTTTGAGAAATTGTTCAAGTGGAATTTTTTTATTTTCGAGTTCCATACGTTATCCTTTTTTATTCGACTGAAATGACATATTTTTTCATAATTTGCAGTGCAAGTAGTGGATCTCTTTGACTTAATAAACCCATTGCGGCAAGCAAATATGTTTTATCAAGTAAAAAATGTGGGTGTTGAGGACGAAGTTCTTGATGGTTATGAAGAATGTTGGTTGTTTTAGACAGAATCGAAATCGGTGTGTTTGAATGAATCACAACGCCGCCGGTTCCAATCACATATTCAACTTCACTCAAATCTTTTCCGATTTGATTGTAAATCAATCCCATCGGGGTAAATATCTGTTCAATTCGTCCAACGTGACGGTGCATGGCACGATAGGCACACATCTCCGCAAGCAATTGGTCGATGAATTCATCATGGGGGTTTTCAGGAAGTGAAGAGACGTTTTGATACCTGTAAGCCACTTCTTCTTCAATGTTAACGCCATGTTCGTTGTTTAAAAATTGAATTTCTTCTTTTGTCAATGCTTTCAGAATTCCAGGAGCAGAATATCGCATTCCTAGATCGCCTTCAACGGTTCTTTTTGCGAAGGGTTCTTCCATTCCGTGGATGATGACATCACTTCTGTTCGATGCATTGCAAATGGAATACATATCTGTAGTCGCTCCGCCGATATCGACAACGACAATGTCTCCCAATCCTTTTTCGTGCAGGTATCCCTTTGACAACAATTCAGAAGCTAAAAGGACTGCTTCGGGAGTTGGCAATAGGATTTCATCGATTTCAGCTTCAATCTTCTTGATTCCTTTGGCGACGATGATATTCTTTAAAAAGATGTCTCTGATTTTATTTCTAGCGCACTTAACGTTCAATACATTGATTTTTGGCATGACGTTGTCGCAAAGAACATAATTCAAATCATATTTGATGAAGATGTCTTCGATTTCATCAAGACAGGATTTATTTCCGGCGTATACAATCGGAATTTTAACTTTCATCTCTCCAAGGAGTTTTGCGTTGAAAAGGACACATTCGGAATTTCCGCCGTCCGCGCCTCCAGCAAGTAAAATGATATCTATCTTCTGACGATTGATTTCTTCAACTTCTTTATGATTCAAATGATGCGAAAAAATCAGATCAACCTTAGCGCCTGCGCCAAGACAAACTCGTTTTGCCGCTTCAACGGTTAGCTCCTCAACTAGACCAATAGCGGCCATTTTCAGGCCGCCAGCTGCCGATGAACAGGCAATGACTTGATCGAATTGTACCACTTTTCCCATATTCTCATAAAGCCGTTCAAGTGCATTATGATACCCAATGGCAATATCTTCCGTCACGGTTGTAAAATGTGAAGAAGAGCCAATGACATCTCTTAATGCAGTATCAACAGCTGTTAATTTGGTAAAAGTGGATCCGAAATCTACAAGTAAGTAAGTACTCATTTTACTCTCCTAGGTCTTGATGGATGTCTCCCAATGCTTGATCTATTGGAGTTCCGGGTGGATAGACCCGGTTAAAGCCCATTTTAGTGAAACGTTCTTTGACTTCGTCGAAATTTTGCTTTCCGACAACGATGTTTCCACCGACATAAAGTAATATGTCTTCAATACCCGCTTCGATGCATTTGTCTCTCATTCCGCGACAATCAAGTTCTCCATGTCCGTAAAGGCTTGAAACCATGATCAAGGATGCATCGGTCTCGATAGCGGCGTTGATGAAATCTTCTTGAGAGGAAAGGACACCGATGTTGATGACCTTATATCCCGCATTTTCCAAAGTGTACTCAATGATTTTATTTCCGACAGCGTGTACGTCTGAACCGATAACGCCAATTACGATTGATTTCAAAGTAGTCTCCTTTAGTCCTGTAAGCGTTTTTACACAAACATTATAACATACTGAAAACGAAGATTCAAAGGTTAATTTCTGTTTTACAACAATTCTGCTTTTTGGCTTTTTTAGGGCAAAAAGTCGATTATTTGTTATTGATTTTCACTGAGGTATCTTGCTAGTACAAAGAGGTAGTCGCTTAATCTATTTATATACTTCATTACCGTCGTTAAATCGTCTCTTTTTGTCTCTTTAACAAAGTGGACTAAAGTGCGTTCTGCTTTCCTTGTGATGCTTCTTGCAACGTCAATATACGCTCCGCCAAGTGATGTTTCGCTTCCTGGAAGACAGAACTTGGGTTCGAGTGGACAGATTTTCAATAAAGCTGCCATCTCTTTTTCGATTTGATCAATCGGTTCATCCGATAGTTTCTTAATCTTTTTGTATAGAATGTGATTAGGGTTCGTTGCGACAATCGTATTGATTTCTTGAAGCGTTCTTTGGATTACCAGCAGGTCTTCTCTTTTTACATAATGATATGCAAGGCCAAGAAAAGATGAAAGTTCATCCATGGTTCCTAAAACTTCAAACAATGTATCGTCTTTTTCAAAAGTTTCATTGACGAAATTCTTGGATTTTCCCTCGTCTCCAGCTTTAGTGGAGATTTGATTCACTTCTGTAATTGGCATAAAATCCTCCTAATAAAATCCATTATTTTTTTTCTAAAAGCCGTTCAACCGCAAAAGCAGCAACGTCTTCAGCGTATTTTCTTGGACCGAATCCACCGTCATATCCGAGTTCTTTTGCAAGCTCGTTTGTGATTCTAGCTCCGCCCGCAATCAGTATAACATCTTTTCTCATATTTTCTGCTTCTAGAAGTTCAACAAGGTTGACTAGATTCTTAATATGAACGTCTTTTTGCGTGACGGTTTGACTGACGAGTAAGACATCGGCTTTCACTTTTCTGGCAAATCGGACAAACTCTTCATTCTCAACTTGAGACCCTAGATTATAGGCTTGAATTCCCTTGTATCGTTCTAATCCGTAATGGCCAGCATAACCCTTCATATTCATAATCGCATCGATTCCAACGGTATGTGCGTCGCTTCCAGTGGATGCGCCGACAAAGACGAGATTGCGATTAAAATTCTTTGAAATCATTTCTTCGATTTCTTCTTTCGAAAGAGATACATTTTCGATTTCTTCGTCTTTTAGTGTATCGGTTTCAATTTCATAAGGAACACTTCCATAAACGACAAAGAAACGGTATCCTTCATGGATGTCTTCAACATGGACAACTTGTGGGTTCACAAGTCCCATCTTCTTTGCCAATTCCTTTGCGGCGCTGATTCCTAATCCATCCGTTGAAATTGGAAGTGTAAAACTGACTTGAACTTTTCCGTCATGAGACGTATCTCCATAAGGTCTAATTTTCATTGAATTTCACCTCCAGAGCGTCAAATACGACATTGACGTAGTCTTTGGATTTCACAAAGACTCCACCGAGTCCCTTTCCGCCTTCATAAGGTCTTTTGACTCCGGCAAAAATACCGTCTTCCAATGCTTTAAATAAGGAGTTTGAAGCGATTTGCCCAAGCAGTTCATGTGCTTTTTCCAAGACTTCAGAGGCTCTATTTTGAATGATTCCGTCTTTTTTGAAGATAAATTCTTCTCGAATCGAAGCCATCGATTTTTGAATCATCTTCGCATTCGAAATGGCTAAATATCGGTCAGACAAAAATGGCGTATGAATCGCTTCAGTCATCATTCCAAGCAGATGAATTGATTGCCCTGTCAGATGCGTGGCGATATTGAAAAGTGTATTCTGTTGATAAGCTTTAAAAATGTTACCTGAGATATGTTTGGTTGGAGGCATATATTTGAGCGGTGCATTCGGAAAAATCTCTCTTGCCATTTCCGCTTGAGCAACTTCATAGAGAAAACTATCCTTGATTTCGGGATCGATTTCAAAAGCGTGTCCAAGTCCCATTAATTCCTCTTTGAGATGTGCTCGAAACGCAAATTCTTCATTGATGAATTGACTTGCAAGAACAGTATGAGCTTCACTATAGGCATCGCTTGTGGTTAGATAATTGTCTTCTCCAGTATTGATGATGATTCCTGCATATGCATTAATCATTCTCGAGAAATGTTGGTCAATAAAGGTTCTTTGCATGTTGATGTCTCGAAAGATAATTCCATACATACTGTCATTTAAAAGTACATCGAGTCGTTCAAGCGCTGCCATGGCTGCGATTTCAGGCATGCAAAGTCCTGAAGCATAATTAACAAGTTTGATATATCTTTTTTCTTCCAAACCTACTTCATCCAACGCTTTTCTCATGATTTTAAAGTTTTCTTGTGTCGCAAAGGTTCCGCCAAATCCTTCTGTCGTTGCGCCAAATGGGACATAATCCAAAAGGGATTGTCCTGTGGATCTGATGACCGCAATGATGTCCGCTCCCGCTTTGGCAGCGGCTTTGGCTTGAATTACGTCTTCGTAGATGTTTCCGGTTGCGACGATGACATATAAATCGGTCAGGTTTTTTCCGTAGTTATGAATCAAAGTTTCTCTCAGTACTTTATTCTTCGATATTTTTTCAAAAGATTGATTGATGTAGGGCGCAAGAACAACTCGCACTTTCTTTGAGTCAATCAAAGGAATTTGTGTCAAATTTACTTCGGATTTTTTATATTGATCAATGAAGTCTGCAAGTGACAATTTAGTATGATAGAGTGCGCTCGCAATATACGTCGAGATTCCCTTGGAAATATCTCCGTTATGCACTACTTCATCCACCATTTGATTTGGAATCGGTTCATCAAATTGATTGATGCCGTCTACACCGAGCAATCTTAACACGGTTCTCTCAACCGTCAAGGTTGAGCGAACTTTGATTACCTTCTCGACTTCATCTGTAATTTTTTTTGCAAAGGTTCTGCACTCCTCAATCATCGTTTGATTGAGCATTAATTTATTTTCCAAGTCATTCACCTTCTTCCAACACATTGAGTATCGGTAACTGAATGTGTTCACTTAATTTCTTTTTCATTAACTCCTTGTCGAATGGAACTCGATAAGGAGAGGTGGGGTTCATACAAACTGCGATAACGTTATAAGGATAAAGCACAGATAGGTCACTCGTAAATTTAACCAATTGTTTTAAAGTCGGTTCTTTTACGATAATGGCCGAAGGCGATTTTAAAATCAGTTTAAAGGAAAATTCCTTTTTCCTTTTCATCCATTCCTTTGCGAACTCATCACTTAAAGCATAGGGAATATAAACACTCTTGGTTTCTTTGGGCAGAAGGTCAAAGAGATGATGTTCATCCAGCAATGAAGTCATTGGAATTTTATGAATGGTAAAATCATCTGTAAAATATACAATTTGATTAATCTCTTTCAAAAAGTCGTAACCGTTTCCTAAGCTTCGAAGCGAAAATAACTGATTCACTTGCGAGGAATGTTCTATAACCCTGTCGAGGTCATAGGAGTATCCTCCACCGACGCAATAAATTACTGCGTCTGCGACATTTGCGCTTGACTGCCTTGAAAAGGCTCCATCTATCAATAAATGCTCCGGAAGAAACAACTCTAGATACTTCATTGAAGCGACCATGTCATGGACGCTTGAAGGTCCTGCTAGAAGAACTTTTCCTTCTGTATTAGCCTGAATCAAAACCATTTGTCCTAAAGAAGTGAACACTGGAATCTTTTTTAAGATCACATACTCAAAAAATGCCATTTTCAGCGTGCTTAATGCGGTTAATACAAGCATTCCTGGATAAACGCTGATTCTTGGTTTAGGAAGAAAAGTAATTTGATCCAACTCTTCTCCGTCCAAACCAATTGATGTAATGGCGAGGGTTCCAAACTTTAATTCTTCAATCAAATGGTTCAAGACTGTTGTTTTACCTGCATTTTTGGCATTGCCAATAATGCTGATAACTTTATAGTCTTGTATGATGCTTGCTAATTCTTTAATCTTCTTTGCCTTCTTTCCAAACCTGCTGGTTCGATAGAGACGATGTCTCCGTTCAATAATCCAGATACACCTTTGTATTCCACCTCTTCGCAATCCTTGCAATGGCATTTGTTTTCATAACTTTCGGGTTCGGTATAACTAGTGATGACGCCTTCGTAGTTACGTAAAACCATTCTGTTCGGAGACATTGATACGATATAGTTTGGCATTAGAGGAATCTTTCCTCCTCCTCCAGGAGCGTCGACAACATAGGTTGGTACGCAATATCCGCTTACATGTCCTCTCAACCCTTCAATGATTTCAATTCCTTTTGAAATCGGTGTTCTGAAATGCTCAATTCCTAAAGAAAGGTCGCATTGATAGATGTAATAAGGGCGGACTCTGATTTGTGCCAAGCGTGTTACTAGTTTCTTCATGACATGAAGACAATCATTAACGCCTCTTAATAGAACGCTTTGATTTCCAAGTGGAATTCCTGCATCCGCCAGCAAATCAATTGCGTGTTTGCTTTCAGGTGTAATCTCATCATAATGATTAAAATGAGTGTTAACCCAAATCGGATGATATTTTTTCAACATCGTTACGAGGGCTTCTGTAATTCTTTGAGGCATAACAACGGGTGTTCTCGTTCCAATTCTGATGATTTCAACGTGATCAATTTCACGTAGCCTTCTAATGATGTCTTCTAAGAGTTCGTTGCTCATCAAAAGTGCGTCTCCACCGGATAACAACACATCACGAACCGCTGGTGTGTTTTTAATATATTCAATCGCTTTGTCAATTCTTTCCTTTGGTGCCATATGATCTTTTTGACCAGCAAATCTTCTTCTGGTGCAATGACGACAATAGACGCTGCACATATCTGTAATCAAAAAAAGCACACGGTCTGGATATCTGTGAGTGAGTCCAGGAACAGGAGAATCAGCGTCTTCAGAAAGTGGGTCCAACAAATCGTTTTCTCCAATGTGAAGTTCGCTGTGTGAAGGAATAGCTTGTTGGCGAATAGGACAGAAAGGGTTCTCTGGGTCGATTAAAGAAAGATAATAAGGTGTGATTGCCATTCTAAATCTAGTCAGAACGCTTTCAATCTCTACTTTTTCTTTTTCGGAAAGCGGAATGTATTTATTCAACATTTCAACGCTTGTGATTCTATTTTTAACTTGCCAGTGCCAATTGTTCCAATCCTCGTCACTTACGTTTGGAAAATATAGTTCTTTTCTTTTCAGATAACTCGTATTGAGTTCGATCATGGTTATTCCTCTTTTCCATAACGTTCTTTGAATAGATCATACAACTGCTTTGACTCTCTTAAAAGATTCAAAGTCAAATCTGCGTGTCCTTTGGTATATCCATTTCCAATCATCATGGTGCATCCTTTTTTGATTCCTTCTGCGCCAAGAGCGGCTTTGGTAAAGGAAGTTGCCATCGAGAAGAAATAGACGATTCCTGAATCTTTGGTTGGCAAAATGGAAGACATTTCTGTGTTTTCCACATTGACGACATTAATCGTCACGTCAACCAATTCTCCATTGTTAACGGCTTTTACTTTTTCTAAAACTTCAAGTGGATTTCTGGCGTCCGCAACGATAATCTCGTCGAAAATTCCAAGAGACTTCATTTCTTCATAATGAGATTGAGCATGGATGATTCCTATGATGCATCCATTTTTCCCTGCGCTAATTCTAGCTTGATACGCACACAGCGTTCCGCTTTTTCCAGATGCGCCAAGAATCAAAACGGTGTCGTTTTCTTTAACGAGTCTTTTGACCTGAGCCGGAGCTCCCGCAACGTCAAGTGCAGATAAAACGATATTTTCTGGCAAATCGCTTGGAATCTTTGCATAGATTCCACTTTCAAAAAGAATCGCTTCTCCGATGATATCGACTTGATCTTTATGCATATCAATATGGGTTATCTTTTCAATCTTAAGTGGTGTTAAAGACAAAGAAACGAGCGATGCAATTTTGTCTCCAGGCTTTAAATCGATATTCAAGTCTTTTCCGATTTCTTTGACGGTACCCAAAAACATTCCGCCACTTCCGGTAACTGGGTTCTGCATTTTTCCTTTTTCGCTGACGATTCCAAGAATCATCTCTTTCATTTTTTCAGGATCTTCTGAAGTCGCTCTTTTAATTTGTGTGAAAGAAGCCGAATCGATATTCAATCTTTCAACGGAAACTAAAATCTCGTTTTCTCTACAGATCATCGTATTGTCAATCTTCGTAGCAGCTTGTGGGAGAACCCCTTGCGGGTGAATCACTCTGTGAATTCCATAAATTGATGGTTTGTTCATATTATTTTCCTCATTCCTAGTATTTTTCTTGTCTCTTCCACAGTCGCTACTGACCGGCCGTTTTCGAGAATCATCATTTTTACTTTTTTGACCAAATCTTTATTTGAAGTTGCTAAAACGCCTTTTTCAACATAGAGGTTATCTTCGAGTCCTACTCTGACGTGACCGCCGTGTTGAATAGATAATTTCGCTAATGGAAACTCATACCTTCCTACTCCGGCAACGCTGAAGGTTGACCCTTCAGGAATGCTGTCTTTCAAGAATAAAAAGTCTCTTTCTTCTCCCATCATTCCACCGTTTACACCTAGAACAAAGCTGAAATGCATCGGTGGTTTGACAATGCCTTGCTTGTGTAACTTTAAAGCGGTATCGATATGTCCTTTTTCAAAACATTCAAGTTCGTATTTGATAATACTATCGTTCATTCTGTTTGCGAAATAGGTAATGTCATTCACTGTATTGACAAAGTAATCATCTCCGCCAAAGTTGACAGTTCCACAGTCAAGCGTAGCCATTTCAACTGGCAAATCTAAAACTTGACCTCGCTCCATTCGAGACATCCCAAGTGCGCCGCCGGTGGAAACTTGGATGATAACATCTCCACACTTCTGTTTTATGGCTTGAATCAATTCTTGGAATCTTGCTTTATCCTGTGTTGGTGTTCCATCGTCTCTACGTGCATGTAAATGTATGATGGAGGCTCCTTCTTGCATTGCTAAATACGCTTCTGTGGCAATCTCTTCAGCCGTATACGGAACCGCAGGATTTTGTTGTTTTGTCACTTCTGCGCCGGTGATGGCACAAGTGATGATACATGGGTTCATGCTTTTCTTTGGAGATGCTTTTGAACAATGCACGTACCTGTCGCAGAAGCGACAAGAATCTTTTGTTTCAAAACATCTGCGCTGCTTGGAGAGATATCTTTTCGGGTTTCAATTACCTTGTAACATTCAAAGGTCATTTTTCTTGAAGTGTTTCCTGCAGAAATAATTTCTGCATGGACCTCTACGAAATCCCCCGCATAGACTGGTGCTAAAAAATCAACTTGGTCGTAAGATCTAAACAATCCTTCGTCTCCATCGTTCATAATCAATAGTTCTGTAGCTGCATCACCGAACAAGCCCATGATCTTAGCTCCATCGACAAGTTCTCCACCATAATGTGCATCTTGTAAGGACATTCTTTGTTTTAAAATAGTTTTCATCTTATATTCCTTTCATAGGTAAGACTTTATCTACAATCAAATGTGCTTCCGTTGCGTTCTTGACGTCTTCAATCGTAAAATCCGGATGAACTTCAATTAAATGAAGACCATCATCATGAACTTCAATCACGCACATTTCAGTTACAATTAGATTTGCTTGCTTGAAGGCTGTTAATGGCAACGTACATTTTTCTACAATCTTTGCTTTTCCTCTGTTTGTATGCGTCATTGCAATAATGACTTTTTTCGATCCCATGACCAAATCCATGGCTCCGCCCATCCCGGGGACTTTCTTTCCGGGGATAATCCAGGAAGCAATGGATCCGTCTTCGTCGACTTCCAACGCTCCAAGAACGGTCACATCGATATGTCCCCCTCGAATCAACGAAAAGGATGTTAATGAATCGATGAAGGCCCCGCCTTCAACGATAGACGCTTTTAATCCCGAGGCATTAACTGTTAAGGTATCTTCTGTTTCAAAAGGTCCGAGTCCAACAATTCCATTTTCAGCTTGAAACGTAATGAATTTGTCTTTATCAACGTATTCTGAAACCATTGATGGAATTCCAATTCCCAAATTGACTAAGTTCCCTGGGTTTAATTCAAGTGCGACTCTTGACGCAATGACTTGTTTTTCATCCATGAAATTCACCTACCACAATATAATCTACCAAAGGATGCGGTGTAATGATGATTTCCGGATCCAAATAGTCTTTGATTTCGTATACTTCTGCGACGACTGTAGTTGCTGCCAAAGCCATCACAGGATTGAAGTTTCTGGTTGTCGCGACATACCTGAGGTTTCCAAATTGATCAGTAATCGCTCCGCCAATCAATGAAATATCAGCAGTAAGAGGTTCTTCCAACAGATAAGTTTTTCCTTTGACTTCAATTAATCTTTTATTGTTTTCGACAACGGTCCCTTTTCCGGTTTCTGTCAAGATTCCACCGAGCCCAGCTCCGCCAGCTCTAATTTGTTCGACCAGCGTTCCTTGAGGAACAAGTATAACTTCCATTTGCCCGTTTTGCATGAGTTCTCCAGCGGTCGGATTCGTTCCGATGTGAGAAGCAATCAGTTTGGTTACTCGTCCCGCTTGAATCAACTTGCCAACGCCTTTGTCAGGATATCCTCCGTCATTGCAAATAATCGTTAGATTCTTTTTTCCACTATCCATTGTCCAATCAATCAGCGTTTCAGGGGTACCATTCGTTAAAAACCCACCAACCATTAGTGTCATTCCGTCTTCAATCAATGACATGAATTTTTGTTTGTCAATTCTCTTCTTCATATGGACGCCTCTACTCTCTAGGAGGCATGATTTCTGCCTGTCCCTCAATGACAATCTCTCCAAGTTGATTCGTAGCGGTACATTCAAATATAACCCGATTCCGATCTAATAAGATTTCTGAAACAACAACTTTGGCTGTGATTTCATCTCCAAAGTAGACAGGTTTTTTGAATTTAAGAGACTGTTTTGTATAAATACTTCCAACACCAGGTAGTTTCATTCCAAAAATGGTAGAAAACATACTTGAAACAAACATTCCATGGACAATCCTTTTTTTGAATATGCTTTTTGATGCATATTCTTCATCCATGTGGGCGGGGTTGAAATCTTCAGAGAGCACTGCGTAATTCTCCGTGTCCTCTTGTGTGAATTTTTTTGTGAAAGTTTCAAAATCAGCAATCGAAATCTCATGAATTGTTTTACTCATTATCTCTTTCTCCTCCATAAAAAAAAGCCGTTATATATAAAATATAACAGCTCTCCATCTCAAATGGCAGTAATTGAGCATTGACTCAAGTACCAAGTAGATGACTGTGAACGAATCATCTCTTTCGGCAAAATATTCCTTTTTTTATCGCATCTGAGGTTCATCTCATTAACATCGATAAAATACCAATACTTTGCGCCTCTGTGTGTATTAAGTTACTCCCATTATATCAAAGACTTGTAAGCGTTGTCAACACCGAGTTGGTAGAATCGAACAGAAAGAAAAAATAGGTAATTTCGCTCTAATAAAAGCAACAAATTACCTATTGAACTTGGTTAAAAAAAGATAAAAAAGCCGTTGGAATTGAATAAAGTGTATTAATGTCTTCTAAAGTAACAAAGTCATCTTTCAAATTTGTAGGAAGTTCTTCAACTTCAACTTGATAAGACTTCATGATCCATTCCTTGTGAGTGAATATGTGAACAGAATCAATTCCCTGAAGAATCGTGGCTTTTTTCAAGCCAAATTCAGATAACCAATATAGTACTTCTTCTTTGGATAAGTGACCCGTTAGATTCGGAAGTTCCCAAAGATTAGAAAGCAATCCTGTCTTGGGGCGCTTTCGAATCCAAACTCGATTTTTATACGTAACTAACAAGACTGTAAGTAATTCTTTCGTACGCTCTGCCGACTTTGATTTAAATGGAATTTCAGTTGTAAGCTGGTTGTTGAAGGCGAAGCACTCTTTTGATAAAGGACATTTTTCACAGAGTGGCTTTCCGTTAGGCAAACAAACGATTGCGCCAATCTCCATCAAGGCTTCTGTAAAATCGTTGATTCTCTTGGATGGATAGATTTTTTCAAGATTTGTTTTGATTTCTTTCTTTGTTGTCTCAAGTCGAATATCTTCTTTAATTCCAAAATATCTTGAAAAGACTCTTAAGACATTTCCGTCGATTGCGACGGTTTTAATCTGAAATGCAATCGCACCAATCGCACCCGCTGTATAGGGTCCGATTCCCGGAAGTGATTCTAATTCTTCAATGGAATTGGGTATCACTCCATGAAACTTGTCCATAACCATAATGGCTGCTTTTTTAAGGTTCTTGGCTCTGTTGTAATACCCGAGTCCTTGCCATAGTTTATAAAGCAGTTCGTCATCAACTTGGGCAAGAGAAGAAATATCAGGCAACGCCTTCATGAAACGTTCAAAATAAGGAATTACAGTATCAACGCGGGTTTGTTGCAACATAATCTCAGACACTAAAGTCTTATAGGGGCTTGGGTTATTTCTCCATGGAAGATCTCTTTTATGTTTGTCAAAAAAGAGTAAAATCTCGCTCGCAATCTTCAATTTAGCTCCCCGTGAGAAAGTTTGTTTAAGTATTGTATAGCTAATTGGAATATGGCTTTATCCGATTGAAATGTAATAAGACTCAACGCTTCATCTTCATCGAAAAAGCCAGCATCGGATAATTCTTCTGTTTGAATCTTCAACTGATTTGTATTTGCCTCTCCAACAAAAAAAACAACATCCTTCATTACGTTGGGATAAGGAGAATACGTAACGATTTCTCTGAAATCAGTATCAATAAGACACTCAAGATTGGTTTCTTCTTTGATCTCTCTCATTGCTGTTTCTTCTTCTGTTTCACCAATTTCAACGTGTCCCTTAGGAAAAGACCAATGGCCTTGGTTCATTTTGATCAAAAGATATTTAAATTTATCAGATTCTCTAATATAGACAATCGCTCCACATGATTTTTCTTTTCTCATAATTTCCTCGCTATATATAAAGGTATTATATTTCTTTATCTGCTTTTAATCAAGTAAGTTTCATGAATGGTTCTATGATATAATATTCATGAAAGAGGGTGAGAAGATGCTCTTGACACAAATTGACATTGAAACAAACCCCATCAATCAGTTTCCTTTTTTTCTGCCTCTTTTTCAAAATCCAATTCATTTGCCTGTTCATAAACCTGTAATGATTCTAGTCGGCGACAATGGGACTGGAAAATCGTCTTTAATGAAAACAATTCACCAAAAACTAAATCTCTATGAAATTGAAATGAAGGAATTTTCAAATAAGGAAAAAATAGATGTTTCAACCGTAAAACTCACAACTGGTATCTCCAAACCAAAGGGCTTCTTTTTCGAGTCATCCAAGTTCATCACTTATTTGGAATACATCAACAAGGAAAAGACTTCCGCTGAAGAGGAACTAAAAAGAGTTGAAAAAGAATACAAGAATTCTTCTGACTATGCAAAACAAATGGCATCTACCCCGTTTAAAAGAACCATCGGGGAACTCAACGGAATGTACAAAAAAGATCTTTCAAAATCGTCTCACGGTGAAAGTTATCTTGACTTCTTTTCGTCCCGGTTAAGACCCGGTCAGCTCTATTTATTAGATGAACCCGAGACCCCGCTTTCGGTTCAAAATCAACTCACTCTGCTTGCACTTATCCTTGATGGTGTAAAACAAAATTGTCAATTCATCATTGCAACGCATTCTCCGATTCTTTCCGCAATCCCTGGAGCTCAAATTTATGAAATTCGTAACAATTGTTTAATGGAAACAGAATACGATGCAATTGAAAGCATTCAACTACTAAAACAGTTTATCAATCACAAAGAACAGTTTCTCAAATACTTCGAATAAAAAAAGAGAAAACAAATTTCTCTTTTTTTATTGTTTTTCTTGACATTGACGTTACGTAAAGGTTTATACTGTTTGTGAGGTAACGAATATGTATAATATTTTAGAACTCGCGAAGATGTCTGGAATATCAACTAGAACACTAAGACATTATGATCAAATTGGATTGTTGATTCCAGAAAAAAGAACGGACGCTAATTATCGAATTTATACAAGTAAAGATGTGGACACACTTCAACAAATCCTTCTTTATAAGGAACTGGGTTTTGAATTGAAAGAAATCAAAACCATTTTATCTGAGAAAGAATTCAGTCAAATTGAATCATTCCGTTATCACCTTGATAAATTAAAGAAACAAAAAAAACATTATGATCACCTTATTACACAAGTAGAGGTGTCAATACAATCATTAGAGGGGAAAAGAAAAATGTCAGACAACGAAAAATTCAATTATTTGAAAAAAGAAATGATAGAGAAAAACGATCAACAGTATGGACGAGAAGTTGAAGAAAGATGGGGGAAAGAGGTTTATAAAAAGTCAAAACAAAAAGTCGCAAATATGACAAAAGCTGACTTAGATAGAGCCAACCATCTACAAACCGAAATTATTAAGTACTTAACGGAAGGGTTTGCCTTATCTGATCCTTCTTCAGAACCTGCACAGATTGCTTGTGCAATGCATAAAGAATGGTTAATGTACTTCTGGCCAAGTTATTCAAAAGAAGCTCATCTTGGACTTGTGGACATGTACTTGCAGGATGAACGATTCAAAGTCCATTATGATCAACATCAAGAAGGCCTAGCATTGTTTCTAAACAAAGCAATGCATTTATTCCTAAGCGAAAAGAAATCTTAATTTACATATTTAAAATAAAATGAGAAAGCACTTCGCTTCCTCGTTTTTTTTCTTGTTTAAATTGCCATTTTGGAGTACTATATGAATGAAGTAATTATCAAGAAGGAGGGTCACCATGATTTTTCAAGGAATACCCGTAAGCAATGGCTATGCCATTCAAAAAATTCATAAATGGGAAGGCCCCCACTACAATATATTTGCAAAGAGAGCTGACTCCGTTGAATCTGAAATCAAAAGACTTCAACAAGCCTTGGAATCGGTAAAAAAAGACTTAATTGCTCTTAGGAACCGTACCGAACTTGAAATCGATTTGGAACATGCAAAGATCATTGACGCGCATCTTCAAATTCTCGAAGATCCTGAAACCTACAATCTAACCATCGAAGCGCTTGGCGCCAATCATTTATGCGTCGAAAAAAATTACTTGGATGTCACAGAAAAATTCGCCATCCAATTAGAGAATGTTGACAATGAATATTTGAAAGAAAGAGTCACAGACATCAGGGATGTCTGTACAAGGGTCTTATCCTATTTGATGAAAGCTCCACTTACCATCTCGGGAGAAATTACGGAAGAAGTCATCATTGTCGCCCATCATTTGCCTCCAAGCATCATTGCAACCCTAAACAAACAAAATGTGAAAGGAATCGTCACTGAATCCGGTGGGAAAACCTCTCATAGCGCAATTATGATGAGAAGTGTAAATATCCCAGGAGTATTTGGAGTCAAAGATATATATGATTTGGTTCAAAATGATCAAACATTAATTATAGACGGTTTTTCAGGAACTGTCATTATTAGTCCTAATGAAGATCAAATCCATTCATACTCTCAAAAACGAAATGAATGGCTTGACTCAATTCGCAAGAGAAAAATGTCTTCAAAGAAAAGAACCGTTACAAAGGATCTTCACCGAATTGAAGTTGCAGCCAATATATTAACCCCTGAAGATATTGAAAAAGCAATACAATCTGGCGCAGAAGGAATCGGCCTTTACAGAACCGAGTTTCTATATATGAAAAGCCAGTATCTTCCTTCCGAAGACGAACAACTAGAGGCTTACAAATTTGCACTTCTTTCCTTTCCAAATCAGAAAGTTGTAATTAGGACTTTAGATGTCGGGGCTGACAAAGAAGTCGGTTCTATCCCTTTCAATAAAGAAATGAATCCTTTTTTAGGATACCGTTCCACGAGATTTCTTTTAGGTGAGCCAAAGTTATTTAAGACCCAGTTGAGAGCTTTATTAAGAGCGTCTGTTTATGGTAATTTATGCATTCTGTTCCCTATGGTATCCACCATGAGTGAACTAAATGCGGCTAAAGCATTGTTGGAAGAAGCCCGTCAAGAGTTACTGAACGAAAACGTTGCAATCCATCCTTATGAGGTTGGAATGATGATTGAAGTTCCTTCTGCCGCTTTGATGGCAGACCAATTTGCTTTGGAAGTAGACTTTTTCAGTATTGGAACGAACGATTTGATCCAATACACTTTCGCTGCAGATCGAATGAACGAAAATGTTTCCTATCTCTATGAGCCTTGTCACCCTGCCATTATTCGATTGATCAAACATGTCATTGAAAGTGCTCATCTTGAAAAGAAATGGGTTGGCATATGCGGTGAAATTGCAGGAGATGAAAATGCATCAATCTTCCTCTTGGGACTTGGAGCGGATGAACTCTCAATGTCTCCATCAAGAATCATTCCGATAAGAGAAAAAATATCAATGTCAAATTTCAAACAGATTTCATCATTAGTTCCATCCTTAATGAATGAACATTCAAGTGAAGGCGTTTGTAATAAAATTAGAGAGTTATTTTAAAAAGGAAATGAACGTTTGAGTTCAATTCCTTTTTTTGATAAGAATTACTTTTCATTAGGTATAAGCTTACTAAACAATATATTTAATATTCCACTACGATCTTTTCACACATTTAATAAAAAAGGATAAATCATTAACTTGCTTTTGTATTATTTCAAACCCAACTTCTTCACACAAGTTGGAAAGCATTAAATAATCAAGAAAATGACTTTCCCATTTAACACCATAAGCGGTTTGTAGGGTTCTCTTTGGAAGTTTTGCAAGAATAGGAACGGCAAACAGCGTTTCTTTTTGATTTGTCCTTTTTGGAATGCATGTGTCCCAAATATAGAATATTCCCTCAGGAGAAAGTGTTCTGTAAGCTTCCTGAATTACTAACAAATAGTCTTCGGGGTTTAGATACATAAAAAAGTAAAAAGCGGTGACACTATTAAAAGTATTCATCTCAAACGGTAAACTCCTGGCATCTGCGCAAACTTTCACCGGACCATTTGGAGCCTCATCTAGCTCATTCTGTCTTAGGTCGATTGCGGTGACATTCTTTTGATAAAGTTGCCCAATGACGCCTGCTCCTCCACCACCTAAATCTAAAATGGGAGACTTGGGCTCATTAAACTTCTCAAACGAGATTGTTTGAGGTTTAACTAAAAACATTTTTTTGGAGAATATGCTTTGTATTCTTAATAATATATGTAATAAATGAATTCTCAAATTGACACCTCTTCGCAAATTATATCCGATTTATTGAATATAATATAAATTTCTGACTACTCAACAAAAATATCACACTTTACGGTTAAAAGTGTAAAGACGTGTACTTTTATGAGATCTCCCTCAATTCTTCCGGACATTCTCATATTGGCTAAAAAAGCATTATTGAGTTCATCAACCAACTTTCCATCGATGAATAGTTTTACGTTTGTAATTTTATGAGCGACTTTTATGATATGACCTTTGTATTTTGCTTCAATTATAACGTTTTGAACAATAATGCTATAAATAGTGGTATATATTGGCAACATTATACTTGCGGATATTAAAATAATCAGATTAGACCAAATTATGGAAGAAGCAAATAATAATAAATAAATAATAACAGCAATCCAAAAAGACAACTTAAAGAATCTCGATGAATCTTTGGTAAATTTTGGTTCCAATTGACTTGTTGGCTCATCAATCGTCATGAATACGTTGATATTTGAAGAGACTAAATCATCAAGCGATTTTCCATAAAACAGCGCGATTTGATTTAACGCTTCAATGTCCGGTATCGATTCTCCTCTTTCCCATTTGCTAATCACTTTGTCTGAATAGTTCAATTTTTCAGACAATTCTTTTTGAGTTAAGCCTTTTTCTTTTCTTAGGTAAATTAAGTTCGATTTTAATATTTCAGAATTCATTTTATCACTCCCTATTTAATATTATACCTATTAACTAAATTTACACCAAGTGAAATTTGGTTAATAACCATCTCTATTTTATTAATGTATATTCTATGAATCATAGAATGAAAAAAAGATTTCAACTTGTAAGTTGAAATCTGGTATTGTAATGGCGGAGAAGAGGGGATTTGAACCCCTGCACCGGGTTAACGATCTACTAGCTTTCCAAGCCAGCCCCTTCAGCCACTTGGGTACTTCTCCAAATAGTGTTTCTTAAAGAAAAGGCGATTAAGGTCCTAATCGCCTCGACATTTTTCGCTGGCGGAGTAAGAGAGATTCGAACTCTCGCGCCGGTTCCCCGACCTACGCCCTTAGCAGGGGCGCCTCTTCGGCCTCTTGAGTATTACTCCATAAAGCAGTTAGCCATTTTATGATATACTATTTCAGGCTAACTGTCAATATTTTTTTAATTGACGTAAGTCTCTTCTTGCTTTTCCGCTTCCGGCTGAGGTTTTGGCAATTCCTTCTCAACTTTAGGTGTAGCAGAATCCTTCTTTCCTTCGTTCAAAGCTTTGGAAGTTTCTCTGTATTTTCTGTATCCGCCGTATCCGTCATATCCTAAGTATAGACCGCCGCCAACAGAGATGAATAGAACGAGCCATCCAAGGAAATGAATGATGTCTACGCCCATAATTGTAAGCACCAAAATAGAAGGAGCCAACATAATGCATACCAAATGGAACCAGAATTTAATCGATTCTGATTTTTCTCCAAAATAGTAAAGTGAAATAAAGTAAATCAATCCTCTTACAAAGAAAAAGAACGCTAGAAGATATCCATATAAGTTAGTCCATAAAGGCGTTGTTACTGTGGGTCCTACTTTTCCTGAAAAAACAACAAAAAGCATGAATGCTCCAACGATAGTGTCAAATACAATTTCAAACAGATTAATCGTTCGAAGCACTTCTTTTTTCAAAGTTTTCAACAAGGGAACAACTCTGAAAATAGAGAAAATGATGATTGCAATACCCGTGACTGCATAGACTACCGTTTCATCGTAAATCCGCATTAGTATTCCTGCAGCGATCAAGATTGCCGCTAGAATCCACTTCAATAACCAACCATACCCAAATTTTAATTTTGCCATAAATTAATCCTCCTTTTTATGACCCGTATTATAGTCTTATTATATTACAAATATATAAAAAAAAGTAGTCGAGCTACCTTTTTTTCTTATTCTTTCAATGACACTTGGTTTTTGCCATTGTTCTTGGATACATAGAGAGCCTCATCTGCATCTTTCAAAAACTGCTCAAAAGATTTAGAAATCTGCTTTCCTGTTCCGCTAACTCCAAAACTCGCGGTTACCATAATTTTATGCTTTTCGTAGACAAATGGATGTTTTTCTATAAGCTTACGGATTTTATTAGCAACTTCATAGGCTTCTTCAGGAGTTGCGCCTTTTAAGGACAATACGAACTCTTCTCCTCCGTATCGTGCAAATAGGATATTTTCGTCAAGTTCTTTTGAAACGGTTTCTGCCATTTCAGAGAGAACATAATCGCCTGCAAGATGTCCATAAATGTCATTAACATCTTTGAAGTTATCCAAATCAAACATGACAAATGAAATCGGTGTTTTGTTAATGACGGATTCGTCGAAATCCTCTGTGGCTCGCACATAAAATATCCGTCGATTATATATTTTCGTCAAGTCATCATAGGTTGCCATGTGTTCCATCTTTTTCATTTCCATCTTATGATTTGTGATGTCTTGATAGGTCATCAGAAATCCTTTAAGTTTGGAGTTTCGATATAGTTCTTCCACTATGATTGAATAATAGGCCTTTTTTCCACCTTTAGTGAAGACCATTTCAAGATTTCTGTGTTCGAATAGATCATTAACAAACTGTTTATTGTTATCGTAAACGGCATCAATGCTAAATGGATCTCGAATGTTGAATTTAAAATTATAAAGATTTCTTGCGGCATCATTCATTGAAAGAACAAACCTATCTTTATCGAGAATAAATACTGGAAATGAGGCTTCCTCGTAAACTTGCCTATAAGCGAGGGGGGTTAAGTCGAAAAGTTCAAATTTAAACAATGCATAAAATGCAATTAAGACGCCGATACTGGAAAACAAAGGAGCTATATTAATGACGGTGGTTAAATTACTCATCAAACTTAACGCGGAAATGAAAGCAAAGAACAAAGATGTAAAGACCATCAAACAAGCATTTGTTTTTGATGACATTTGTTTCTTCTTATATGAAATGAAATAATTTCTTGCGGAAAGCACAAACATTAAAATACTGAAAGAAATCATAGCGTAATATAAAATTCCTTTTGAAAAGGCGATCCCAACAAAACCTTCAGAGATATTTGGATCTAAGACAATTTCATGCCCTTGATAAAATAGTGTTTGAAGAAACCCCAAGGACCCTGTTATTGGAACCCAAGGATAGATTAGTTCAGATAAAAATAAAATCAATGGTAATGCGAAAAGAATTGCCAATCCGTGTTTTGTAATTTTGACTGTTTTGTTCTTCTGTTGTGAAGAAACCAGATTCCATAATACTGGAATGAAGATAATTCCACAAACACTAAGGTGAGCATAGATTAAAATATACATTTCTTGGTCGCTTAAGATTACTGCAGCGTGTCCAAAAAGGTAGAAAATATTGGCTACAGCCAGTAATCCTACAATTTTGATGCCGATTAACAATTCTCTTCTTGTAAAAATATATACTGCAGCGAATATTAAAAAAGAGGATAAGCTGAAATAAAGCGTTGCGATAAAGAAATCATATCTCATTTAGAAATCACCTTCTTTTTTTTAAGGGTTGTTGCCTTCTTTTGGATCCAACATCGTGAGTTGAAGTCTTTTTCTTTGTAAATCTGCGTTGATGACCCATACTTTTACGATGTCTCCAACACTAACGACCTCAAGTGGGTGTTTAATATATTTTTTGCTTAATTTTGATATGTGTACAAGTCCGTCTTCCTTGATTCCACAGTCTACGAAAGCGCCAAAATCAACGACGTTTCTAACCGTTCCCTGAAGCTCCATTCCTGGCCTCAAATCCTCTAGTTTTAATAGTTCGCTTTTCAACAAAGGTTGAGGATATTCATCTCTTAAGTCTCTTGTTGGTGAGACAAATGCCTCAAGAAGATCATCGAGAGTAATTGGATTGATGTCAAGTTCTTTGGCCAAGTGGACCTTGTCCATAAACGCGATTTTTAATTTTGCTGTGTCCGTTCCAATTTGAGTTTTATCGAGACCAATTTTTGATAAAACTTGTTCAGCCAGTTCATAACTTTCAGGATGAATGGGAGTTTTATCCAATGGATTTTTAGAATCGATGATTCTTAAAAATCCTACCGCTTGTTCAAAGGTCTTAGGCCCAAATTTCGGCACTTTATTAATTGCGCTTCTAGATTTGAAAGGGCCGACAGTCTCTCGATATTCAACGATATTATTTGCGACTGTTGGAGATAAACCGGAAACATACTTAAGAAGTGATGCCGAGGCTGTATTGACATTGACTCCGACTTGGTTCACTGCGGTCGATACCACAAAATCTAGAGAATCAGTCAATTTGGCTTGACTAACGTCATGTTGATACTGTCCAACACCAATTGACTTTGGATCTATTTTAACAAGTTCAGATAATGGGTCTTGCATTCTTCTTGCAATCGATATTGCCGAACGTTCTTCAACATGAAATTCAGGGAATTCTGATCTGGCTTGATCGCTTGCAGAATAAACTGAGGCTCCCGCTTCATTGACAATGACATATTTTACATCCAGTTTAAATTCTTTAATCAAGTCAACGATAAAACTTTCAGTTTCTCTGGATGCCGTTCCATTTCCAATGGCAATGACTTCTATGTGATATTTACTGATGAAACCAAGCAATATCTTTTTTGATACTTCTACTTTTTTAGGGTCTGCAACAGCACCTATTTTTGCTTCATGAGGATAAATGACAGACTTATCGATGAATTTTCCAAAAGAGTCGATGACAGCGATTTTACATCCTGTTCTAAATGCGGGGTCAACGCCCAAAACCATCTTTCCTCTAAGGGGCGGTTGCAACAAAAGACTTCTCAAGTTTTCGGAGAATATATGAATGGCTTGGTCTTCTGCTTTCTCGGTGTATTCCGCTCTGATTTCTCGTTCGATGGAACCGGAAATCAATCTTTTATACGCATCTTCAATGGCTTCCTCAATCAAAGCATTGACAAAAGATACTTTGAACCCGACTACTTGTCGATTCAAATATGCAATGATTTCATCTTTTGGAACATCGATTTTTACAGTGATGACTTTTTCGTTTTCAGCACGATTAATCGCAAGAATTCGATGCAGTTTAATGGTTTTAAATGATTCTTCATAATCGTAGTAATTTTGGTAAGTCGAATACTCATCAACGACATCCTTTTTAATGGCAGTAATTACTTTTCCGCTACGAGTGGTATAGTCTCTAATCCACTTTCGATAGTTGGCGTTATCAGATACAGTTTCAGCAATAATGTATTTTGCGCCTTGGAAGGCTTCTTCTATGGTTGGAACATCTTCTTTAAGGAACGGTTGTGCTAAATCTGCAAGGCTACCTGAAGTTGGAAATGAAAGCATCAACTTTGCAAGAGGCTCTAATCCTTTTTTGATAGCTTCTGTTGCTTTTGTTTTCTTTTTTTCTTTAAACGGACGATAAATATCTTCAATGTCGACCAGTTTTTCAGCTTTCATGATTTCGGCTCGAAGTTCTTCTGTCAACATTCCTTTTTCGTCAATTAGTCTTATGATGTCTTCTTTTCTCTTTTCAAGGTTTTTTCCATACTCATATTCCTTCTCAACAGCACGGATTTGTTCTTCATCCAAAGATCCCGTCATTTCTTTACGGTATCTCGCAATAAACGGAACAGTATTTCCATCTTCTAAAAGACTCAGGACTACTTCGACCTGAGATTTTTTTATTTGTTGGCTTTCAGCCACTTGTTTAATTAATAACTCGTTCATAAATGCATCACCTTTCATCTTGTACAATATATTTATATCACAAAATCAGAAAAAGATAAATAAAAAAACCCTTTCGGGTTTGTTTATTGTTTGTTTTAGTTAAAAGGAGCGTACGTTCCAGATTCAACTTCGTTCAGCACTAGAAGAACATCATCAGTACCGACAAATTTCTCTTCATACTGTCCGTTTACAACCGAAATAACCATCGGAGTTCTCATTGAAGCTTCATTAACCTCAATTAAGAAAGCATCTTTGAACGTGTCGTCGTCTGTCATATTTGCGGTATCAACGAAGAAGATGACTGATCCGTTCTTTTCGGCTTTATCAATCAATTTCAAAGCGTCTTGTTTAACGGATTCGCAACTTGTACAGGTGTCACTGTAAAAATAGACCAAATAATCTGGAATTTGGACAGATGATTCGTCTTGTTGAGTAAAGATGTTTTCGTATGCGTCAATTTTCGTAAAATCGTCATAAGATCTTGAAACTGTGAATTGATCGTAAATGAATGCGACAAGCACAATTGCTAGAACCGCAAGGATGATTCCGACAATGACTTTAAGTAATAATTGTTCTGGAGTTTGCTTTTTAAAACCTTTTCTATATGTAGCCATATTTTCACCTCAGCATGTATCATTTTACATAATTTTCTCTTTTTTTGCAAGTATTATTTATTTAATCCCCAAAACTTCATAATTCCTTTTTTTCGAGGACACAAAAGCCAATTGCGTATTCTCGTTCATGAGAGATTGAAAGGTGAACTTGCTTGTCCAGATATACAGGAGATTTCAAGTAAGGTCTTCCCGACTCATCGTTGAGTATGACAAGTTCATCCATTCCTTTAAAACCATCATATGACTGAAAAGCTTTCTTAATTGCTTCTTTGACCGCAAAGCGACCAGCCAAGTACTCTTGTTGCCTTTTATCTGATTGATAAGAACTTCTTTGAATGATTTCTTCTGAACTAAGAATTTTAGGAATAAGACTCTCAGAAACTCTAGAAATTTCGACAATATCGACTCCGATACCTATAATCATGAGACGACCTCCTCTTCAATCAATAATTTCTGTGCCAAATCTTTGATTGCACGATAACGATGGTTAAGCGCCGATTTCGAGATTTGCTCATCGTAATGTTCCAATGAAGCAAATGACAGTTCGTGTAATGTCGATTCCGGGTAAGTTTTCCTTAAGAAAATAGCTTCTTTCATGCTTTTAGGAATTTGATCATGAAGGTGCTTCTCTATAATTTCAATATACTCGAGTTGCTTAATTCCTGCATCAATTGCTTTTCTTTCGTTTGCAATATCACAATTAATAACTCGATTGATTGAATTTTTGAAATCTCTTTTAATTCGCGAATCTTCATATTCAAACAATGAATTCGTCGCGCCAACCACTTTTAAGAAGTCCGCAATTTTTTCCGCTTCCTTAATATAAGCAATGTATCCTCTCTTGTTTTTGGATACTTTCGCATTTAAAGCAAATTCTTTAGAAATAGTTTGAATGACTTCAGCTTGAGGAAGAGAGAAGGTTTGAATTTCAAGATGATAAGATGAAGTTTCCGGACTATTCAAAGATCCACCTGCTAGAAATGCGCCTCTTAAATATGCTTTCTTGCAGCAATCTTTTTCGACCAATTCCGGACTGGTTTCCTGAAAAAACATGGCGTTCTTTCCTAAAAGAGACAAATCATTGATGATAAAATCAACTTTGTCATGAACTGATAACAAAAACAAATCGTGTTTTTGAAATTTAGTCTGTTTTTTGCTTAAGATTGTCAATTCTACCTTGTAAATGTCTTTCAACAGTTTTGTAACTTTTCGTATCACTGCATTATTGGTTGATTGAAATACAAGTTGAATTCCGGAACTTGAAAGTTCGATGGATCCACCAATGTGAAATAAAGCCGATAATTCGGCTTTATTGCAGCACTCCAAATGATGGAGACTAGAAAGTTCAGTTTTTACTGTGGTGGAAAAAGACATGAAATCACTCCGTTAATTTAAATGATCGATATATTTCACAGCCGAAAGTGCCGCGATGGCACCGTCGGATATGGCTGTAACGATAAAACGATAATCTTTTTTTGTGACATCTCCGCAAGCGAATACGCCAGGAATCTGAGTTGCCATTTCTTGATTCACTTTGATATATCCTGTTTGATCGGTTTTCATGAAGCTGGATAAAAATGTCGTATCAGCATTGTTTCCAACATAGACAAATGCTCCAGCACAAGGTATCAATTCGCTCAGATCGGTTTTTTTATCTAAAACCCACACGCCTTCGAGACTTTCGTGTCCTTCAAACTTGATGACTGAAGTGTTTAGAAGAACGTCAATTCTATCATGTTTCAAAACTTTTTCAACAATCGACTCGGATGCCGTGAAACGCTCCATCTCATGGATGATCGTTACCCTTTTTGCAAGTTCAACCAAGTATAAACACTCTTCAAGCGCGGAGTCGCCTCCGCCTATCATGACGACATTTTCGCCTTCAAAGAATCGTCCATCACAAACGGCACAATAAGAAATTCCTTTTGCGGTGTACATCTCTTCATTTTCTACACCTAAAAGCTTAGGTTTCGTACCTGTCGCAAGGATGATTGCTTTTGAGTAATACACTGTTTTTTCACAGTGAACCACAAATGAAGAATCTATTCTTTCTATTTTTGTTACAAGTGCTTTTTCAATTCGAATGTTCGAATCGGTAATATGGTTAATCATCTTCTGAACAAGTTCTTCTGCATTAACCTGCCCAAATCCCAAATAGTTATCAATTTGATAGGTGGAACGAATTCTTCCTCCGGGCATGCTTTTATCTAGAATGAGAACATTCTTGTTTGCTTTTTTCGCATAAAGAGCTGCCATCATTCCAGCTGGCCCGGCTCCGACAATCAAAACATCCTCAATTATCATGATTCTATTTCTGCAACTTCTTCCTTTTTATAGCCAAAGTACCCAGGAACAGTCTCGTAAGTCATTCCTTTTCTTTTCGTCCTGATTAAAAGTGATAATAGAATTCCCCCGATAATCATGATGACGCTTGTAACGATTGCTGATTTGAATGTCATTCCAAGGAATTGGAATACAAGCGGATCGGTTCTCATTGTTTCGATAAATATTCTTACGGATCCGTACCAAATCAAATACAGGCTCAGCAATTCTCCGAAATGAATCTTCTTGACTCTTCTAAGAACCAACATCAAGGCGAATCCAATTAAATTCAAAGAGGATTCATAGAAAAAGGTAGGATGATAGTATCCCGTTAAAGGCTCTACACCGATTCCGTGTAGCCCTCTGATAATATACATGTTGTTCACAATAAACTGGGGTAGATGAAGCGTATAACGAAGATAATTGAATTGCTCCTCCAAAGAAAGATTCGCAACACCTCCTGTCATTCCTCCAACCAACCCACCGTGAGCTTCTTGGTTGAAGAAATTTCCCCAACGTCCAAAAGCTTGAGCAACGATGAATCCAACGGCAATAATGTCGATAACCTTAAATATATCGATTTTTTTCTTTTTCGTATAGAAATATGCACAAATAACTGCGGTCACAAACGCACCGTGAATTGCAAGTCCGGATAACCCGAAGCTTGAAAAGTCTAAGGTACCACTTGAAAATCCGATGGCTCGCAAGAGAGATGGGAAAAAATCTCCATAGAAGAAAGAATCCCATTCAAAAACAACGTACCATAGTCTAGCACCTAGAATTGAAACTGGCACAATCCATAAGAACCCATCAATCAAATCATCTTGTTTGATTCCGGTTCTTTTAGCTTCACGAAGCCCGATTGTTAGTGCAACTGCGATTCCAGTCATGATAAATACAGAATAAAAGACAATCGATCTACCAAAGATTGTTAATGCTCTATTGTCCAAAGTATAAATTGCTTTAATCACGGTATCTTGTTTAATCGTAGAATATTGGCTTTCAAAGACACTCCATCTTGTGAAATAGGCATTGTCTTTATTGTCGGGTTCTGAAGGGGGCGTGATGTCACAAGTCACTCCTACGACACAGGTTACAGTTTTTAAAACAGTCTCGTCATAATCAACAAATGTAACTGTATATTGGTCTCCAGCATTAAGAGTAACGTCATTGACACAACCAGATAACCCTAGAAGCGATATTGCTAATAATAAGAGCGTTAGTATTTTAATTGGATTTTTCATTCTTCATCCTTCTCTTTCGTCCGGTTTTCCTCTATCTTGCGGATCAGATTATCATTAAACTCTTTAGCGGAATGATAACCTAATGCTTTCGATTTGAAATCAATAGCTGCGGCTTCAACCAAAGTTGCGGTGTTTCTAGCCTCAGTAATCGGAATTTGAACTCTTGTGACTTCGGTTTCGAAAATAAGTTGTTTTTCTTCTTCAAGTCCAAGTCTGTCAAATTTCTTAAACGAATCCCAAGTTTCTAGTTGAACGAGCATAGAAATTCTTTTGCTTTCTCGATAAGCTTTCGCTCCGAATAAGTATACAACATTTACAATTCCTATTCCGCGAATTTCAAGATTTTTCTTTAGTAATTCGGGTGCTTCGCCAATCAATATTCCTTTTTCAATTTGATATATTTCAACCACGTCATCCGCGACGAGCATATATCCTCTGCGGATTAATTCAAGTGCAACTTCGCTTTTTCCAAGTCCGCTTGCCCCTGTTATAAGTACTCCAACACCATTGATATCCATGAGAACTCCATGCATCGTTGTTTTCTCGGCCAGTTTTGCTTGAAGGAATGCGAAACATTCACTAAAAAGCGATGAAGTACTATATTGACTTTTTAACACTGGAATGTTGAACTCACTTCCGAGTCTCAAGAATATTTCCGGAACTACAACATTCTTTGAAAAAATGAATGCTGGTGGTTGTTTTTCAAATAGCATTCGAACTCTGATGTTTTGATCCGTTTCACTTAGCCAATGAAAAAAAGTTCCTTCTTTTGAGCCAATGATTTGGATTCTGTCGTTTTCATAGAAGTCGAACAACCCTGCCAGTTCAAGCCCAGGCTTGGAAAGGCTTGGATTCTTAACGCTTCTGTTGATTCCCTCTTCGCCGGACAATATTTCCAGTTTTAATGCAATAATAACTTCTTTGATAGTTAATTTTCTTGCCACAAAAATCACCTTCTGTTTTTTTGTTTAATGAAATGCATTGTAATGGCTTTAACGCCTCTAACATAAGCGTTTTTGATGAATAATCTGCTTACTTGCAGAAGTATCACTAAGAACAGCGGGTAAAGAACACTAATAAATGTGATGTAGTCTCCAAGAATATATAAATCCATCAAGTAAAAAAACACAACATTAATCAAGAAAAATATCAACCCGGATGAATACAATACGATTTTAATGTATTTTTTCATCAAAAACGTTTTATATGCTTCTTCAAATACAGTAAAAGCGGCTGCGAGTATCAGAAACACATAACTGTTTTGTACCGTCGCGAGATGGAATATCAAATTTATGAGATAAATCAATATTGCATTGATTAAGAAGCTGACAATAAGATTAACGACAAAACTTGAAGAATATCGGCTTGCAAGATCAATTCGAATAACATTGTTTCCTGATGGTTTGCCGTTTTTCTTCGTCTCTTTTTTTTCTTCTTTTTGCTTGTTTTTTACTTCCTCAATCAATTTTTCAAGATCTTCGATGTCTTTTCTGAGATCTTTATCGAATTTATCCATGAGTTTCAATCCTCAATTCGTAAATCTACTACTATCATATCATAAAATGCGTGAATAATCTTCAAAAAAATCGGGATTACTTGTTAAAAAACAAGTAGCCGGAGCTACTTGTCCTTCGAAAGAATTGGCTTTAAATATTGACCCGTGTAACTTCTTTTTTCCTTGACGATGGCTTCGGGAGTGCCGACAGCGAGGATTTCTCCTCCCCTGTCTCCTCCTTCGGGTCCAAGATCAATGATATAGTCAGCAACCTTGATAACGTCAAGATTATGTTCGATGACAACTACGGTAGCGCCTTTGGACACAATGTTGTGTAAGACGTCAAGCAAGTTCACAATGTCATGACTATGTAATCCGGTTGTCGGTTCATCCAGGATGTAAATTGATTTGTCGGTAATTCTTTTATACAGTTCGCTTGCAAGTTTCACTCTTTGAGCTTCACCGCCGGAAAGTGTAGTAGAAGACTGTCCGAGTCTGATGTATCCCAAGCCTACGTCGTTAATGGTTTTCAATTTGTTATAGATTTTAGGAATGTTCTGAAAGAAGTCACATGCCTCTTCAACTGTCATGTGTAAAACTTCCGCAATTGACTTACCTTTGTATTTAACCTGGAGTGTTTCCTGATTGTATCGTTTCCCGTGACACTCTTCACACTCAACGTAAATGTCAGGCATAAAGTGCATCTCGATTTTAATTAATCCATCTCCAGAACAATGTTCGCATCTTCCGCCTTTGACATTGAAAGAGAAACGGCCTTTATTGTATCCTCTTAGTTTCGCTTCCTTCGTTTCGGAATATAGATCTCGAATATCATTGAATACTCCGGTATAAGTAGCTGGATTACTTCTGGGGGTTCTTCCAATCGGAGATTGGTCAATGTCGATGATTTTATCAAAGACTTCGTAACCTGTAATATCCTTGCAGGCACCTGCCACTTCATTTCTTCTAGTAATACGATTAATCAGTCCTTTAAACAGCACTTCATTCACAAGACTTGATTTCCCAGATCCCGAAACGCCTGTCACAACCGTTAAACAGCCAATTGGAATGTGAACGTCGATGTTCTTGAGATTGTTTTGGCTCGCCCCCAAAATGGATAGATAGCCTCTTTCTGGTGTTCTTCTAGAGGATGGAATCTCTATTCTCATTCTGCCGCTCAAATAGGCTCCAGTTATTGACTTTTCTTCAAAGACAATCTGATCGGGTGTTCCAGCAAACACGACTTCGCCGCCGTGCTCTCCAGCACCAGGCCCAATGTCTACTAAGAAATCACTTGATTCAATCATTTCAGTATCATGTTCAACAACAATCATTGTGTTTCCTAAATCTCGCATGCCCTTCAAAGTGTCGATGAGACGGCGATTGTCTTTTTGATGAAGGCCAATGCTTGGTTCGTCAAGAACATAGAGGACTCCGGTTAATCGAGAGCCAATTTGAGTCGCTAGACGGATTCGCTGTGCTTCTCCTCCAGAAAGAGAACCTGAGGATCTGCTTAATGTTAAGTAATCGAGTCCGACATTGTTAAGAAAAGACAATCTTTCTTTAATTTCCTTTAAAATCGGTCTGGCAATTTCCTTTTCCTTTGAAGAAAGCTTTAATTTATCAAGAAACTCAAGTAAATGGAGAATTGAAAATGCAGTGAAATCAAAAATGTTGATTCCGCCCACGCGAACAGATAAAGCCTCTTCGCTTAATCTTTTTCCATGACAAACTTCGCAAGGAATATCGTTCATCATCGTTTCTATCCAGTCACGAATCATTCTAGAGGTCGTTTCTCTATACCTTCTTTCAAGGCTATTGATGATACCTTCATAACTTCTTTTTGATTGATGTAGGTAACTTCCGGTTTTTGATTGGAAGGTATAGTCAACAACCTGATTCGAACCATATAATAAGAGTGATTTTTGATTTTCTGATAGTTTTACAAAAGGTGTGTAAATGTCTATTTTATGCGCTTTACACGTTTGAATGACCTGTTGAAGATAGATGGACTCCGTATTAGCGTATTTATCGAATACGCCTTCCATAATTGATTTCTCTGGATGCGGTATTAACAAGGCTTCATCAATTTTTCTTTTGAACCCCAAACCTGAACATTCTGGGCAAGCTCCATAAGGGGAATTGAATGAAAACAACCTTGGTTCCAACGCTTGAACCGTGAATCCACAATGAGGGCAACTTAGATGTTCGCTGAACAGTTCTTCTTTATCATCAATTAACACCTTTGCCAAACCTTCTGACAGTTTCGTAGCGGTTTCTAATGAGTCATATACTCTGGATCTAATTCCGTCCTTAATAACAACGCGATCAATGATGACGTCAATATCGTATCTTTTTGTTTTTTCGAGCACGATTTCTTCATCTAGCTCATGGTATTCTCCATTAAGTCTGATTCTTGTATATCCATCTTTTCTTAAACCTTCAATGGTCTTTTCATGAGTTCCTTTTTTTCCTCTTACCACAGGAGACATGATGATGACTTTGGAATCCTCATTGGAGAGAACGCGGTTTGTCATCTCTTGAATTGATTGAGAAGTGATTTCTATCCCGTGTTCAGGGCAATATGCTTTTCCAATTCTCGCATAGAGTAAGCGTACATAGTCATAAATTTCCGTGACGGTTCCCACAGTAGATCTCGGGTTGTTTGAGGTGGTTTTCTGATCAATCGAAATGGCTGGAGATAAACCTTCAATTGAATCAACATCCGGTTTTTCCATGTTGCCAAGAAATTGTCTTGCATAGGCGCTTAACGACTCAACATAGCGTCTTCTGCCCTCTTCATATATCGTATCAAATGCCAAACTGGTCTTTCCGGAACCGGAAAGACCTGTCATAACAATTAATTTATTTTTTGGAAGTGTCAGATTGATAGATTTTAAATTATTCTCTCTGGCGCCTCTAATGATTATTGAATCATTCATCATTTATCACCTTTTCTCATTATATCACAGGAAGCAAGCTCTGATGAATCTGACGACCATCGTTAAAATTGTTCTGAAACGATTTGAATGAACTCTTCTTCTGATAAAATTGTGATTCCAAGCTTTAATCCTTTTTCAAGTTTTGATCCCGCTTCTTGTCCAGCAATGATGAAATCAGTATTATTTGAAACGCTGGACGATGCTTTTCCACCCAAATCTTCTATCAATTTAGTTGCTTCGGATCTTGAATACTTTTCCAAAGAGCCTGTTAAAACGACTGTTTTTCCCGTAAAAGGTGTTTCTTTATCCAAGCGGGTTGACTCGTATGTCATAAGACATCTCGCTTCTTCAAGACGGTTCAAAACTGTGATGTTTTCCGGTTTATCAAAATACTCTTCAACACTTTTCGCGATTGAAGGTCCAATATCAGAAATCATTTCCATCTCTTCAGCCTTCGCGCTTTTTAATGAATCAATGGATCTATAGTGATTGGCAAGTATTTTAGCTATTTTGGCACCGACATGACGAATTCCTAGCCCAAATATTAGTTTATCGACCGAGTTCATTTTGGAATTATTTATTGCTTCTAGCAAGTTCGTGACGCTTTTTTCTCCAAACCGCTCTTTTTGTACCAAATCATCGTAATATTGACTCAAATTGAAGATATCAGCAACATCCTTGACATATCCATCATTGTAAAGCTCAGTCAAAATCCGCTCTCCAAGTCCATCAATGTTATAGGCTTCCCTAGAGGCGAAATGGATTAGTCCTTCCAAATGTTTTGCTTCACAGCTTGGGTTCAAACAATAATAATCAGATTCTCCTACTTTTCTCTCCAGCACAGAGTTGCAGAAAGGACAATTTGAGAGCATTTTAAATGGCACTTCAGAACCTTTACGATCTTCCTTTACAACTCTTAAAACTTCCGGAATGATTTCTCCTGCTTTTCTGACAATCACAGCGTCTAAGATGTGAATATCTCTTTCTTTGCAGAAATCTTCATTGTGAAGTGTTGCCCTTGAAACAAGCGAACCCGAAATCATGACTGGAGTCAATTCTGCAACAGGTTTGATGACTCCTGTTCTTCCAATTTGAAAACGAATATCTTCAATTCGAGTTTTGACTTCTTCTGCTGGGAATTTATATGCTATTGCCCATTTAGGATATTTTGCGGTATATCCGATTCTCTCATATAGTGCAAATTCATTCACTTTAATCACGATTCCATCAATCTCATAAGGAAGCGAATGTCTAATTTCGGTAATGTTTTTGACAAAATTGATGACTTCTTCAATGTTTTTGCAATTTTTAGTCCTTGGATTGACAGAAAAATGCCAAGAAGTTAACTTCTGAAGAGCATCATAATGATTATCACAGATTGTCCTGTCCATCAAATAATAGACAAATACATCCAAGTTTCTTTTCGCCACAATCTTAGAATCCAGTTGGCGAACGGACCCCGCAGCTGCGTTTCTTGGATTTTTAAACGGTTCTTCATTACATTTTTCTTTTTCTTTGTTTGCGTTGGCGAAGGCTTGCTTACTCATGTAGATTTCGCCACGAACTTCAACTTCTTCCAAATAAGGAATCTTTAAAGGAACAGAATTAATGGTCCGGACATTTTCGGTAATGTCTTCTCCAACAAGTCCATCTCCTCTGGTAGCGGCTTGAACCAAGACTCCATTTTTATATTTCAAAGAAACACTGAGTCCGTCAATCTTCAATTCGGCAGTGTATGTGTAGTTTTTAACTTCTTTTCTTATTTTTTGGTCAAAGTCTCTAAGTTCTTCATCAGAAAATACATTGCCAAGTGAGAGAACTTGTGTTGTGTGGATAACCTTTTCAAATTTGTCCAGAATCACGCCCCCGACTCTTTGGGTCGGAGAATCTGATGTTCTAAATTCGGGGTACTGATTTTCAAGATCAATCAATTCGTTCAACAAACGGTCAAATTCCTGATCGCTGACAGAAGGATTATCTAACGCATAGTACTCATAACTGTATCGATTGAGTAAGGACTTCAATTCTTCGATTCTAAAATACGGATTCATAAAATCAGCCTACTTTCTCTATGCTGGGATGATCTTTCATCAAGACTTTGATACCAACTGGCGCCTGGAACGCGATTGTTGCCTTTTCTGCTTGAATTGAAACCACAACTCCACTTCCAAAAATCTTGTGTTTAACACGATCCCCAACTGCAAGAATCAAATTTGTCTTTTCATAGTTATCTTGGACAGATGGATTATAGTGCGTTTCGGTATTGAATTTAGGTTTTTCAAAAACAACTTCCCTTGGTCTTGAAAGGCCAAGTTTTTCGACAACGGACTCATCGGTTTCAACGAGAAACTGAGAGTCTTGATTTTCCATATATCTTCCATACATGTATCTCGATCTTGCGTTGGTCAGAAAAGCAAGTTGCTTTGCTCTTGTTAAAGCAACATAGTATAATCTTCTTTCCTCTTCGACATCCGCCTTTTCAAACAGGCTTTGACTGGAGGGGAAAAGGGTCTGCTCGAGACAAGTGACAAATACAACATTGAACTCCAGCCCTTTTGCAGAATGAATGGTCATCAATGAGACATACTCGCTTTGTTCTAAAAGATTTTCTGTCTCTTCTCGAAGAGCTAACTCTTCTAAAACACTGACTAATTTTTCGTAATTTGACACATTGACATCATAGTCTTTAATTTTATCTAGCAGAACTGTTTTGAACTCTTGAAGGTTCTCGATTCTTCGCTCTGATTCAAATCGTTTTTCGTTTGAAGCTTCGTTATCTTCAAGCATCGCCATATAACCAGTTTTGCTTAATATTTGATCATATGTAACCAACAAGTTTTGATTTTCAAGGTTCTTCTTGATCTCCATTAAATCTTTCTTTAACTGAATCAATCTAGACAACGTCTTGCTTGGAAGAAATTCGGCTTCATCATCGATCAAGTCCATCATTTTTAGGTTTGACTCAAATGCGAGATCTTTCATTTTTTGGAATGAAACAAGTCCTACGCCCCTTTTCGGTTCGTTGTAGATTCTTTCAAAAGCAAAGTCATCTCCAAGATTAATAATCAACCTGAGGTAAGCAATGATATCTTTGATTTCTTTTCTCTTGTAGAAACTGGTGTTCCCGATGACTTTATAAGGAATGTTGTACTTGAGAAGAATATCTTCAAATCGTCTGGACATGGAATTATTTCGATAGAAAATAGCCATATCACGATATGAAATACCTTCTTTATGAAGAGACTTAATTTTGGTATACACAAAGTAAGCTTCTTCTTCATCGGTTTCAGCTTTGAAATGAACAACTTTTTCGCCTTCTCCCAATTGGGAAAAAAGCTCCTTTGGAATGCGATTCTTATTCATTTTGATAACGGAATTGGCTGCGTCCAAGATGTTTGTGACAGAACGATAATTCTGATTTAAAATGACGGTTTTATACTCAGGAAAATCTTTGGTAAATTTACGGATGTTCTCGATATTGGATCCACGAAATGCGTAGATGCTTTGGTCTTCATCTCCGACAATAAAGAGGTTGTGGTGTTCACTGGACATTAAACTTACAATGTCATATTGTAAGTCATTAGTGTCTTGGAACTCATCAACCAGAATATATTTAAACAGTTGTCGATAATATGACAAGACCTCTTTTTCCTGGCGAAATAATTTTAAAACCAATACCAACAAATCTTGAAAATCAACCAAATTATTTCTTTTTAGATAATCTTGATACCGTTCAAAAGTCTGTGCAAGCACAGAACGGAATGGTTCTTGATGTACTTTCAACACAAAAGGATCTGCTTTAGCGTCTTCAATCAAACTGCAGATGGCCTTCGGAGAAAATTTCTTGATATCGTAATTCAATTCCTTCAAAATACTCTTGGTTATATTTTCAGAATCATTGTCGTCAATGATTTGAAAATCACTTTCATATCCCAGATAGTGAATATCTCTTCTTAGAATCTTCGCGCCCATCGAGTGGAATGTTGAAATCCAGATTCCTTTTACAGGGATGTCAATCAACCTAAAAACACGATTCCGCATTTCTTCTGCTGCCCTATTTGTAAATGTTATTGCGAGGATATTGCTTGCAGGAATCCCTATATTATCAATTAAATATGCAATCCGATTTGTCAAAACTCGCGTCTTTCCAGAGCCAGCTCCGGCGACGGCCATAACGGGACCATCTACAATTTTGACGGCCTCGATTTGCTTTTCATTCAGTTTGTCAAAAATCCCGTTTTTCACTTCCATCACCTACTAATATTATACCATAAAACACTCATTGATTGAGGCTTATATTAGAAAAAAATCAATGCTTTTGACATTGATTTTTACTTGTTTTCCTTATTGATTTTAGTGTCTTTTAAAATTCTTAATAACCAAATAACAAAGAAAAATAATGAGATTAAAAAGATGATTCCCAAAACAACTGTGAAGACAATGACTTGAATCTGCTCACGAGTCGTTTCAAATGTTGCGCCGATCAGAGTGGCAATATTCAAGATTACCATGAATAAACTAATCGTCGCAAATAAGAGATACCCGAAAAGATACAATAGTCGTTTTCTCATCATTAGTTGTAGCTCGATTTCAATTCTACAATGCGATTGAAAATCAAGTTTCCTTCTTTTGAGTCATAGTCTGTGACGAAATAACCCTCTCTTACAAACTGGAATTTTTCTCCTGGATATGTATTTCCTACGGCGGGTTCAATGAATCCTTGTGTAGTCTTCCATGAATTTGGATTGAGCCTCTCAATCATATCTCGATCAGAATCGCTGTCAACCATTAAGGGCTCAAATAAATTGAACGTCGCTTTTAGTGCAGAATTGACTTCAACAAAGTGAATGTTACCATTCGGTTTTCTTTCGTTGAATCCGGATCCGGATTTGGTATGAATGTCATATGTTGCGTGCAATTCCTTGATGGAACCATCTTCGCTATAAATTACTTCGTTGCATTTGATAAAATAGGCATGCATCAGACGAACTTCGATACCAAGGGAAAGCCTCTTCCAATGTTTGTTGGGCTTTTCTTCGATAAAATCAGACCGTTCGATATATACTTCTTTTCCAAACGGAATGATTCTTGAACCAAGATCTTCATTATCAGGATTATATCCGAGTTCGATTCCTTCTGTTTCATCTGGATAGTTGGTGATGACAAGCTTAATGGGATCGATAATTGCATAGACTCTTTTTGTAATTCCAACAAGATCATTTCGAAGTGAATTTTCAAGCATCTCTGAAGAAACGGTTGAATTGATTCTTGAAAGTCCCGTGCTTAAAATGAAATTTTTGATGGCGTCAGCTGTGTATCCTCTTCTTCTTAATCCTGCAAGTGTCGGCATTCTTGGGTCATCGTATCCTTTGACAACACCTTTTTCAACCAATTGCTTCAGATACCTCTTTGACATGATGGTATTGGTAATATTTAATCTTCCAAACTCATATTGATGAGGAATGTGAGGCATTTCGCATTGTTCGACAAACCAATCATAAAGGACTCTATGATCTACATATTCCAAGGAACAAAGAGAATGTGTTACACCTTCGATTGAATCTTGTAAAGGGTGTGCAAAATCATACATTGGGTAAATGCACCATTTGTCGCCTGTATTGTGATGTGTAATATGAATGATTCGATAGATGATTGGATCTCGCATGTTGATATTCGGGGAGGACATGTCGATTTTCGCTCTTAATGTTTTTTCACCGTCTTTATAAAGACCTTCTCGCATCTCTTTAAACAACTTGAGATTCTCTTCAACCGAACGATTTCTAAAAGGAGATTCCTTGCCCGCTTCTGTCAAAGAACCTCTATATTTGGACACTTCTTCTTGAGACAAGTCACAAACGTAGGCGACACCTTTTCGAATCAATTTAATGGCCAGTTCGTATGTTTGTTCGAAGTAATCACTTCCAAATAGAATATTCTTTGGTGTATAACCCAACCATTTGATATCCTCTTTGATTGCTTCAACAAAAGAAGAATCCTCTTTAACCGGATTCGTATCGTCGAATCTTAAGTTTGTATATCCGTCAAATTGCTTTGCAAGCTCAAAGTTCGTCACAATAGCTCTGGCGTGTCCAATATGTAAATACGCATTGGGTTCAGGAGGAAACCTAGTAATGATTTCATCTACTTTTTTACTTCGCAAATCCTCTTCCATGATAGTTTTTATAAAATTAGATTGTATTTCCATATAAATCACTCTCCAGCATTCAGATCTAATCTAGAAGATCCGTTAAGATAATAGTTATCAGCATGTTTTTGTTTTTGAAACTTGAAAGTTCCACTAACCGCAATCATCGCTGCGTTGTCTGTACAATATTGAATGTGCGGAAAATATACCGGAACCGAGGTGATTTCTGCCATCATCTTTGCGCGCAAACCTCTGTTTGCCGCAACGCCTCCGGCTACGATTACCTGCTTCACATTATATTTTTTTAATACATTTTTTGTTTTCGAAACCAATACATCGGTTACTGCTTCTTGAAAGCTTCTGCAGAAATCCTCAACCTTATAAGCTTCATTTCTCTGTTCAAGATTATGGTGCAAATTTATCACGTGACTTTTTAATCCTGAAAAACTGAAATTAAAGTCTTGAGAGTCAATCATTGGCCGCGGAAAGTGATATAGATCCTGTCCCAAAGCAGACAGTTTGTCCACTTGTGGACCACCAGGATAGGGTAGCCCTAATACTCTAGCGACCTTGTCATAAGCTTCTCCTACGGCATCATCTTGAGTTTCGCCGAGTTTTTGAAAATCGTAGTGTTCTTTCATCAATATCAACTCTGT
>Ga0268280_1000321_pt1 | contig 43057 bp, 43 predicted proteins | sample saktaG_9_FD_190139 | JGI IMG/M metagenome (GOLD analysis project Ga0268280, IMG submission 190139) | Saline water microbial communities from Sakinaw Lake, British Columbia, Canada - sak_2011_5_24_40m | ecosystem: Environmental > Aquatic > Non-marine Saline and Alkaline > Saline ...
CTTGTTTCCAGGCAAGAAAGAGGAGTTTGACCGGATTAAGGCCATCCATGAGCTGGTCGAGACGAAAGGGCTTGATGTGATCAGCCCGCGTCGCGCCCTTGAACTGGTATTGCTCTATACGCAAAACCATGATTTCGGCGGCAAAGAATGCTCGCGCCATAGCCGGTTCCTCAAGGCGTTGAACATGCCGGATAAAGAGCTGGCCGAAACAGTATCCAAATGCATCCGCGAAGATTTTTGCATCTTCGTTTCTGAGAACAATTACACAAGAATTGAAATTGACGACTACGACTACAAAGGAGAAGCAGAGCAACTCGCATTGACATTCGGTATCGCCGACCACGACATCACGAAGAAAATGCAGGAGATGCTCGATGGCAACGATTGATGAAGTCCTCTCAAAACTGAATAAGGTGGAGTCGAAGGGCGAGCGGACCTGGATGGCCTGCTGTCCGGCCCACGCCGATAAGACAGGGTCCCTCTCCGTCTCGGAGGGGGACAACGGGCGCGTACTTCTGCACTGCTTCGCGCACTGCCCCACGGACAGCGTCGTGGCTGCGATGGGGCTCAGACTGTCCGACCTCATGGGCGAGAGCAAGGCCGCGCCGTCTGGATCACGCGCACCGGCGCGGGCACCGGCACCGCAAGTCGCGGCCCCGGCCGAGAAGAAGAAGTCAAAGCCGTTCAGCCTGGCGGGCCTCAAGCCCGGACACATCTGGAAGCTACACAAGCGCGACTACGCCTTCGTCGAATGGTACGACTACACCGACGCGCAAGGCGCGATCCTCTACCGCGTGCTGCGCTTCAAGGATGTCGAGACCCACGGCAAGACATTCAACCAGTGCGTGCCCACGGAGGACGGGCTCTGGATGTTCGGGCGAGAGAGCCACGGGGTCAAGGCGGTGCTTTACAAGCTTCCCGAGGTGACTAGGGCCGCAACCGAAGGCGACATCGTCATTGTGGTCGAAGGAGAGAAGGACGTCGCCACCGCGCGGCGCATGGGGTTCACCGCCACCACCTGCCTCCAGGGCGCGGGCAAATGGGACCCGGCATACGCAGACTCACTCAAGGGATGCGCCCACGTCGTCGTGATCGCGGACAAAGACAAGGACGAAAAGGAAGCCAAGGCCGTCAACCCCGACGCGAAAGAGTGGTGGCAAGGGCAGCGCCACGCCACGGAGATCGCCGACTCGCTCGCCGCGCGCGGGATCCGCCATACCGTGCTCACGCTTCCAGACACCGATGGTTTCCACGTCAAGGACCTGTCCGAGTGGGCAAGCGTCACAGGCACAGAGCCTGACTACGCGTCCGGCCGGTACCGCGCCCTGCTCACCGAGATCTTCGCAGACGCGAAGCCCTGGCCCTCAGACACCTACCGCCGTCCATTACGGGAAGAGCCTTCAGCCTCAAAGCGGGTCAAGCCCAGGGGCAAGGACGCGGCACAGGACGGACTCCAACCCCAACCCAGCGGCGCGCTAATAAAAGATGCCGCCGGAGGCATGCCTTCTCCCTCTCTCTCCGGAAATTCCGTCTCTTCCTCCCCTTCCACCCCTCACATGGAAGGCGTAAAAAATGTTGGGGGAGACGGGGGCGCAGACGATGAAGAGTGCTCTGTTTCCTATCTCCGAAGCCGTCTGATCGTGGCCATGACCGATAAAGACGCCTCGGGGCTCCAAAAGAAGCGGCTCATGTGCGGAGCGGTGTGCGAGTGGCTCGGCAAGCGCGGTAAGTTCTTCTATGACCTGGAGGACAAGGGGCACGGCACGGCCATGTGGTTCGATGCCGTCGAGAAGAAGCTGCACCGGATCAAGCAGGACTATTTCCAGTCATGGCTCTCGCGGGCGACCGCCTTTTCGCGCGAGTTCAAGGACTACAAGATGTTCATCTCGGCGGTCCAGGACGAGTCCCTTATCGGCGAGGCCACGCAGGGTATACGACCCAAACGCTACTGGCACCGCGAGGGCGACCGCATCTACCTTTCAAACGGCGAGGGACGCATGGCGCGGATCACAGCCGAGGACGTTACGATGGTCGACAACGGGACGGACGGCATTGTCTTCGAGCAGGGCTACATCCTGACTCCCTGGGAGCTGCTCCCGGAGGCCGACGCCCGCGACCCGTTCGAGTCGTGCGGTGTGTTCAGCGGCATCTCCACGGTCGACGGCCGCGGTCTTATGCTCGTGCGCCTCTGGTTCAGCGGCATGTTCGGCGTGACGGGCTGGAAGCCTCTGCTCGTGCTATCAGGTGACGTCGGCAGCGGAAAGACGCGCGTCGCGGTGGCCATGTTCCAGCTCCTGGGTGTGATCCAGCGCGTTACGGCCATCGACGCCATCGGAAACGTCAAAGACTTCTGGGCGAGCGTGGACAAAGGCGGGCTCTTCTGCCTCGACAACGCCGACCATCATATCACCTGGCTGCCGGACGCGCTCTCCGTGATCTCCACGGGCGGCACGTTCGAGAAGAAAAAGCTCTATACGGATACCGAGACGGTCACCCAGGAGGCCCGCTGCTGGGCCGTGGTAACGTCAGCCAACCCCTCTTTCGCTGCGGACGCCGGGCTCTCCGACCGCCTTATCACGGTCAACCTTCAGCGCGTCGAGCGCGACACGGCCGAGAGCGAGCTGACGCACGAAATCGAGGCCAACCGGTACGCGGCCATGACATGGCTCTGCACGGTTATGAGGAAGGCCCTCGCCGACAAGGAGCCGGTTCCCAGGGGCATGAACCGACGCCATCCCGATTGGTCTAACTGGGTCTATAAAATCGGCAAAGCGGCGGGCATGGCCGAGAAAGCCGAGACGGCGATCCGGGAGAATGAAGGCTTCAAAGCGCTCTTTTCAGTGTCGAATGACAGCTTCGGTAAGTTCGTCCTTGCGGCTATGAGACAGCAAAAAGCCGAGTTTGCTGGCTCCGCCGACGACCTTTCGAAGCTATTATCGGAAAAATGTGAGGGGTTCTCATCGGATATGTGGACAACCGCGAAGATCGGAAAGGCCATGTCGCGCCTCTCGGTCTCACTAAAGAGCCTTTTCAAGTTTGAAAAGCTAAACCATTCAGGGCGAGCCGTTTACAAGTTACACCCCTACACCTCGCCCCTCGACGATTTGCCTACCATCGAACAGCCTTTGTTGGGGGTTGTTGGGGATGTGGGGGTAATTTCAACAAAGTCCCCCGATAATAGTAATTTACACGACCTTTATCATTCTAACCCCCACATCCCTAACATACCCCCACATAATAAATTAGAAGGGGAGGGAGAGAGAATAGAAGGCCTGTCCGACCCGGACGGGGATTTACACGAATGGGAGGTTCTGTGAACACTTGGCCGCTGATAGATGAATGCACGGAGGCTGGAATCATCTTCCGCCCCAAAGACGGGAGGCTTCGCCCAATGCTGACCAAGGGACGGCCACCCGACGGCCTGCTCGACCGGGTGAAGGCCGACCAAGGCGATATTCTCGAATGTCTAAATGAACTGCCGGACTTTGCGGACCTCGGGGAACTTCCTCCGATTTATGAGCCGGAAGTAGAACAAATTGACGCAAACGAAGCATTGCTCATCAACATGAAAAAACAGATAGCAAATGATAGCAAGAAACCGCGCAGAACGAAAAGAGAGGCTTTATGACCGTCGGTGACCTCAAAGAGCTGCTGAAATCAAACCTACTCGAAGACCGCAACGAGATCAAGTTCGCCTTCCCCAGGGACGATGACGAACACTACGCGGACATGACGGACGGTCAGATCGAGATGCGCCCAAGCGGACGGGCGATCGTCTTCCGCTCATCAGAGGAGGGACATCTTTAATGGACAGCATCCTTAACAAACCAAACACCGAAGCCCTCACCGGAGCCCAGCCGCTTGCCAAGCGCGCCCATGAGGTCTTTTGTGCGGCGGCCACCGGCTATTCCGGCGGTGATCCGGTCACAGCGACCGACGCGTATCTGTCCGCCTACCCGAAAACCCAGTCGCGCGACGCGGCCCGGGCGAATGCGGCCCGCCTCGCCGCGAGGCCTGACGTCGCGTCACGGTGCGCGTGGATGCGGACGCAGCTGGCCCAAAGTATCCTCATGGATTCCGCCGCCTTGCGGGCCCAAATTACCGGCCTTCGCCTGGAGGTTATCTCTAAGACGCGCAACACCTGCCACAAGGTGCTCGCCCTGCAAGCGGCCCGCGACCTGGAGAAAGGGCTGGGCCTCGGTGCGGAAGAGAAGCCAATAGAGGTTACCGTCAACGCCCTGCAGAGTGTCGCGGGGAATATTGCTTCCGCCCTTGAAGTGGTCAACGTCAGGATCAGAAAACAGGAGGCGGCATCATGAAGATCAGACTCGACCGCACCATGTACACCCGGGCGCAGCGGACCGCGGATGCACAGAAGAAGACTTTTAGCCGCTGGGCGTTTGCCATCGTCGGCCGTTACGGGAATACGACAGAGAAGCCCATGCATGAGTTAGAGAAGCTGACGCGCAGCAATAGTGTAAGCGCGGCCATCCTCACACCCAAAGGGCTTGAATTGACAGCTACACGGATACGCGAATGCATTGCGCTTGCGCTTGAATATCAAAACAAGCTGGATCGTTTTTGGCCTCACCGCTACGACCGATCCTCGCTTGAGGCCGTGATTCAACTGGAGGCACTGTTGGGCCGGTCATGCGATTACCAGAAGGCAGAAGCCTACATCGACAAACGGATTGAGCAGCGCAAAGAAGAAATCCGTGTGGCAGAAAAAGCCAAACGCAGAAAATGACACACAGAAAAGGAACGCATACCATGACCATCACGTTTAAATTTGCCATCCGGCAGCGAGTCAGAATCAAAGACGTTAAAACAGTGGGCGTCGTTGACGCTGTATCCTGCGAGGACACAAACCACCTGTTTCGGGTAGTTTTCTGGATTAACGGCACACGATTCCAGACATGGCTAAGTGATTTTGAAATTGAAGAGGTATAAAACATGAATGAGACTGACAAAAAATACTTCCAAGTGAACGAGGAGATTGGGCAACTGCTCAAGAGCATGGCCGACGAGACAGACCCAGCGGCGATCCTGAAGCTTGACAAGCAGTGTGCCCTCAAGATTCAAGAACTCAGAGGCATGAGTAAAACAATCCAATGAACCTCACAACACCAGAACCCGCAGCCCTCACGCTCCACAAAGAGGCGATCCACGCGCTTCCACTGCCAGCCGCGCTGCACTTCTATGACCAGATCATCAAGCTCGATGACTGTGAGACGCTCCGCTGGATGTGCCGGAATGACCGCTACTTCCTGTTGACGTGCATCATTGGGCGGCCGGACATGGTCAATGACTGGTGTTATGACCGCTGCCGGGAGGTCGAGGCCTCGCCCGACGGATGGCTCGACCTCTGGAGTCGAGGCCACTATAAAAGCACGATCATCACGTTTGCCGGCGTGATCCAGGAGATCCTCAAAAAGCCCGACATCACCGTTTGTATCCTGTCCTACAACGGCGCGACGGCGCGGACGTTCGTCTCCCAGATCAAAGTCGCCCTTGAGATGCCGGTGCTCAAGAACCTCTTTCCCGACATCCTTTGGGATAAGCCGCCCAGCGAGCGGTGGTCTCTACAGCATGGGCTCTGGGTGAAGCGGTCAACCACCGTCAAAGAGCCCACGGTGTTCGGCGGCGGCCTGATCGATGCACAGCCCACCGGCATGCACTTCGAATTACGGGTCTATGATGATGTAGTCACACCCGAGTCCGTCTCCACGCCTGACCAGATCCGGAAGGTCACGGAGCAATGGGCGCTCTCCGACAACCTCGGCATCGGCGACAACTCGCGCGTCTGGACAATCGGCACGCGTTACCATCCGATGGACACGTATTCAGAAATCCTCCGCCGCAAATCAGCCAAGGAACGCCGCCGGATATGCGAAGATGAAAACGGAAAGCCGCTGCTCTTCACCCTGGAGACCCTCCGGCAGAAGCGGCGCGACATGGGCGAGCGCATCTATGCCGCCCAGATGCTGCAAAACCCGACAGGCGCAGGCGTCCGGTTATTCAAAGACGACTGGCTCCAGTTCTATAACCGACCGCCCGACCGCAAAAAACTCAACGTCTATATCATCATCGACAGCGCGAACGCCAAACGAAAGAACAACGACTATACGACCATGTGGTTGATCGGGCTCGGGAGCGACGGAAACTACTACATCCTCGACATCGTGCGCGACCGCATGAACCTGGTTGAGCGCACGGATGCCCTCTTTGAGTTGCACAGGAGATGGAAGCCGATCCGCACATTCTGGGAGCAGCAGGGAGCCATGAGCGACACGCAACACGTGCGCGATGTCATGGATCGCGAGAACTACCGCTTCGTGATCCAGGACATCTGCCAACAGATTCCCAAGAGCGACCGCATCTCCTGGCTGATCCCTCTGTTCGAGGCCGGACGGATATGGTTTCCGAGACGGCTGCTGCGCCTCTCTGCCGCAGGTGAGTTGCGCGACCTCATCCAAGACTTCGTCACGGATGAATATTCACTATATCCCGTTGTCCCGCACGACGACATGCTCGACGACCTCGCCAACATCAAACACGAAGGATGTTCCTCAATGACATTTCCAAAGGAGGGCGACGATAATGATACCAACAGTAACGCCAAGACAAACTCGTATTCGAAAATGAAAGGATGATGACCATGAGAGTCAAATGGAAACGTTGCAAATGCGGAAACAACATGTCAGTCAAGAACGTGTGGGACGATAAGACGCGCCTACAATGCGGATCATGCGGACGAATTCGCCACGTAAAACACATCGTAATATCGGAAGTAATCAAGTTGATTCTCCCTCTAAAAAAATAGCAATTTGCTGGATACAGCAAGAAATGAAGTACCCGATCAAAATCCGCTTGCGCTCATTTCTTTTTTTGTGGTACACAGGGATTATCAGAGAAAAACTACACACGAGGCAATCAATATGAGCTTTGGAAAATCATCCCCGACAACAGCAGCGACCATGTACGCGGCCAACCCGCCTCCAGCGGAAGCTAAGAGCGCGGAGTCAGACGCGGCGGTCAACGCCCAGCGCGAGAACCGCGCCCGCGCCCAGGGAATCCAATCCACGTACTACCGCAATTTCGCGGAGCAGTCCAACCAAGTCGGCACCAAGAAGACACTCGGCGCATAACATCATGGCTAAGATCAACACAGACTGGGACAAGCTACGGAAGCACTGCGACAAGCAGCGCACGACGATGGAGCAAGACTTCAACGTGATCCGTCCCCACCTGTTGCAGATTGCCCAAAACTTCTACCATCCCGCCGTGAAAGGGCTCAACGAAGAAGCGGACAGCGGCTCTGACAGCGGGACGCGGTCCGAGCAGGACACTACCGACCTACTCGATAACCACGCCACGAGCTGCCTACGCCGGGGCGCGGCAGGATTCCACGCGAACCTCACAAGCCCGTCCCGCCAATGGTTCCGCATCGGAACGGACGACGACAAGAGCGATTCAAAATCCGCGATCCGCGCGCACATGGATGACCGCACAGAGATCATCACGGGGATCATCCGCAAAAGCGGCACCTACAAAGAATTTCACGTCCTCTACAGCCACCTGCTGGCGTTCGGCTTTGGAACATTGCTGGTGACCGAAGACGCGGCCCGCGTCATCCGGCCGATCTGCCTGCGCATGGGCACCTACGCGCTTGGAAACGGCAAAGACGGAAAAGTCAACCGCATGGTCCGCAGGTTCAGTTATACCGGAGCGAAGATGCTTCAGGAATTTGGGGATCAGATTCCGAATGAGCTCGCAGAGAAGATGAGAGAGAGAGGCGACACCCGATACCTGGTATGCAACTTGATAGAGCCGAACCGTTACGGGGACGCCGCCGCCGATGACCTGACCAAAGACGTCAGGATCAATAAAGGATTTCAATACCGTTCGATCTATTGGCTTGCCGGACACAAGGAAGGCAACCAGGGAATTCTGCGCGTCACCGGTTACCGCCTATGTCCGATCATCGCCCCTCGAATGGACCGTGAACATGGCGACGTGTATGGCATCGGGCGCGGGCACGAAGCCCTTCCCCTTGCTAAGGGTTTGCAGGCGACCGTTTTTGACTCTCTGCAAATGTCCAGCCACGCAGCCGAACCGCCCGTCGTGGCCACCAGTGATTTTGCATCCAAAGGCGTCAACCTTGAACGCGGCGGCATCAACTTCTCAGGTATTGGAGGAGGCTCCGAGAAATCGAGCATCAGCAAGATCGACCTCGGCGAAAATGAAGCGATCCGCGTGACAGAATACAACGCAAAACGATTCGAAGAGAAGATCGGGCGCGCATTTTACAACGATATCTTCGCGGCCATCACCATGATGGACAATGGCAAGATGACCGCAGCCGAAGTCTATCAGCGCACCGGCGAAAGCCTTCTCATGCTCGGGCCGGTGCTCACCTCAATCGATGATGAATTTCTAGATCCATTCATCACCATTGTCAACTCATACGCGGAAACCGCCAGAAAGATCGAAGTCACGCCGGAGATTGCACAGCAGATTAAAGGCCTCGAGATTGAATACATCTCCAGCGTCCACTTAGCGCAGAAAGCCAGTGAGCTCGGCGTAATCGACCGCTTCATATCCGTAGCCGGGAACATCGGAGCAGTCAACCCCAACGTGCTCGATAACGTAGATTTTGACGCGACATTGCGCCTCTACGGAAACATGTTAGGCGTTAAAGAGTCCTGTATGACCGACCCAACCATCGTAGAGCGCACCCGTAAAGCCAGAGCGGCAGCCTCGGCACAGCAGCAACAGAACGAACAGAACCTCAAGATGGCAGACGCACAAGCGAAAATCGGGGCCGTGCCGCTGAAGAACAGCGTCGCCGGAGCCCTCGCAGGAGTATCGCCGGTATGAAAAGCGCGACAGCCACATTTTTAGAGCAGCATACGCCTACCGCCATCGCGGAACAGCAGAAGCGCAGGGAAGCATTGACCGAAGAGCAGGTCGCCACCCAGAACATTAACGGGCGAATGCTGTTGGATCACACACCCACCGCCCAGGCGTTAGCCGACCTCTGCCTGGATATGGGATTTTTGGGCGGATGGCGCGGCCGCGTGGATGATTTTAACCAGGGAGTCCTTTACGGGGCTCATATGATCGTCGACGCGGTCGGCCCCGCCAACAAACCACGCCTTCTTAAGCTGATCGCCGACACCGCGGCGCAGCGCCTAAACACGAACACGTAGGACAATAGGAGACACATGAGTACGCAAGCACCTACACCCGCACCAGCCGCAGCAGCAACACCGGCACCGGCAGCAGCAACACCAGCACCGGCACCCGCTCCGGCAGCGCCTGCGCCCACTACGCCAGCCCCGGCGGCAGCAGCAACACCGGCACCGGCAGCTGACGGAGCGTCAGGCACACCGGCCCCGACGAGTGCCGTCGGTGCCATCGCCGAACCCGCAGCCGCACCAGCCCCAGCCGCAGCCCCGGCGGCGGACGCACAGAAACCCGCAGACTCCCCGCTGAAACCCGAAGACTACGCCAAAGCCGTGACACTCGGCGACGGCGAGGAGTTCAAAGGCGTCGCCCTCAATCCCGAGGTGATCAACGCCATCATCCCGGTCGCACAGGAACTCGGCATCAAGCCCGAGCAGATGTCCCGCCTCGCCCAGGAGATGACGCGCGCCCTCTCGAAGCAGAACGCACAGATCGCCCAGGCGGAGCAGGAGAAGAAAACCCAGAAATTCAACACGGATCGCCAGACCGCGCTCGACACACTCAAGCCTGAAGGCATTGCCGAGGTGCGCGTCGCGCTTGAAAAGTACCTGAAGCCCGGAAGCTTCTTCAAGTATATGGTGGACATGGGACTGGGCAACGACCTTGATTTCCTGGCCATGTGCCGGGATTACGGCCGGCTGATCAAGCCGGATGATGGAGCCGGAGCCGGAGACGGATCCGGAGCATCAGGCAAGGATTATGATTGGAAGGGAAACTGGGGCGCGCCGGGTGGCGTGAAGAAGTAACCCTGATTAAACGCGGCGAAGACCGCGCTCAAGAAGGAGAGGCCAAACATGGCAACAAAAGGTAGCAAGATGCTGACCTTACACGACGTGAAGAGCGGTACGCTTCCAGACGGGAGCTTCGACCGCGCAATCGTCGAGATGATGTACGACGAGAATCCCTCGTTGCGCGACATTCCGTTTCAGGAATGTAATAACGGAAGCCAGCACATCAGCACGATCCGCACGGGTCTGCCGACGGCTGTCTGGACGGAATTCTACAAGGGCGTCCCCGCCAGCAAGAGCGGCAAGAAGCAGGTCATGAACGCGACAGGCTCGCTCGGTTCGAAGATCATCTTCGATTACAACATGTTCCTGAAGGAGCAGGCCAACAAAAACGGCGACCAGTTCATTGCAGACGAAGCATCCGCCCACGGCGAGGCCCTCGGGATCGCTGCGGCCACGGCACTGTTCTATGGCAATGTTGCGAATGACCCCAAAGGCATCAACGGCTTCTTCAAGAGCTACTCCAAGTACGGGAGCATCACCAGCGACGACAAGGACATCGTCAACTATGTGATCAACGGCAAGGGATCTGACGCCTCCGTGGCAGCCCTTCGCTCGATCATGCTAGTCGGCTGGGGCTCGCGCTCCATGTTCGGCCTGGTTCCGCAGGGTGGATCCATGGGGCTCGTCAAGGGCACGATGGACACGCAGCAGCTCCCGGACGACGACGGCAACCTCTTCAAAGCTGGCATCCAGGACCTGAGCTACAACGTCGGGTTGTGCATCAAGGATTTCCGGTATGGCTGCCGCATCGCCAACCTGCAGTTGGACAAGTGGGACGCCACCGGCGCACCCAAATTCTTCAACCTGCTGACCAGCGCCAAGATCCGCGCCAAATCGAACGGCGACATCAAGCGCGTATGGTACATGTCAAAGAAGACATGGGAAGTGATCGCGCTGTACCTCGGCCAGATCACCCGCGCCAACGCATTCACCTATGGTGATGCGAATAACGGCAACACGCCGGACACCCTCCTGGGCATCCCGGTCGCGTTGGACGACGCACTGGAAGTCAACGAAACCGCCGTCGCTTCGGCGTAAGGTCACGGGAGGCTAACCACCTCCCACCCCATTCAATCCCTAACAAGGAAAAACGATATGAAGAAAACAGCACAAGATACCTTCTGCGAAGCGCTGGCACTGGCCAACGGTACGACAGAGGCGACCAAGACGACCCTTTCGGACGTCCTGGACTTTGGCAGCCACGGCGATGACATCCTTTTCAAGCTGTTCATCGTCGGACTCTGCACGACGGCCATGGCCAGCCAGGCGAACAAGGCGAGCACCGTCACCATTCACTGGCAGACGTCCGCAGCCGAAGCGATGAGCAACCCGGTCAACACGCTGCTCACGCCCACGGCGCTCGGCGATGCAGACCTGACAGCGAACAGCTTCACATTGAAGAACCTGCCGCTGCCCCATGACCTCAAGCGGTATAACCGCCTGCTGTTCACGCTCACGCCGAATGATCCGAGCGGAACGCCCGCGTTCCCGACCACGCCTCCGGCGTTCACGGTATTCCTCACGGACAGCCGCGAAGAGCCGCTGGCCTAACAGCAACCCACGGCGGCCAGCCGTACCAAAACGACGGCTGGCCGTCCATCAACCAGGAGACACTCACATGCCTAAAATGCTCTGCATCGCCAACTGCCAATATCCGTGCGTTACGCGCAAAGGCACCATCCTTGACATCCCAGCCAAAGACATGGCGCTGGACATCGTCAAACAGAACTTCATCGCATCCGAACAGCCCGAGACTCCGCCCGCGCTGAATTTTGACAGCAAGAATCCGCTGAAAAACTCCAAGGAAGCCGCCGGATTCGCCACCGGTACTCCGTTGAAAGTTGCCGACCCGAACAAGGCCGGAGAAAACGCAGGCACGACCAACGGAAGTCCTGATCCCAACGAGAAACCTGACGGCGTGTCAGGGCAGGAGAAGCTTCCTCCCCAGGCTCCGCCGCCGCCCGTCAAGCCGGAGTTTGCCGCTATGATGCCAAGCGATCTGGCCGCGTGGCTCGATGCCAACGGAGTTAAGTATAACGCGCGCATGAAGCAGGACGAGCTTGTGAGGCTTGCCGAGCAGGCACACGCGATGATCACCAAGGAGTAATCCACCATGCAAGCCATCACGCTGTCCTACGATCCGACCACGGGCAAGCTCGCGGCACTCTCGATGCTGATGAGCGGCTCGTCCTACACACTGAACGTGTCCGGATGGACGACGCAGGACGGCGTGGTGCTTATCACGACCAACCTCGGCAGCCCGCTTGCCAATGCCGAGATCACCGACGGCAGCGGCACGCTCAACCTCAACACGGCCGAGATGACCGACCTTGTCGCCCAGCACGGCATCGGTTGCGTCATCCCGCTCAAGGTCAGCATCTGGTCGCAGACCGACGCCGCCAACGTCGCCATGGGTGACGCGCAGATGACCGTCTGTCTCGTCGTCGGCACGACAACCGAAATGTATCAGTACCGAGGCCCCAAAGGCGACCAGGGCGACAAAGGCGACAAGGGTGATACCGGCGCGACCGGCGCGACCGGCGCGACCGGGGCCACAGGCGCGACAGGAGCCACAGGCGCAGCAGGAGCCAACGGAGCAGCCGGGGCGACAGGCGCGGACGGAGCCGACGGCGCAGACGGATCAGATGGAGCCGACGGCGCAGATGGAGCCCAGGGCATACAAGGCATTCAAGGCGTCCAAGGCATTCAAGGCGTCCAAGGAGCCGCCGGACCGCAAGGCCCCAGCGGAGCCACAGGCGCACAGGGTATCCAAGGCGTCCAAGGCCCGCGCGGGCTTGGCTTCACAACAGAAAGCATTGCAGCCATCGAAGCTCTGGCCGACATCGACCGAGATACCGAAGGCGGGACCTACGCAGAGACCGACCTGGTCAAGGCGATCCTCGCCGCACTCAAACTAGCCGCAGGAGCCTAAAATGAAACGAATCCTCACCGCACTTTGCATCATTTACACCATCGCCTACGCAGTCACCTCCCTCGCCCAGAAGGCATTCAAAGGCGACGTCCCGAACAACGCCTACATCGTGACGAACGAGCAGGACGCTGCGGCGATGGAAGCGATGGCACCGATAGTAGTCACTCTCACGAACGCTATTAAATCGGCAAATGGAACCAACAGCGTTATGCCTACCGCACGGAAACTGATCGATTCAACGGGGATCATAGCCGCAGACTGGAAAAAAAGAGAACTATACAACTCTGACGGGCGAACCACCGTAGACTGGCACGGCGGGATACTCACTTACTACGATCCAACATTTGGCTACGCACAATCCGTTGATTGGGCGAACCGCGCCTTGATGGATTATGGCGAACATACCGCGATGGCCTGGGGAGATCGGAACCTCCAATACCCGTCTGCTGGCGTCGCCCTAGACTGGTCCACCGACAACGCCGTAACGATCAATGGAAACGTATCGATCAATGGAAACGTATCGATGACAGGATCGGCGCTGGTAGAAACAGAACTACACCGTGATGCCTTCACAAACATCATCTGGCGCACAGTCTACTCAAACGGCTGGACGTGGATCGTCGCCTACACTAACTACCCAGCCAACTGAGGAGCCTCATGAAGGAAATTATTTTTACCATTTTTGTATTTGTCGCTTTGCTGATCTACTGCCTTTGCTGGTATGGAGATTCTCGAAACTTTGAAACCTTCCCGCTTGATCCGACAGGCAAATACTACAACCCAATGTAAGGAGCCACGAATGAGAAACATCGTCATATTTTTACTACTGACCCTCTTCGCCGCCTGCTGCTATGTCGGCGTCGCGTTCGGCCAGGCCCGGCAAATCATCAGCGTGGATCAGAACGGGAACATTCAGCCGCCGGGATATGCTGCGGGTCTGTCAGACATTGCACGGGCTGAAGCACAGGCGGCCGTCGTGGAGCAGTCGGTTTCAATTGCGGCCGACACGATGGCGGACGGGAGCAATCTGGTCGCCGGCGTTGTCCAGGCTCTGACAGGAGCCTACGGGTTCGGATATGCCACGGGGCACACGATCAGCTTTGCGGGGGCGGTCGCCGTCGCGACGAACGCGGCGGCTTACATCATCTACTTCCAGCCGGGAGCAGCCGGAACAATGACAACCAATGCCGTACAATATACAGGCCACTATCTCTGGCACTACTACACCGAGGCCATGAACACGACACCGCTGATCAAATACAGGCGCGTGGTGGGTTCCACGAATGCCTGGGAGTTCGCCGAGTTGCAGTCCACCGCAGAGTATAACAACGAGACGGTCAACGGCGTGACGTATGACACGGTCTATCGTTCGACGGTCTGGCTTCCGTCCGTTTACGACTCAGCATTCTTCATGGCCTTTTGTGAGATCCTCCCGGGTGGAGCAGCCGGAGGAGCTCTTGATATTGTCGGGTCCCTGACTATCGGCGGAACGGCCCCGTACTCTGGAACCGTGACCAATGCCGGACTCATCCGCGTCTATTCGTCTGGCCTTTTAATGGAGGTCACTCCGCTATGATGATAACACTTGATCGCATTTTGTTTTTAGGCATGGTGATCGCAGCCACCATAGTTGGAGGATCGAAGCCGCCGTCGACCAATACAGTTCTGAAACTGAGCGTCCCGGTTGAAACCCCAGACGGTGTACATTTTACGTGGACCGGAGGGGAGGCCAATACCACTTATAGTCTTTGGCGCAGGCTCAACGCTGACGGATCCTGGGAGCGGATAAAGATGGGCCTCCAAGGAACAAGCGGATATACCGACCTAGAGGGTTTTACGCTGGATAACACCTGGCACTATGAGATAAGGGCGGATTCACCTCAATGAAAGTAGTAGCCATACTTTTGTGCCTCTCGCTGTCCGTGATCGCGCAAACCTCCAACGTCGAGACGGTCAAGGCGTGGCGCCGCGACTACGTCATGGGCGATCCAGCGACAGGCGAACTGATCGACCCGACTGGCACCATCGCACCGGCCACTCGGCAGTATGCCCTGGATGCCGCCCTCGCGGCGTCCAGCAATCTCGTGGTGGCCGCGTACACGGGCCTGACGAATGCCTTGGCTAGGCTGTATGCCTGCACCAACCGAATTTCCGAATTTGATGGCCGCATCTATATCGCCGCCGACATGGATAATGACGAAGGTTATTCGAATCTCTGGTCGGCCGTCATATCTGAGGCAACTGGGACTAACAACGTCATCCACTACTACTGCCACTACAGCCGAGAGTTGGCCACGCCACCGAAGACCATGTGGGAGTTTGACATATCGGAATCTAACAAAGTCTGGGTTGCCGGTCTGGCCGACACGAACAACGTGACCACCAACGTCCTCGGCTACGCCTGTTATAACATCGCCGTCCAGCGCCCTGCAGCCGCGCTTAACATGACCGTCAGAGCCAATAAGTTTATGAAGCTCGGGAGTCCGGCAATCCCCTTTGATCTCGCCCCGTCCGGGCTTGTGGTCATCTCCGGAGGGACTACGAACACGCCATACACCGGAACAATCGTCACGACGAACGCAGGCATCATTACAACCGAGGTCTATACCTCCGGCTTGATGCTTTCACTCGCAGAGGTACCGCAATGAAAAGATCAATCTTAATGCTTTTACTCGCCGCATGCACGGCCGTTGCAGCAAAGAAGCCTGAGCAATGGCTTACACCTGAACGCCGCGCCGCGCTCAACGTAATAGTGACTCGCCCGGTTATTATCAAGAAACAGCAGTTGCCGGACGGCCGACTGGTTCTCACCTGGACGAACGGTCTGCACGGATGTGTCACCACGCAGACAGTTTCCAAGGTTTTTGGCAAGCCGTCAAAGGATGCCAGGCACGATCAACTCGAAGCCGTCAAGGCCGAACGCGACACGCTCAAAGACGAAAACTCAAAACTCAAAAAGACAAAGTAACGGTGAGAAAGGCAGGGTTAAATGGCAAAGGATGTAACAGACATCATATTGGAGAGAATAAACCAGATCGACACCAAAGTCGAAACCTTGATCACCAACGGGTGCACCCGTGCGAGAACACACGAATCCATTGAACATAACCAGAACGCTCTTTTCAAACGCGTAAACAGCCTAGAACTCACGCGGGCCGAAAGCAAAGGGAAGCTCGCCGTCGCAGTGGCCGTTTCAAGCTCGATCATCACGGTGGTGGCGACATGGCTCGGCAAATTTTTGTTTTCACCACAATAAAGCTTTCACAACAACAAAGGAGTAACGCCATGAGCGACATGCTAATCAAACTGCTATCCACGGACGCAGTCATCGCGCTGATCATCGGCGCGTTCGTCACCTACCTGGCCAAATGGCTCGCCACCAAGGACGGCGCGAAATTCAAGGCGTACGAAGGCTATGCGATCACGGCCATCCAGGCCGCAGAGAAAGCCATCCCGGACACCACGGAAAACAAGGGTCTGGCCAAAGCAGACTTTGCTTTGAAGGCATTCCTGAATAAATATCAGGCGGCCACCGGCGTGACCGCCAAACCCGAGGAAGTCGCAAAGATCGAATCATGGATCTCCACGATCCAATCCGCGCTCGACAGCGCCGGAATTCTGTAGGACACCCCAATGAAAAAACCGAAAACCGAAAAAATGAAGGAGAAAGAGGAAAAGATGAAAGCCAAAGCAAACAAGCTCGCGACCCAGCTCAAGGGCGTTACCAAGCCGACAGTTACAGCCTGCTGCATAATTGCAGCCATGCTGGCCATGACGGGATGTCAGGACACCAATCCGGCCAGCCGATCCAATGACGCGACATACGGAGATTTCGAGCCGCGCGTTGTCATCAACGGCAGCAGCAACACGGTCAGCGTCGTCATCACTGTCGGGGACGGCGTCTATGCCAGCGCGGACGGCGGAGGCGACAGCCAGGCTACCACGCCCACACAGACCACCGACACCAAGCCGGAGGTCGCCGTCGGCGTTGGAGGCGGATCGGCGGGAACAGGGACGTCCACGCCAGCGGCTGGACTGCTGGACAAAGCGGAGACTACAGCCAAAGCCCTTGGATTATAAAACAAGAAGAGGCGGACGTCCACGCCTCCCGTTCAGCAATTAGAAGGAACAACACCATGCATAAGCTAATCCTAGTCACCATCCTCGCCGCCACCGTCAGCATGGCAGGCGTCATCAACAACACCGTCAGCGTTACGGCCGGAACAACCAATGCCGTGACCGACTTTTTCGATATTGGCGACCGCGAACAGACTGTCAGGCAGATCGACAGCGTTGAATTCTACGTCCTCCAGCCATCGACCAATACCTCGACAACCATCCAGCTGCGCCAGGAGATGGCCGGAGGATCGACCAACATTCTCTCCTCCTACACCGTCTCCGGAAACGGAACCACCAACGCCTACCCGCGAAGGGCCTGGGACGCGAAGGTGACCGTATCGGGAACCACAAACGCCGTCCAGCACGCCGAGCCCTACGCCGTCAACCGCGCCTTCCTCTTCTACTCGTTCGCCCGAGCCACCAACTCGACACAGGCCGTAGGCTGCACTAATGGCGTATACATCCAATACCGAATCCTCGCGAGGTAACAAATCATGAGCGACGCGACATCCCAGCTTGCAGTAGCGAACGAAGCTCTTGCAGAACTTAAGCAGGTGGCCGGCATCACGTCCATCGCGGACGGTCCAGGAACGACGACCGAGCAGAAGTATTGCAAGCGCTTCTTCGAGCCATGCCGGAAAGCTGTGCTTCGCGCACATGACTGGCCGTTCGCGCGTAAACCAATCTGCGTCGTTGCCAGCTATGACGCCGAGACTGGCACCTGGTCCTTTCCGATCCAGACGGACAGCGTCCGGACAATCAAGGTATCCTCGCAGGGACAACCCGTAAGCTACGAGATCCAGGGGACCAGCATCGTCTGTCTCCGCCCGCCCGACCGAATCCTCTACACAGAGGATGTGCGGGACATCGACCTATGGGACCCGCTCGCAAGAGATGCGCTCGTCCAATTGCTCGCCAGTAAACTCGCAGAACCCGTCAGCGGCCGCGAAGACGCCTGGACGAAGCACTTCAACATGTACAAGGCCGCTGTCGACGAGGCCAAGCTGGCCAGCGCGCGCGAATCCCACACGCACTACGGCTCGCGAAAGAACGGATCACCGGACTACCCCGCCGCAATGTCCAGCCGCTTCGCGAATCCCGGAACATCCCAGACAACCCTCGCGCGAGAAATACCCACATGAGCGTTAAAGTAACACAGCATTCATTCGCAGGCGGCCAGCTCGACCGCGCCCTGCTCGGCGGCAGACAAGACCTTGAGAAATATTTCACGGCAGCATCCAGCCTATCCAACTACATCGTGCAGCGGCAGGGATGCCTATCGAAACGCCCCGGAACGGACCTCTGCTTCGACGCGAGCGAGCGCATGCGTTACTACGACGGCGAGACACTCATCAGCACCACGGACACGTATCGCCTTGTCCCCTTCATATTCGAAGCGGCCTACGGATATGCCGTCCTCTTCACGCCCGGACGCGTCACCATCTACGCCATGGACGGATCAGCCGTCCAAGAGATCGACGACAGCCCCTACCACGACACCATCGAGGAACTCGGTATCTGCCAGAGCGGAGACGTGCTCTTCATCGCCAGCAAGTACCACGTCCCCCACCGCCTCGTGAGATCAGCCGAAGGCGTATTCACCCTGGAACCCCTCTCCTTTGCCAACGTCTTTCCCGTCCCGGGCATTACATCTCTGACTGTCACCGGAGCAACTACCGGAACCGCAGACCGCACCATCGCCTACTGCGTAACAGCAGTTTATAAGGACGGAGAATCACTTCCGTCCATGCCTGCGGAAGTCACCTACAAATCACCCTGGGCCGCCACACAGATCATCACCGTACTGATACGCGCCGCTTTAGCGACACCGCTCTATTACAACGTGTACAAAAAACACTCGTCGTATTACGGATTGATAGGCAGCACCATGTCCAGCGCAACTAAAATCACAGCAGCCGCAGCCTCTTGCGTTGTTACTGAGAAGCAGACAAACGCAACTGCTTACGAGTTGTGGCTTTATGCTATATACGCGACTGACGTCGCCTGCACAGCATTATTAAGCGCGACCGAATTGGTCAAATTTGGGTGGACTCGTGGAGCAGTTGTCTGCCTCTCCGGTGACCTTGAAATAAACATTGATACTCCAACAGCCTTCAACAGAATCCGCATCGGTATCGGCTATGCCAGTCCAAGACTGCGAGTAAGGCCTAACGCATATACTGGATTGTGGAGTTGCTGCCTATATGCAACCAAAACGAGAAAGCACAGCGTCGTTGTAACATTTGAGACAGGCAATCCGGTTACACTTAATTCTGCACTGTTTGATCAGATATCCGGAGGCGCTTCAACTTCGGAGGTGACCTGTGATGGAATTGGCACACCCGCAAATGCCCCATCCGCAGGCACGACAGCGGCGTGGGCAACCATGTCAGCAGCAGGCCACAAGGAATATGTTGATATTGATATGACGCTGGGTGAGACCCGCAAAGTCACGAAGATCGTTATCAAAGGCTGGACTGACGAAGCAATGACCACGGCCTGCGCTGGAGATATTGGAACCACATACGCAAACTTTACCTATACGGTGGCCTACACAGGAAACCCCATGATCATCAACGGCGTGGAACTGTACGCCGTCGGCGGCGCCGTCCTGACCTTCACCGACGACTACATCACACCGAACGTCGCCGTCGGCATCCCGAAGCAAACCGAACTGTTCAAGGCCGACGGCGAACTCCCTGGGCTGGTAACCCTCTACCAGCAGCGACTCATGTTCGCCTCAAGCCTAGCCAGCCCCAGCAAGTACTGGCTATCGCGCCCCGGAAACTTCCTCGACTTCTCATCCAGCGAGATCATCACGGAAGCCGACCCGATCATCGCCAGCTTGCCACTGACCAAAGGCCCGCGCATCTCCCACATCATCTCGCAGCGCGATGTCCACTGTTTCTGTGAGTCCAGCGAATGGCTGCTCCGAGCCGTCAGCGGCAACACCCTCAGCTACAAGACCATCACCGCCGAGATGCAATCCGCCGCAGGATGCGCCGACTGGCTCCCGCCGGTCATGTGCGGCACCTCCATGCTCTTCGTTGAGAAGTCCGGCCGATCCGTCCGCGAATACAAGTATGATTACGCAGCCGACGGCTTCGCAGGCCGCGACATCTCCGTCGTCAGCGCCTCGCTCTTTGAAGGCAAACAGATTTATGACTGGGCCTACCAGCAGCACCCCGACTCCATTCTCTGGTGCGTCATGTCGGACGGAACGATGCTCGGGTTCACATACATGCCCGAGCACGAGGTATACGCCTGGTTCCGCGCCGACCTGTCAGGCGGAGCCGTTCTGGCTATTTGCGGTACCGAAGCGCTCATCGGGTACGACCAGCGCATGGCAACGTCTGAAATCTTCCTGCTGGTCAAACGAAACGACTCCTACTATATCGAACGCATGCGCCCGCGCCCGGTCGGCGAAACGCTCATCAGCCGCGCCCTACACCTGGACTGCCTTTCCGAATACACCGCAGCAGCCGAGCAGACGATACCCGAAGGATTCGTCGCCGTGAACAAGGCGACCGGCGCCACGACGGAAGAACCCGTCGAAGACGACGTCTACATCCAGGGCGTACCCATCACAGCGGAACTCACGACGATCCACCCTGAAATCCCGGGAAGCGGAACGATCCAGAACACCGTCAAGGCCGTCGTGTCTGCACAACTTCGCGTCCTAGACGCCGAAGGCCTCAACATGCGCCTTGCCCTCCAATCCGACGATAAGAACCAGGGCGTGCGAGACTGCGAAGAGACCATCACTCCGGCAGTTGCTCCCGACATGGAGGCGACCGTCGTGCTGGCGAACGGTGATTTTGACGTGATACCCGAGCAGGCCAACAGCCCAGACGGACGGATCACGATCACGGACAACGGATTGTTCGGCTCGACAATCCTCTCCATTTCCACAAACCTCAGCATACAGCCGAATGACGGCGCAAGGGGATAACATGACACCAGCCTCCATCACAACAGTCAGCCGTGAACAATTCGATGCCCTACGGCCCGCCATGCGCCACCTCGACCGCGATGTGCTGGCCTCCGTCGGCTGCGATCCCGAGAAAGAACTCGACGATAGCTGGGAAGCCGCGACCACACGCAAACTCATCATAGACGAGAACACACAGAAGCCGCTCGGAATCTGGTTATCGATGCACCCCTACATGGATGACCGCACGTCCCTCTGGACCCTGCTCACCTTCAACGCGCTAGACAAGGAAATAGTTGCGTTCGTGCGTAACACGCGCCGAGTCATCCCGGCGCTCTTCGAATTCGAGCCGACCTACGTAACACGAGCTATATCCGTGATGCCCCTCGCATTTGAGCGAAGCCTCGCTTGGCACCTGCGCGTGATCCGGTCCAAGATTATCTTCAATTTTGATTACAAGGCGCAACCTCACGTAATGGTAGAAATGCGGAAGGAGTGGTACTAATATGGCAGCAGGAATGGGTGCAGCACAAATGGGGTCAAGCGTCGCCGGCGGATGGATGTCCGCCATCGGCGGCATCGCCCAGGCGCAGGAACAGAAGAACCAACTCGACCAGCAGGCCGAGAACGAAAGATACCAGGCGCTGCTCAACGACCACCGCGCATCAGTCGCCCAGCGGGGCGGCGAGATCGAGGCCGAGCGCCGGGCCAGGCAGATCGCCGTCGACCTCGGCAATAACCGCGCCGCCTTTGCAGGAAACGGCCTTCTCCTAGACGGAAGCGCCGACAGCACCGGGCTCATCGAAGACGCCACCGTCGCTGAAGGCTGGCAGGACATTGGTATCATCAAGGATAATGCCGCCATGCAGGTGTGGGGATTCCAGACCAACGCCATCCAGCAGCGCCAGAGCGCATCAGAAATGAACCGGCAAGGCAAGAAAGGCGTCAAAGGCGCGAAGGTAACGGCCATCGCCTCCATCTCCACTGGACAGGGCGTACAAACCGGCGGCATGCAATCCTACTTCGCAGGCCGACAATCCAGCAATCAAGGCGGAGGATCGGCAGCCACCTACCAGTGGAGCGGCATGCAGGATCAGCGATCATCCTACGGCGTCCAAGGCGCATCCAACCAAACCATGCGAGCATAAGGAGACCCCATGCCACCACAAGCACCCACACCATCACAGGAACGGCTCGGCAATCTCCCCGGCGTACAGGACGCCTACGTCGCCGACACCACCGCCCCGGCCAAGGCCATCATCGAAGTAGGACGCTCCCTGCAGAACAACCAGGCATTCGCGCAGGTCGCCAACATCTTCGAACAAAAGGAGCGCCGCAACGTCGAAGACGCCTACATGCGCCTGCAGGCGGCCAACAACGCCCACCTCAACGGCGGAGCCTTCACGCTCACCGGAGACCCCATGGACAGCGAGGACGGCGGCGGCTATCTCACCCGTCGCGGCAAGTTGGCCGAGGGAAGTGACGAGGAATACCGCTCCACCATGCAGAAGGTGTCGGATCGACTCACTAGCAAGATGAACGCCAACGAGCGGCTTCAATTTCAAAAGCTGTACAGTCACACGACCGAGCAAAGCCTTTCCGCTCTGCGCCGGAACACCGACAACGAGATGCTGCGCTATACGTCAGAGCTGACCGACGCGACCTTGCAATCGGCGGCGGCGGCCCATTTATCCACGGCCATCAACTCCTATACCCAGCAGCAAGCGTTTAACAACGGAGCCATAGACATGGCGCAACGGCAGGCGCTATCGACAGACGATGCCCAGTCCTATGTCGGCGCACGGTCGGCGATTGCCGCACAAGCCCAACAACAGGCCGTCGGCGTTTTTACCGACTGGCACAACGCCATCACGACAGAGTTTGACCGCGCGGCAGAGTTTATGCGTTCCCAGGGTATGGATGAAAAAACCATCGCGTGGCGAAAACAGGAATTCTTTAAATCGCAAGGCGTCGCCCTGACCCAGTCGCTCGCAGCCAAGGCGCAGACCGCGGCCAGCGAAACCAACGCTGCCGAATGGATCGCGATGGCCTCGAAAGCGGCCGAGGTGACCCTGCCGCCCGCACTCAAGGCTGACGCGCTGTCAGGCCTGGAGGGGATTAAAGGCCAACGCCTGCAGGCGCTGTTTGGGCTGGCCCGAAACGAACGTAACCTTGACAAGCAGGAACAACTCGTCGCCATTACGGAAACCGCAGCCCAAAATTTTAACGCCGGAGGCAAACTGCTTGGATCCGTCGCTGACGAGGCGAACGCCATCCGGGCCCACGCACAGAAGACGGAAAAAGAGTTCGCCTACGAAGCTCTGGCGACAGGCCGCCCTTACGACCCCAAAAACAATGAACGGATGGAGAAAGCCCTGAGGTGGGCGAAGCCGACGTTTGAGGCGCGACAGCGCACAGCCTTGAGTCGCCAACTCTCCGACCAGGAACACTTCATCGGTGCGATGACCGGAGCCGGTGCCTGGTTTGATAAGGACGGGAAGATTACAGCCCTGTCCGTTGATGATCGCCGATCCATCCTGCGCACGCAACTGGCCGACGGGAACATCAGAACCCCCGCCTACGAAACAGCAATCAGCAAGCTCGACAAAATCGAACAGTCCGGAAAGAAACAGCTCTATGAGCGCGTCTCCGCCGATGTCTGCGTCGCCCTCGGCAAGGAGATTAAGACGGCCTGGAAGGACGGCACCGCCGTCCTGGGCGATAAAGAGGACCCGACAAAGTGGATTGCCCATCTCGGCTTTGATGACCCCCAGACGCAACTGGTACCTGAACGCGTACCCGATAACAGGCCCCGAGGGGACATCAATTTCTCCGACGGGAAGCGGGAGACCGGACGCATGGTCGAGCAAACCTCTGTCATCCGCCAGAAGCGCGACGTGCTCGCCCGTGACATTCCGAAGATGATCGACCTTCTTATGGCTGCGGACTCCGCGGACGGGCTCATGGTTGACCTGGACGACAACCCCAAGACGCCCGCCGTCAAAATGGACGCCCGAGCCTACAAGGCGAGCCTGCTGACAGATATTAAGAAACGTCTGACGGCCATCGACATCGACAAGCAGGCGCGCGGAATCTTCGCTGCCGTCTCGCGGCGCGACCGCGACCGGAAAATCACCGAAGCCGCCGCCGTCTCGAAAAACGCCAGACTCATGCTCCCTACAAACGACACCGCCCCGGCCACACAGGACACAGAGGACACCTATGACTATTGATCCGAACATCACGAAGGTACAACCCGGAGACGACCGAGCTTTGCTGGACGACGTCCCGCCGATAAACATGCTATCTTTTGACCTGGAGACCCCCGACGCCGCCCCGGACGAGTTCAAGGGTGCGGCTGCCCGGCGCATATCCGAGGCATTCAAGGTGCCCGATCCAGACGGCAGGATGTGGAGACACGACAAAGGCGCATTCCCGACTGGCTCCGAATATCTCGACTACATGCGCGGCATGGTCAAGAGCGGCGACATCTTCGAGTATTCAGCCACGCCCGAACTCAAGGAATTTGTAAAGGCCGACGCCGCCGGACGGCTCGCCCTCGCGAGGAAGGCCAAAGGCTTCACGGAGACGATATCAGGCGCAATCTCCAAAGCTATCACGCCGGAAGGCTATGGGCTCCAGGACAACGCCCGGGAACTCGCCGGAGCACCGCCGGAGATAATCGAGGCGAACCGCAGAATGAGAATGCGGAAAGAATTCGTGAGCATGGGCAACGCCGAACCATCCACAGAAGACAACGCCGACCGCGCCGCCATGGATGCGTGGCGGCAGAAAAGGGACGACGCCACCCTCATCGAGGAGCACCACGGGAAGCTCATGGACTCGAATACCGCACTCCTTTATCTCAATCTCGCACCGTCCCTATCCGACAAAGGCCGCGAGATAGCCGCCAATGCATTCAAGGACAGGAAGCTGTCCGGGAGCGACATCGCGGACTTCCAGCGGCTCGACGAAAACGAGCAAGCCATCATCGCCAAGCTGGCGCGGATGGCGCGCAAGCCCGTCGAAGGCACCTTCTTCAACACGATGGGCGACGCGGGCATCGGCTTCCTCAACGGGATACTCTCGACGCCCGCCCAAGCCATGGAGCAGCTCGGCTCCGTCGACCGCAAGATATTCGGGAAGATGTCCGGCATCGTGGACGACGCGGAACTCAACCGCCGGGCCCGAGAAAAACAGAGGCTCATGGAGGCCCTCGACGATCCGGTGGGCATCAATCCGTCAGGAGCCGAGCACGGCTATCTCGCCCGCGCCATCGTCGGGGCGGCCTCGACGCTGCCCTATATGGCTTATGCCTCCATCCCCTACGCCGGAGGTGCCGTGATCGCCGCGCAGTTCATGCAGCAAGTGGACGACCAGATCGCACAGGAAGGCGGCGACGTGTACGGAAAGGGCCTGGAAGGGTTCGCTTACCAGCTCGTCGCGGGCGCGCTGTATTGCGGCGTGGAAAAAGTCCAGGCGCTCCCGATATTCGGCAAGGACATTGGCCTCACCAAGAAACTGATGTTTGTCAAACTCTTCTCCAGACACGGCGCGGCCGCAGCCGAGAAGGTCGTGCTACACATCGGAAAAGACACGTTCGAGGAATCGCTCGAGGAAGGCGTGCAAGGAATCATTCAGCAGCATGCGGCCTCCGTCGGGCTTGACCGCGGCCCGGGATGGCGCGAATCCATCAATCAAGGAATCGGCGACTTTACGGAATCCCTCGGCACGATGGGCATCATCGCCGGCATCGGCGCGGGTAAGCAGGCTTATTCCGCGCGGTCAGCCTCCGGAAAGGATGTCTTACGGGATGCCGTCGTCAACGCCGGGCGGCGCGAATCGTTCCTCCTCGCGGATAACCCGTATGCCGGACGCGCGTCCGAAGAAGCATCAAGAGAAGCCCATAACGAGATTTATGCCGAGGCCGGCCGTTACAAGGTCGCCTGGGACAAGGGCGGCACGGCGGCGCTCATCAAGCAGTTCGGCATGAGCGAAGACCAGGCCGCCCTGATCAGCCGCGCCTTTAGCGCGGACACGGAAGCGGAAAACGCCGACAACTTCATCCAGGGCCGGAACATCTTCATGCGCACGGCTGGCAAGGGCGCCGCATACGTGGAGGACACCCCGGAGAGCATCCGCGCGCTCGTGGCCGAGTCCGGCGCACAGGCCAAGGAAAAGCTCATGGAGCGGGGCTACACCGAGACAGGCGCGGCCCGCGTGTCGGAATACTACACTGCTGAAACGGATAGCCGGAAACTTTTGGAAGGCGTCATCAAAGACATCGCCGCCCGACGCGCCGCTGAGTGGGCGCAGCCCGCGGCTGCCGACGCACGGGCGAAGGACGCAGCGGACATCGCTGCCGAACTCCAGCCCCTACGCTCCATCTACCAGCGGGCCGGCACCTCCGAAAACGCGGTCAAAGCGTTCAACGAACTCAAATTCACGCCCGACCAATCCAAGCGCATGGTGGAAATCTTCGACCAAGAGCACAAACTCGCCACGTCGCCGCAAGCCGCCGCCGCCTTTCGCGCGGCCTACCTCGACAGCTCCGAAGAGGAGACCGCCGCCGAACGCCTGAAGCGCATGACGGGCTTCGAGAGCGAAGCCGCGCCGGAACACGGCGAGGGAGCCGCCCGGCTCACCCTCAAGGATAACGACGGTACCGTCAAAGGTCGGATCCTCTACCTCCCCGGCCAAGAGGAAACCTTCGACCCCGAGAGCCGTCACGCCTGGGAGGCGGTCAACGCCGCGCTCCCCGGCATCGTCTCCGCCGACGAATGGCAAGCCTTTGCGCCCGAGCAGCGAAAAGCCTTCGCCGACGCGTACGGCATCCGCGCGCGCGGCGGCTTCCAGGTGATCGACGAGAACGACCCCGCCATCCAAGCCGACGGCACCCAGGCCGACCTGCTCACCGGCAAGCTCACGCTCGCCCCTGACGCGCCGTCAGCCACGCTCTACCACGAAGCCACCCACGCCTGGCTGGCCGTCATGCGCCGCACCGGAAAACTCACCCCTGCCGACATCCAGAAGCTGCAGGCCCGCTACGGCATCGCACACGACGACACGGCTTGGTTTGACGAAGAAAAGTTTGCGGACGACATCCGCGAAATCGGCGCGGGCCGGGACTTTACCCCCGACCGTTCCATCGCTTCCCGCTTCATCGCGGCGGTCAGACGCTTCGCCGGGACTGCCCGTAATGAACAGGCGCAGCGCAAGGCCTCTTCGGATGCGCTACAGTCGCTCTACGAAAACATCGTGTATGGCCGCGCCTTCGACGGCGTGGGCGACCTGAAGGCGCTGACAGCGGCAAAGACCGCCACAGACGCAGCGGCAACCGCCGGACAAGCGGCCGACCCCATGGCCGGAGCCTCGACCGCCAAAGCCGAAGCACAAACAGGGGACGTCCCAGCAACCACAGAAGACGGCGCGAAGAAACAAACCGATCAAAAGAAGCCGAAAACGAAACAGGACGGAACATCCTGGACTGCCGCGACTCCGCAGGGAAACCTCCGCGTCAGCGGTTACTGGCTCATCGCCCCCCGCGACCACTTCATCAGTGACACGGATCCGCGTTATGACTTCTCGCTCCAGGGGCGCACCCGCGACACGACATCCGCAAGCGCGGAGCAGGTCGCCGCGATTGCCGCGCAGGGCACGTTTGACGCGCTGCGCCTCCTGGATTCCCCGGATACCGCGAACGGGGCCCCCGTTGTCTCCCCCGTCACACTGAAAAACCCAGACACCGGCAAAAAAGAAACCTATTACATGGTCCTTTCCGGCAACGGACGCTTTCGCGCTCTGGATAAGATTGATATGGACAACCGGGGCGACGAATACCGCAACCCAGTCAAGCTGTTCGCGGATGAACGCAACATCCCGTATGCTGCCGCCGACATGACCGCCGAAGCCCGGCCACGCCTTGCGCGCGTGATCACCAAAAAAACCGTCGGAGCCACCCTCCAGCAGATCGCCGGACTCTCCAACCAGAACGCCGTCCTGCAGATGACCGACGCCGAGCAGGCATCGACCGACGCGGAGCTGATCCAGCGGGATGACACCGCAGGGCTGTTCAGTGCGAACAAAGACGGTCTGCCCTCGAAGACGGGAAGCGATGCGTTCTTCTCATGGTTTGCCCGTGCGACCGGCGACGCCTCGCTGATCGACTCCAAGGGCAATCCAACTCCCACGGCGCGCGACCGCGCACGCCGGGCCATGCTCGCCTTCGCCATCGGCAGCGGCGAAAACGGCAAGGCGACGGTCATGGCGTTTACCGAGAATGCGGACGCTCTCGGGCTCGACCGGCAGCGCGACGCGCTCCTGATGTCAGCAGGGACGCTTTCCTCCCTGGGGAACATGAAACCCGAATACAACCTCGCAGAGGAGCTGTCCCGCGCCGCCGCCGCCATGCTCGCCATCGCCCGCGACCGGAAAGCGGGCAAGACCGCCACCGCTGAAACCTTCCTGCAGCAAGGCGACATGCTGAACCCGGCACCGGCCGCCACAGCGGAAACATTACGCATACTCGACTCCGGACGACCCTCCGAAGGTATTGCCGAGGCCTTCCGCAGATACGCCGACCTGGCGTCAAAGATCGACACCGCCACGCCCGACATGTTTGGCGAACCCCCCACACCCAAAGACACGCTGCTCAAAAAGGCGTTTGAGGATACTGCCGTTCCGGAAGGGGTCCGCTACAGCATCGCCATCGCCGCCCGACGCTATGCGCTGAGCGTCAACATGCCAGCGGAAGGGGAGAAGCTCCTCGCCGGTCAACTCGAATTTCTCTTTGCCCGCCAGATGGATCCGGAATATCGGCTCAAGATCCAACGCGCCACGGAAAAAGGTAAAGCCACGAAAAAGGCAAAAGAAGTCGCCCGAGTCATGGAGATCCGCGACGCGACCGCGCGCGCGCTGTCAGACCCCGGAGCCCCGGCTCTATGGCAGCAAGCCTTCGAGAAGGCGGGCGACACGGTCTCGCGCGTGATTCACGACTTCTTTATGCCGGACGGCCCACAGCGTTTCCCGTTGACGTTCGAAGGCAAGTCACTCATCGGAATGAAGATCAGGAGTTCCCATGACATGGCCGCCCTGCTGATGCCATTACGCAACCCCTACCAGGAGAGTTCCAAAGCCATCTTCCTTGACGAAAACAACCGCGTCCTCGGTGCTGAAGTGGTAACCGTCGGGCTTCTCAACGCAACATCTGTTCACCCGAGAGAGATATTTAAACGCGGAGTGAAACTTGGAGCCAAAGGCATTGTATTCTCACACAACCATCCGTCGGGCAATCCGACGCCATCAAAAGAAGACTGGACAATCACCGACAGACTCACAGAAGCAGGGAAGATTCTCGGCATAAATTACGTTGACCACATCATCACCAACGGGAATACATTCTATTCATTCAAAGACGCAATGACGCATATTATCAGTGGAGACATGCCGGAATGGGAGGCTATCCCGGCGGGCAGCGGAGATAAGATTTCTCGCGCGTATGACGCGGCGTCACTCGCCAACGTGCTACGCCAGAGCCAAGGCGACTATATCCACGCCATCATGCTCGATACACAAACGCGTATTGCCGCCGTCCATCGCATACCCTTTGACGCCAAAACAACATTACCGAAAGACGTCATGCGGTCCGTCTTCAGGGCCGCCGCAGGCAATGCCACATTCGGCATTATCCTCGACCTTACTGCAGAAGGGTTGACACGCGACACGGCAGAGTATCTGCACCGAATAATCTCAGAACAATCCCGCGTCATAGGCATGGAGCTCTTCGACTCGATCTATCAAGACAAAGGATGGGCGGTATCGATCAAAACCAGCGACAAAGAGGGGCTAATTTTGCCGCTCACCTCCAAGGCGGCAGAAAACAAGGACGTGCGCTACAGTGTGACGGGCGAAAACGCACTCGACTGGATCCGCGAGTATTACGACGAATCGCACGGAGACCAGCAAGCTGGAAGCGAGCGAGACACAAAGGAGCGGCTGGCCGCTGAATACGCGGCCGTGGAAGCCGAGCACACCAACCCGAACGGAACCCGCAAGGACTCCTGGATGAAAGCGCCCAACAGGGAGCGAACAAACCTTGAAGAGCGGCAATGGATAACCGTTAGAACGCCATCCTTCAAGGCATGGTTTGGAGATTGGGAAACGGATCCCAAAGGCGCAAGCCGGGTCATCAATAAAAACGGGGAGCCCAAAGTCGTTTACCACGGAACCTACTTTGCGGGCTTCGCTGAGTTTAAGCAGCAGGCGGACACCGAACCCGGAGGAACCGGCCTGGTTCTCGGGCACTATTTCAGCAGCAATCCGGATATAGCGGTAACCTACGCGGGAACGATGACACGCGCCGACGCGTTTTCAGATGTGGGCTTTTATGGCGTCCCAGTCGATACCTACGCAGGCATCTATCCGGTTTTCATTAACATCCGGAATCTCAAAAAATATGATTTCCAGGGAGAGGACTGGAACCAATACGACGACGAACGCACCGGGATGGAGACAACGCGCACCCTTGCGCGACGCGCGATGAAGGCCGGCGCGGACGGAGCTATCTTTGAAAACGTCGTGGACATGGGCGGGTTTATGGATCACCTCGAGGATGAGTTTGTTTCAGACGACATTTATGTGGTCTTTGCGGAAAACAACATCAAGAGCGCCACGTCGAATATCGGTAGCTTCTCGCCCGAAACAGAGGATATCCGTTACAGCGTCCAGACGCGGAGACTTGAACCGATGATGCTCCCGGATAGCATGGCCGAGGTTTTCACATCGACCAGTGTATCCGCCCTCTCACAAACCAAGTTCAAAGAGGAGCGCGCCCAGCACAAAGCTTTCCGCGACATCGAGGATTGGGAACGAGCCGAGACCTACGCAAGGCAACTCACCAAGAAGCAGGACACGCTATTACTCGGCCAGTACCTGCTCGCCAAGTATCACGGCGACAATGCTTGCGCAAAAGCCGTTGTCGATAAATGGGCGAAGCCATCCGAAGCCTTGCGGTTAAAATCAGTCATCGGAGACATGGGACTCCTGAAACCCGTCATCACGGCGGCAATCACCCAGAAAGAAGGCAATCACGTCAACAAGATTCCCGCGATGTACGCCGCATGGATCGCCAAACAGATTGGCGGCTACACTTCCGCACCGATGAGAAAAATCAAAGGCAGCCCCAACACAAACGCATCGATGGGCAACCGCATCAATGATCCCGCCGAATTCATAGGAGGCGACGACATTGACTCCGTTTCCCCCGTCATCATGGTGGATGACGTGTTGACAAGCGGAAACACGATGTGGACTGCGTACGAGGCGCTGAAGGCCAAAAACCCAAACGCGAATGTAGTGGCTTTTGCTGCGCTGGCATTCAGCAGGTTCACACAAAATATCCGGCCGACGCAAAAACAGTTGACCGGCTTTTGGAAAAAGTCTAAACTCACACCCACATCCTTCAAGGAGCGTATCGGAAATGACATCAACAAACTTACCGGAACAGAAATCCAATGCTACATCCTCACCGGAGCAGCCGGTCCGGACGGGGCAACAAGATTCTTTACGCCCCCAGACAACGGAGGAGGACGTTCTGACAGTGGAGGCAAACGAGGGGATGGAATGGGCGGCGAAGGCGTACGGCGTCCCGATCTTTCGCAAATCCGCTACAGCCTAGACCACACAGGCCGCGCCTACGACAAGGAAGACGCGGTCGTAGGACTCATGGCCTACTCGGCATTTAAGGGGACGCCGTTCCCCAGCCGGAACACGATCGCTCTCTATGCCCAGGGAATCGGCCTTGACTCTTATGATTACGACAAGCTGGCTGACCGGGCCCGGACGCTTGCGAGCAATACCGAAGATTCCGCCATCCGAAAAGCCGCCGCCTCCGCAGACCCGGCAAAAACCGCCTACGCCATCGGAGAGTTTTCACGTAGAGCCGCCCGCGCCTACGTCCGCGCTGGCGCAAGCGAGGGCGAACGGCTCGCCCGGAGCGCGGATCGCATCCAGGGAATGACCGAGGCGAATGTCCGCAAAACCATGCAACTCATGACCGGCGCGGACTATGCCTCCATTGAAACCGACACAGCCATTGACATCGCAGCCACCATCCTTTACGCCGACCCCAAGAAATTCAACCCTCAGGCCGAGGACGAGAAAAAACAGGCGGCGGCCGGCGCAACCACTGGCGCGGATTCCTCGGACACGGAGAATCCCGCCGAAGCCGACAACGCAAACCCCGAGACGGATGAAGACACACCCGGCCTGACCGATAAGCAGCGTGCCGAGATCACGCGCAAGCGCGCCGAACGCGAAGCCCGTATCCAGGGCTACCTTGACGCCGCCGCCAAACGGGGCACGGACAACCGCTTCCAGGAAGAAGAACGCCGCCGCAAGGCCAGGGAAGCGAAAGCCGCCGAAGGGAATACCGACAGCGCAGCGGCCGACGACCCCGGGGCGGGTGACGCCGCGTCAGGTGTGACGCCCGAGACGGTGACGCAGGAACACACGGACACCAGTCCAGCCCTCCCGGTCGAGTTCACAGACAAATGGGACGCCGCCGCCTTCCTGCGCGTCTGGGCCTTCGACCGCTTCAATCGCGATAACCCGAACCGGCTGACCCGCGACATCACGAAAGACCGCGTCGCCGTGGAATTCTACCGGAAGACCGCCGTGCAGGAACTGAACGAACTCGCCCGTAAGCTGCTCGAGCCCGGCTATAAGCGCGAAATCGTCCTGATGGACATCGCCTCTATCGCGCCAGGTCTCAAAGTCAATGAGATCGAACGCAAGAGCGCGTACGTCTTCGGCCGCCTGAACCGCTACGCCGTCCGCGAGGGGACGAAGTCGCTCATCAAAAAATTCAAGAACGAAATCAAACGCCAATATATCAAGGGCGAGAAGTTCGAGGAGCTCGGCGTTGACCTCGGCCGCACGATTACCGGCGGTGTCGAAGAGGACGCACGTTACGTCGCCCGTATCTGTGAGCTGTCCGAGAAGCACGCCGAAGGCGAAATCTCCACGCTCACACGTGAAGAGAATCGGCTTAAGGCGATCATCAATGAGCGCGAGAACCTGACCGACATCGACGGCAACCCTCTCGCTGTCGGCGATGACGACATGCAGCTCCGGAAGGCGCAACGCCAGCTTGCGCTGCTGACCCAGTACGGCGGCATGGTGGACATGATGCCCGGCGAGATCCTCGACCTGACCGGCAAGGGATTGGACGCCTTTGCGCAGGAAGCCATCGCTCTGAGACAGCGCTGGGAAACATACGATCAACTCGTAAAGTCAATTCGCGATCCGCTCGCGGCGGCCATCGCACGGAATCCCGGAGACCCCGCCGTGGAACCGACGGCATTCGGAGACATCGTCGACAGCCTTACAGGTATGTTGAGGCTGAGGCTTGATAATCTTACACGCTTTGCCGACCCGGAGAAACGCGAACCCGCGCGCGCTGCGATCTCCGACATCATGGATCTGCTGGCGCAAGGCGGAAGAGACCACGCCATCGCCATCCAAGGGGACGAAGCGGCGCTCGTCCTTGCGCTCGGGAAGATCCTCACGCGCCCGGACGGCCGCCCCGATCCGCGCCGGACCAGGGAATATCTCAGGCGGCTCGACCAGAAGATACCCGCCGAGCTTTCCGAACAGCTCACGCGGCAGCAAAGGCAGGGGCTTATGACTTACGGCCAGATGATCCAACTCTTGACCTCGCTTGACCAGACTGGAGGCTTTATGCGGAACATCCTGAAGAACGGACGCGAGAAGCAAGCTGCGCTCATCCGTTCATTCACCTACGAAGATCCGAAGACGGGCGAGACTAAGAAGGTGCTCACAAACGAGGACATGCTGTTCGTCGAATGGCTGCGCCGCGAGTTCTATCCGCAGAAGCGCGGCATCCTGAGCACCGTCTTTGAACGGCTGGCCGGCCGCCCCGTGGACAACCCCGACCCGCTCTACTGCCCCGCCAAGTTTCTGATCCCGAAGAAAACCGGGATGAACGACGTGACCGGAAGCGCCTGGCAGGCCATCGACGGCGTATTCAGCCGCCGCGTCAGTCACACGCTCGACTTCGACGAACAGGCATCCGTTCTCGACCTGTTCCGCGACCGCTCCCGCAAGTCCGCCCTCCTGACGGCCTACGGCGAACGCGGACTCGTCCTGAGGGAAGTGCTCACGAGCAGCCAGTTCCAGGACGCCGTCCGAATATTCCACGGAGAGGCCGCGCTCTCACACATCCTAACGCAGGTTTCCCAGTCGCTCAACGGCGGCAAGACGCGCGCCAAGAACGACAGGCATACCGCTGCGGCCGACCTTGCCATGAAAGTGACCACCTACATTGGTATCGGATGGAACGTCCAGTCCGCATTCAAACAGACCGCTTCACTCCCGGTGTTCGCCAACGTTATCGGATTCAGAAAACTCCTAAGCATTATTACGGGGCCGATCGACCGGGACGCCGTAAGACGGCTAAAGGAAAGCGATGAATACCACATCCGCTATGGGACGGGCCCAGCTTCAGGAATGGACATTGCGACACGCGGCGTTTATGAGGATCCGGACAAAAGCGTCTGGCAGAAATTTTTCTGTGACTGGGGACTCTACGCCAACCGAAAAGCGGACTGGCTCATCAGCGCGTGGATCGGGCAGGGCGTCTACCGCGACCTGAAGGCTAAATACCTCGACAACGGGATGGACGAAGCGGACGCCGAACGCCGCGCCATATCTGAGACCTTCAGCCTCATCGAGGAGACCCAGCAGTCCGGACGCACGGAAAACACCATGGCGCTCACGCGCGAGCACGGTCGCCTAGGAAAACTCTTCACCCAGTTTGCGACATCGCCTCTGCAGCAGATGCAATATGAGTTAGTCTCATTCAACGAATGGCGCGGCCTGGTCGCCAACAAAGGGCCGCAAGCCAACATCATAGAGGCGCGGAACCGGTTTATGCGTGCGCTCTTCATCAACCACGTCATCGTTCCCGCCATCATGGTAGGCATAGCCGGATTTTACAAAGGCGCGACCGGCGGAGAACCCGACTGGAACAAAGACGGATTCTGGCAGCGCGTCCTGATCGCCGCGATCATGGGGCAGTTCAGCCGAATCCTTCTCGCGGGCGCATTCACGGAACAGACGTTGAACGCGTTCTTCCTGAGACAGAAGCCCAACCTCGGCCAGCTTGTTCCGGCCGAAGGCATCATCCGCTTTTCGGCGACCCTGGCCTTTCCCGTGCGCGACATCGCCACGTGGGACATGGAGAACCTCCATGCAGATATCATGCGCGCCCTTAAGTCAACAGCCGTCACACGCATGCCGACACAGCTGTATGAAAGCTACGTCGACGAAGAGAAGAAATAAGCAATGGCGAACCGTTGGCAAATAACACGGCAAAGCCGTCAAACAATAACCAAAACGAGCACATTACATGCCGACCGCACACCGTCCATTTCAGTTGGTTTACTTAAAACCCCTAATATATTGGGGTTTTTAGTGGTGGGCCCAGCAGGACTCGAACCTGCGACCAAAGGATTATGAGCATTCAGGACGGTTTTGCAAATCAAGCACTTATGACTTGCGTTGGCTAATCGGCAAAATGTCGAAAAACTTCTTACCATCACCGGGATGGACAAGGCCGCGGTAGTGACGGAAGAAGATATCCGTGCCGCGGTGACCCATCTCGCTGGCGACCAGGGCGGCATCGTGGGTCAGTTCGTATGCGTAGCTGGCATAGCTGTGCCGCATGCAGTCCATCGGCCATTCCTTGATGTGTGCTAAAGCGTCTTCGAGATCACGGGTTTTAGCACACAGGTCGCGGATGGCGGCGTACAGATGTTTGGCTGAAAGCGGCGGTATTGGATTTTGCGGCGGGTATGCGTCCAGCCAGGCGCGTAAATTGTCACGGATTGGCACCGTGCGGTGGTCGGAGGTTTTCGCCACGCTGCCGTCGATCATGATCCACTCTTTGCCGATCCGCGCCGGATCCAGGCGGGCCAGCTCGGCCGGACGGATCCCGGCGAAGAGCCCGAGCGCTAGATACGGGACCAGCGCCGGACGTTTCTCTTTGGCCAATGTCATGAGCGCCGCAGTCTGCGCAACCGTCAGGATGCCACGCCCAGGCTCGGCGACGCGGGACTTGGAGACCAGGAGCGCGGGGTTGCCGGAGGTCATGCCTTCGCGCATGGCCCAGCGAAAGAAGGTGGCCAGATGGCGTATGACATTGTTACGGGTGATCCCAGAGCGGTCGCCGATAAGCTGGTTGACATGGTGCGACTTGATCGAGGAGACCGGGGCGTCTTCGCCGCAAACCGCTTCCAGCCGCTTCAGGACGTGCCGATATCCGCGCAGGGTCAATGGCAGGGCCCCGTGCCGCCGCTCCTCAAGGAAGCGCTCCCTTGCCTCATTCAGCGGTATCTTGGGGACGGACATCTCTTTCGCGAGGACTTTGGCGGCTTGAAGAAGCGTCGCACCCGCAGGGAGCACCGCGAGCGCGTCTTGCGCATCGAGCATCTGGGCGCGAGTCAACGGCGCGCGGGAGAACTTCATGGCCGTGTCCTGGGCGTCGATCCAGGCGCGGGCCGACTCCTCGTCAGGCATCCGGGCGCGCGTGCGGCCGTACGCCTTGCAGATCACGCAGTCGAAACCGCGGCCGTTGGCCGCGGGCGAATAGCGGCCAGGGCCGTAGGGGATGCTGCGGCCGCGACGCTTGCGCACCGGAGGCGGGGCGAACTTCACGCCTGGACCCCTGCGCTTCGGGGTCAGTTTCATGATGGGACCCTCGGGGCCGGCCATGTATGGTACAGGGTCTTCGGACATGGTAAAAATCCGCTTGCGATTCTAAAGTCAATCTGTTAAATTGGTGCCTACATTTCAAACGACCCGGTTGCGGCGTAGTTGCAAAATTACGTCGCAACCTTTTTGTTTTCCAGGCTTCCTTCGGTCTCAGTCCGCCAACCTTGACGCGGAACCGTCGTAATCTTCCTTGAATCGCCAGAAACGCCCGCTCCTGTCCCAGACCACATCCCCCTCTGTTAACTTACGGAAGGCAGCTAGAACCTTTTTATCGATAGCGAGGTTTCCATTGTCGTTGATGTAAACGAAGTCATCGCCGAACCGATCCTGAATCTCGCAGACGGCGACATCCTGGTAGAGGTCGTTGTCCTCAGCAAGTCGCTCAAGCATAAACGATGCGACGTCAGACGCGGAGATCTCGCTCATTTTTTTTCTTTGCTCTCTTTTTCGTCAGTCACTAAATTGAGCATGTCCGCAGTAAAACATCCCCTCTCTTTTTTGCTGCCAGCAAACCAGACGTATTCCATAATACCATTAAGAGGAGACCTTGTCCCGGCACACGTCATCTTCGGGCCTCCTGATTTAAGCTGCACGATATCACCAGTTTTGAATTCTGTCATACTGTATTCCTTTTTTTTGTGTTACTCGATCTTGTTCAAATTATTCTTTCGCTTCAGACTTGATTTTCCACATGGCGGCCTTGATATCGGTGGCGTGGCGGTTGATCCAGACCATGGCGTTGCCGTGAATGCGACTATCACTCTTGCCGACGTTTATCCCGGACTCGACGGTCGGGACCAGCGTCTTGCCTTCCAGCGTGTAACGGACGGTCACGCTCCGGCGATCAATCGCGTATGACACGAGAACCGACTTGGCATCCTTGTCTTGAACAGTCCAGACGCCATCCTCATAGGACTTGATAGGCCCCCTGGTCTTTGCCTGACCAGGCTCGGTGGATGACGCGGCCACGACTGCGTTCAAGGCCTCGGCGTCGGTTATTCCCGCCACGACCGGAACAGGCTGGAGGTTCGACAGGCTTCTTGTCTTGCAGCCGCAGACGCACAGCAGGGCGACAGCAAGGCTCATTATTACGGATAGCCTCATCACTCTTTTTCCTTTCTAAGTTATAAATTCTCTACGCAGTTTTTATGACAGCGCGTCCACCAGCGCGGGCAGGCGCGGCAGTCTTGGCTCGCCCCTCTGAAAGTTGCGAGACTAGTTGCGCGATGGTTGTCTGCTGGCTCATGGCCAGGTCTCGCCAGTAGGCGTCCGACTCACCCGCTTGCTTAACCTTGGCGGCAAGCACCGGCACTGACGGCGCGTCAGTAAGGCCAAGCAGCCAATCGGCCGAAACCCCGGTTGCTTTACAAATTTCAACCACGGCATCTCCAGTTGGTGTTCGCTGCTCTTTAACATAACGATCCAGCGATGCCTGCCTGACGCCCCAAGATCGTGCGCATTCCGCAATACTCTTTCCGTTGCACAGCGACAGCAGCCTAGAAGCAAAAACTTTTTTCATAAAAATAATCTCTAATTGGTGTTGACACGGTACTCTAGATGGTGTATATTGGCCGACATGAACCAAAACAAGCAAGCTTAAGCGTAAATCAAACACGTGGGCTTGTAAAGAAAAAGGAAGAGAAAATCATGAATAAGTTAGTAGCCGTCAAAGCGACCAAACAGGACAACATGTGCATCAAGGCTGCCGTCGATGTGATCCGCAGCGTGATGGCGCGCTTCCACGAGGCGAATAAAAAGACGAACGGCACCGCACCGCACATGATCCTGCAGGTCAACGATACCGACGCGCTGTTCACGATCCAACTGAGCGGATGCCCGCAGTCGCCGGCAAGCGGTCGCACGTTCGACGAGGCATTCGAGACGCTCTGCAGCAACCCTGACGCAGCCTTCCTCCGCAACCGCGCCAAGACACTCATGGACAAGGCTCAAGACCTCCTAGCTGAAGCATGCAAGATGGAGGGAGCTACTCCGCAGCCGACCGCGCAAGATTGCGCAACCGTCGCCTCAGGACTGAAGGCGATGACCGAGGTCGGTCAGGAACGCGATGACAGGACGATGGAATGTACAGTGTGCCACAAGGTTAAATACATCAACGACTTCTTCAACTGCGACGTATGCAATTCGTGTGCCGACCATAATGCGACTGTGCAGATCGGCGCTGCCGCGGCCGAAGCAAGCGAACTTCTTGAGCCGATTTTCAACGTGTTCAGAAAGCCATTCTACGGGACGGCGTATGACATACAGCGCGATATGCCCCAAATAAAAACAAGCCGCATTAGAATCTCCAAAGCAATCACGCGCAACATAATGTTTTTCCAGGACATGCTCGGCTTGGAAACAAAGATGCTCTGCGGCGTGACGCACTATTCCGCCCCCGGCAAGGAAATAACTTTTCAGGAGGCAACCGCGATCACCCTCAAGAACATGACAATCGCGCCCGTAAGCGCAGCCGCGACGGAAGGCGGTGCGAAATGAACATCAACGCGATCTATCCGAGGAAGTACGCCATCGGGCAGGACATCGACGGCAAGCAGCCGACGCTCGCCGTCCGGGCGGTGACGCTGGAGCAGATGGGCGAGAGCGGCACAAAGAAGCCCGTGATCTGGTTCACGGGCGCGAAGAAGGGCGTGGTGCTGAATAAGACCATGGCGCGCGCCATCGCCAATATCTACGGGCCGGAGACGGAAAGCTGGGCGGGCAAGTACGTGACGCTGTATTCGGAGCTTGTCCGCGCCTTCGGCGAGGATCATCTGGCGATCCGTGTGAAGGCCCCGCGTCCCGAGCTGCTGCCGGGCTATGTCGCGCCTGACAACCACAAGCCGGTCGGCTGCGTGACAATCGTCGGCCTGCACAACATCGCCGAGACCGTCGAGGAAATCAAAGTCAAGAAAGCGGCACGGGAAGGAGGCGCGGAATGAACGTGCATTGCTTCTTTCACAAATCCGACCTTGACGGACACTGCAGCGCGGCTATCGTACGTCTCTGGTGCGACACGCAAGGGCATACCTACGTCCCCCACGGCGTGAACTACGGTGAGCCCATCGACTGGGTCAAGTGGGCCGCAGGAAACGAAATCGCCGTGATCGTGGACTTCACGCCGGAACAAACGCGGGGCGACATGCCAGCCAGTTCCTACGACATCCTATGCCACATCAACCACACATACAATACGCTGATATGGATCGACCACCACGCGACTGCCATCGACGCGGTCACCCGTTCGCAGCAGCTTTCATTGTCAACCTATTCAACGGCCTGTGACTTTTCAGGTAGACGATGTGATGGCACGGCGGCTTGCGTCCTGGCGTGGAAACATTTCTTCCCTAACCGCGAAATCCCGACGGCCGTGAGCCTGCTCGGGGCTTACGATGTCTTCGACCGTAGCAACCCCGAACGCTGGCACATGGACATCCTGCCCTTCCAGTACGGCATGCGGACGCGCGGCACGCTTCCGGACGGCACGGATGAGAAAGGGCTTTGGTACAAGCTTCTCCTGGGGCGCAACGAAGACAAGGAGTCCGGGGCCTACTATGAAATCGGATGGATACAGGCAGAGGGCATCACCGTGCTGAAATATGAGCGACTGCAGAACGTGAAGACCGCGAAGAGCGCGGCCTACGACTGCACATTCGCGGGCATGCTTTGCTGCGCGATCAACGCGCGGGGCAACAGTCTCGCCCTGGACGCCTTCGCGCGTCCGGAACACAAGATGCGCATCCTCTGGAGCTTCGACAAAACGAAATGGCGCGTCCACCTCTACGAGAACGGGCACGCGGACGTCCACTGCGGCGAGATTGCCAAGCAATTCGGCGGCGGCGGGCACAAGGGCGCGGCGGGGTTTGAGCTTGACTGGAACACTCTTCCGGCATTTCACCTGATACCCGCAGATAAATACGACGAGGTCATGGCTGTACGCGCAAGCCGTCCAGCCTGCCGAGGATAAAAGGAGACACCACTATGAGCGCTATATGTCAATGCACAAACCCAGACATCAACAACAAACACCCAGGAGGGGCCGTGTGCCTGAAATGCCTGTCTTGGTGGCGACCGGAACACGGTAGCGTCGAACCCGGATCAGGTGCCGCTGAAAAAACACCCGGCAAAAAAAAGGTTGATATTCCGCCGCCAGGGCGCAACGACCCGTGTTATTGCGGGAGCGGAAAAAAGTATAAAAACTGCTGCAAGCTCTAACCAAAGGAGACACACCCATGCCAGCGACAACGACCACAAAAACGATGCCCGCGTATTCGGCTTACAGCCGCGTCTTCCGTGTCGAGCAGACGACGCGGACGGGGCTGTTTCTGATTATCGGACATGGACGCGGCCATAAGCCTATGTATCTGGAACGACTCGGCTGCCATTCGGACGCGGGCGCGGCACAGACCGCACTTGATAACTGGGCGGCACGGTACGGCTTCAAGCCCATCGAACATGGAGGATTCTGACACATGAAAATTCTTAATTATCCGGAGCTCGCCGGAGACATCGAACGGAAGCGCAAGGAGCGCAGGACGCGGGTCGAACGCGCGGCGGCATCGCTGTGGTCGGCCATCAGGAGAGGAAAGAGAAAATGCAAGCGTTAAGCACATCGGTTAATACCGTGCAGGGCTATGAGCCCCTGCTGACACTGGAGGAGGTGTCGAAGCTCATGAAGAAGCCCAAGCGGTATGTGTCGGGGCTGATCAAGCGCCGCCAGCTTAAGGGCATCAAATTCGGAGGGAACTCCTGGAGAGTGACCCCCGAAGAGTGGAGACGGTTCAAGACCGCAGCGGAGAACGCGGGCGGGGTGGACGGGTTCCGTCACGCCCGGCCGTCAGGCGGCGTCAGAAAAGGAATGTTCGGCTTCAAACCTCAAAATCAAACTGAAAGGATACCGAAGAATGAACCGCAAAGCAGCTACCCCGAAGGCCAAGAGTAAGACCCCCGGCGCGAAAACAGTCGCGGCCAGCAAGAAGATTCCACCGGTCAGCGTCAAAGACGCACCGAAGCGCGGACGGCCTGCGAAGGCGACCGCCTTCAAACTTGAAAAGGCTGCCGCATCTAAATCCGCGCTCGCAGTCCCGGCGCTCACCGGCACGGCCATGATTATGATCCCCGTTGACAGCATCATGCCGTCCCCATTTCAGACCCGCGGCAAGGAGACGGAGGCCGACCTGGCCGGACTCGCGGACTCGATCAAAGCCAATGGCATCCTGCAGCCGCTGACCGTGCGCCAAGCGGGGACTGACGCGCCGTCAGGGGTCAAGCATGAACTGGTCTTCGGACACCGCCGCCTCGCGGCCGCGAAACTGGCCGGTCTCAAGTGCGTGCCATGTCTGGCGCGCGACATGGACGCCGACCGCGCGCACTTTGCCCATATCATCGAGAACCTCCAGCGCAAAGATTTGTCGCCCATCGACGAAGCGGATGGCGTCAACGCGCTCACGGAGACGGCGGGCCAAACCGCCCCGCAGATCGCCAAGATGCTGGGCGTCTCCGAACGCTGGGTCTTCCGGCGCCGCAAGCTCGCGGCCATCATCCCGGAGTGGCGCAAGATCCTCCTCGAGACGAAAGCAGGCCAGCTCTTCTGCGAACGCCTGGCCGCCTGCCCCGCGCCCCTGCAGAAAGTCCTGCTCAAATCCACCCTGACGAAAGATCCGGATGCGGACCAGATCGGCAGCACCCTCTGGGAAGCCGGCGCGCGCCCCATCAAGGAGATGCCTTGGAGCAAGAAGCACACGGACTGGTGTTTTGCCTGCCCCAGCGTCATGGATACCCTGAAGACTTCCGACACGGATCTCGGAGAGGTCGGCTACCAGTTGAGCAACTGCCAGTTTTGCGGCGACCCCGCTTGCCGAGCCGCGAAGGAGAAGTCCTGGATCAAGGAGCAAGTCGAAGCGTTTGCCAGGGACCCGCATGTCGGCAGCAATAAGCCCAAACTGATCAAGCACGAACACGAAGCCTATAACTCGTGGCAAAAGAGCCCCGTGCACACAACGAAATTCTGTGTCCCCTACATGATCACCGAGGGGCCGGAAGGGGGCAAGGTTTTCTGGGGCCAGAAGCCCTCTGCGCCCACGGAGCGGCGCGAGAACAAAGTCCAGCTTCAGCCCGTCCTTCCAGGCAAGAAAGAGGAGTTTGACCGGATTAAGGCCATCCATGAGCTGGTCGAGACGAAAGGGCTTGATGTGATCAGCCCGCGTCGCGCCCTTGAACTGGTATTGCTCTATACGCAAAACCATG
>Ga0268280_1000322_pt1 | contig 43041 bp, 41 predicted proteins | sample saktaG_9_FD_190139 | JGI IMG/M metagenome (GOLD analysis project Ga0268280, IMG submission 190139) | Saline water microbial communities from Sakinaw Lake, British Columbia, Canada - sak_2011_5_24_40m | ecosystem: Environmental > Aquatic > Non-marine Saline and Alkaline > Saline ...
ACGACATACTGTCCCTGCAACTGCACGCTCCAGTTCCGACTATGACAGGTCCAAAGAAAAGCTCTGAAGCATGTTTTATCACAAGTGCCGTTGCGTGAGGATTCATAACAGATTAATTCTTTTTTGCCGGTGTTCTGAACATTGCATCTTTGACGCAAGAGAGTAATCCTTGAGTAATCTCTCTTGCTCGAAAGGAAGAGATTATTATTTCTTAAACACCTATTGACTTTTTACATAACAGCCTGAGTGCCGGGTTAGATGCAATCGCCTCAACGCAATAAAACAAGTTTCCTGGTTTCAGATAATGTGCTTGCCTTCAAACGATAAAAATAAATACCACTTGGTACATTTGCAGCATTCCATTGACGGGAGTGATTCCCTGCTGATAACTCGCCGGAAATAATTGTTGCTACATCTCTACCTATTATGTCATACACTTTAAGCAACACAAATGATTTTGATGAAAGACTAAATAAAATATTTGTAGATGGATTGAATGGATTGGGATAATTTTGATAAAGGACAATTTGTCCTGGAATTATGGGATTTGTATTATTATTGACTGATAAGACAACGCCATTGGCTGCATTAATGATTATTGTTCTCGTGCTATCAGTGCATTTATAATTAATTCGCCAAACACATAAAAATGGCGGGCTATCATAGCTCATTAAAGAAGCCATAAGAGTACAGGTTGGGAAGCGCCTCCGTATATTAATCCCGCCGCTTCTCTCTGCAGCTATCAAAGCGGAATCGCTGTTGATCCATGGATTGACAAGGATCATAATACCAACCCTCATCGCATTTGAACTATCAAATATGACTTGATTGATCTGTGCATGAAAGTGATATTCTTTTAAACTATCTGCGGCAAGATACACATAACTCCAAACGTCTGATTTCCCTGTTGTATCCATCCCTGAGCAAGTAACCAAGGCAAGCTTCGAATCAGTAGCATGGGTTATTGCAAGTGAATCAGCGGTTTTTCTTAGAAACTCCGAAGTTATTCGCGTTTGTGCGATGACTTGGAAGAAAAGACAAAACATTGTTCCCGCTATGACAATAAGAGTTCGGCAAAATATTCTCGGTGACATATTACACATCCTTTATTTTGCAATTGCACCTAACGGATGGGCGAATAGACTTTTTCCTACACCTTTTGGTTCTAGCTATTCTTGTTGTCTATTACTATGGGAACTCTTAAGAAGTGCGACCAAAGGAGAGAATACAAATGACCCAAATCAAGCCAAGGGAATTATAAGCCTCCAAAGCCACATCTTCCCTGCTGCATTGAATCTAAACTGTGCCAATATTGTACCTATTCAATCCGCCAATATCAAGGTTGGAGTCAAACCGCGGTTACTAGAAGCAGAAAAGGGCAGGAAGGGAGCATGGGATGGTAATAAAACAAAAAATCCTCACCAATTTGTTTGATGAGGATTCTTCTTTGGACTTAGTAGCGGGGGAAAACACTTCTGCTCTTGACGTGCTGTTTGACCTATTCGAATATCCATTTTGACCACATTTCGTAATCGTAATCAAATCGTAATTCACGTTAGCCCTATTGTTAACTTGGATCATATTGATGCAGCATTTTTTCCGTTCCCATTCGTCGGTAGGCCTGCCTTCAGTTCGGACTCATCATTTTTTCCATCACTGTTTGCATCCAATCGTTGAAAATATAGTCTTTCTGTTCCATACATACTTTATCGGTGGTTTTAGAGAAAACTGAAGGTCTTTAACAAAGATTTAGCAGGCTTAACAAGTGAGGGGGACTAAAATGGCTATAATAGGAGACTTTGGAGGTTATCCAGCAAATTTATATCCAACACCATGAACCGTAAGGATGTATTTGGGGAATTTTGGATTTTCTTCGAGTTTCTGACGAAGCCAGGTAATGTGCGTATCGATGGTTCTTGTGGTTGGCATGGCATCGTATCCCCAAACACTATTGAGAATCGTTTCGCGGGAAAGAGCCGCACCTCGGTGTTGAATGAAGAAATGAAGCAATTGAAATTCCCTGGCCGATAGCTCAATGAGTTTGCCTTTACGGGAGATTTCCATTTTCCGGAAGTCGATAGTGAAGGGGCCAAAAGAATACGATGTCAGAGTTGAAGTCGGAAGAGTGACCGTTGTCGGGCGTCGCAGCAGTGACTCGATGCGCGCAAGTAATTCCAACATTTCAAAAGGTTTGGTGAGGTAATCATCCGCCCCAAGTTTTAGGCCGATCACCTTTTCATTCAGTTGTCCGCGTGCAGTCAACATGAGAACGGGTGTTGTAATCCCTTTCTTCCGCAGATCCCGTACCACATCAAATCCGTTTTTCTTCGGCAGCATGACGTCCAGCAGAATCGCATCGAATTGACCTCCCGAAGCGAGGCGTTCACCCTTCTCGCCGTCACCTGCGTGACTGACCGCATAACCTTCGGAACTCAGCCGGTCGGTCAATGTGAGGACCAATCCGCTTTCATCTTCTATGAGAAGGATCCGTTTACCGTTCGCGTTCATGATCGTCCTCGATCGTTCCCAGCGGCAGGCAGTTGAACAATAAACATTGTTCCGATATTCGGAGAACTTTTTACGGAAAGTGTTCCGCCATGCGCCTCCACGATATGCTTGGTGATGCTCAAACCCAATCCGCTGCCTTCGATCTGTTTATCGATTGCATTCTGTCCCCGATAGAACGGTTCGAAGATATGAGCGAGGTCTCCCGCTGCGATTCCAATACCGTGGTCCTTGACGATAATCTCCACGGCTGGTTGCTTGGAGAGTCTGGTCAATCGAGCTTCAACGCCGGTCCATCGTTGTTCACCGCTGTATTTGACCGCGTTCAAAAGAAGATTTTCGAATGCTGATTGTAAAGCGGCACTATTGCCCGAAATGTTTGGAAGATGCTCGGTGATACTCAACTCAATACTATGGTCCTGCGGTATAAGCTTTTTTGTCGCCCGGATTGTTCGTGTCAGTATATCGGTAATATGAATCGGCGACAGATCATAGATCTGTTTCCCGGATTGAATGCCGGCATAGGCCAATGCTTTCTCAACCATATAGGAGAGCCGAAGGACTTCCTTTTTGATCAATTCCCCGTACTTCCGTAGCTTCTCTTGATCCTGAATCACCCCATCGGCAAGGTTTTCGCCCGCAGATTTAACGACGGCAAGCGGCGTGCGCAGTTCATGCGACACACTGGCAACAAATTCCAGCTGCTGACGCGCGAGCTGCTGTGCTCTGTTGGCGGACAGAAGCAGAAAGATCATGCTTGCACCCAACAACAGCAGGATCCCGAAACTGAGTGCAAGGTTTCGGATCCTGTTTTTTTGAACAGCGATTTCCAGAGAACCGGCATGATGTGTTAATGTCAACGTTAATAATGCGTTTCGATCATATCCCATTCCTCGTTCATCCGGCGGAGCAATGTTCGGTGGAGATGCTAATTGATCGCGGCGTTCGGATCCCGGTGGATGCTGTATAAATGGCGCAGGCTGATGGTCTCTTCCTGGTAGGAATTCATCTCGATTCATTCGATCGAACGGCATCGAGGGAGGAGGTGTTGGATGAAAGAAGAGGAACGGAATTACCACGTCGGGGTGATCGACATGCATGTTTGGTAACGCTGCCTTCGATGTGTAAAGGACGTTCCCTGTGTTATTATATACGGCGATATCATATTCGGCCCTCACGGTGGGAGATAAATATGCTTGAATCATTTCCGGGATGAACGAAGAGCGAATGCCAAGAGTATCCAGCGTAATACATGCAGCCTGTCCGGGGATGTTTTCCAGGGGAACGGCAAACGAAGAAAGATCCTTGCTGAGAAATACTTCGGAATTCTCATCCCTATTGATCCGAATGGACTGCTCCGGAGAAGGTATGAGTGTCAATTTGATTTCAGGCAAAATGAGGGTCGGGTGAGTTGTTGAAGACTTCCATTTGAGTATTCGAGTATGAAGTTCGTTGCGGACCTCGATTTCCGAGCCGTGGAGTTCACCACTGAGCGCTGTAATGAGTCCGGTAATTTCCTGGCTGAATGCCATAGAGCAATGGAAGGAAGCCGTCCGGACATTTTCCTGCATCTGCCTAAATTCCTGTTCGCTTACCTGTCCCAGCCAGATGTACTGCATATATGCCAGTACCGGGAGTATAATTGCCATGGCCATTGCAACAAGAAGAACCGGAAGGCTGAATGTTCGCCCCGTTTTCATGGTTTCAATATACATATTCGTTTTCTCTTCTACATGGTTTCTTAACAATTTTAACAATCTCTTTTCATCCTTAGCAAAGATTTATCTTCCTCTTAACTACTTTTCATCACAGTTCGCGTAGATTATACTAGAAAAGAAAACAATGATATAGTTAGGAATGAAGACAGATGAATGAGAAATCAAAAGTAAGTTTGGTCGCCGGTATTGCCGCAGTATTGATAAGCACATTGAATGGTTGCAGCAGTCTGCCGCAATTCACCAGCGAAAGGATTACTAAACCAATAGAGATCGATGGTGATAAAAGAGAGTGGACCGATGTCTCTGCGTACATCGATAAGAATAATACTATGGCGGTGAGTGTTTGCCACGATACGGAATACTTCTATATGTGTCTGATGTCTCAAGATCCGCAGGTGCAGATGCAAGTTATGCATAATGGACTAACTGTCTGGCTGGATAATAGAGGAAGTGATCATAAGACCTTTGGTATCAATTTCCCCCTCAATAAACATGATGGGGGACCGCCGCCGATGATGGAGCGCGGGAAGATGCATGATTTTGAAACATCCAATAGGATGATGGAACAGGCACAATCTGAGATGGAGATCGTGGGAGAAAAAGAAAGCGATCGGTACCGACTTTCCATTACCAACACAGAAGGTATTAAAGTGAAAATTGGAAGATCGAGAGAAGGCATTCTTATCTATGAGTTACAGGTACCGCTTCGAAAAACCGCTCAGCATCCTCATGCGATTGAGATCGCGGATGATGCCTATGTCGGGCTAGGGATCGAAACAGCTGAAATGGAATTATCGATGGGGAAACACGCTGGAGGCCGTCCAGGCGGACAGGGTGGTGGGGAAATGGGATTTAGTGGTGGTCCTCAAGGCGGTGGCCCTCCAGGTGGTGGTGGGGGAATGCCGTCAGGTGGTCCGCAAGGCGGAAGTAAAAAATCTGAATCTGTGAAGATGTGGTGGAAAGTGAAAATAAAGTGAGCTCCTTACTCAGACATAGACACAGGCACCAATATACCAGCTTCGTGGTGGAAGAGTACCTGGTTATCGCCTGTGTCTATGGTCTTATTATGCGATCGTTTTTGCAATACTCATATTGGAAGTTCATAGCAGAGTTATGATGATTCCTCGTCAATATAATCACTCAATACAAGCAGTCACCTCCTTTTTGAAGTGCTTGTTGCTCTACCGTGCTTCCATCTCAACAATACAAGGTGTATTATGAAACTCATATTTAAAAAGAAAATTATCTATACGCTTCTCTTGGGTTGCCTCCTGGTAACTGCAGCGTGGTTGCTTTTGGGTTCACCAATTCAATCTCCTTCTCAATATCAGTTCACGACTTTAAAACGAGGGAATATTGAAAGTATTATTTCCAGCAGCGGTACTCTTGGCCCTGTCACCAAGATAGAAGTAGGAACGCAGGTGTCAGGAACCATTAACAAAGTGTTTGTCGATTTCAATGACAAAGTGACAAAGGGAGAGATCATTGCTATCCTAGATTCATCGCTTCTTCAGGTAGCGGTCAAGGAGGCTCGCTCCGGGGTGTTAAAAGCAGAAGCGCAGCTAGAAGAATCACAGGCAAGTTATAATCGGAGTGTATTATTAATTGAAAAGCAGCTGCTCTCTGAGGCAGATTTCCTTTCGGTAAAAACGTCCTTCAAAAATGCGCAAGCAATGATGATCTCCGCGAAGGCGGCATTGGATCGTGCGGAGCAGAATTTGAAGTATGCCATTATTCGTTCGCCTATCGATGGAACGGTCACAGACCGAAGCATCGAGGAGGGTCAGACGGTTGCAGCAAGTTTCGCAACACCCACGTTGTTTACCATTGCCGAGGATCTTTCTAAGATGGAGATCAAGGCATTGGTGGACGAGAGCGATATCGGTCAGATCAAAGAAGGACAGTCTGTGCGGTTTACAGTTCAGGCGTATCCAGAGAAAACATTTACAGGTAAAGTAAAGCAAGTGCGCGTTCAGCCAACGACCACTGCGAATGTGGTGAATTACACAGTCATCATCTCTGCGCAGAATGATGAAAATCTATTGCTGCCCGGAATGACGGCCACGGTGGATTTCATTATTGAGAGCAGACAGGATGTTCTTCTTGTTCCCAATGCTGCGTTCCGATATCAACCCTCAGAATCTGAGCTTGCTCAATTTCACAAGAACATGCAAAAGAAAATTGCGAGTGAAGGCCTTATGCCGCCGCCACTTTCGGAGGGCGAACCACCCAAAGCCCCGAATGATATGAAGACACTATGGTATGTGGATAAGACCGGTGCACTGCTCATGGAACCGATAAAGATCGGCATCACCGATGGAACAAATACGGAAGTCCTGGTTAGTCATGTCTCTGAAGGTCAGCAGGTTATCTCCGGGGTGAGTTCGACTCTTTCAGGAAGCGATGGTGCTGCGAAAGCAAAAGCGAATACAGGAGGACCTCCGCCTCCTCCCATGATGTAATGCGATGAGAGAATTATTATGTGTGCATTGAACAAATCCGAAAAAGCTGTCATCGAAACGCGGCAGTTGAAGAAAGAATTCCGAATGGATAATGTGATAGTCCATGCGCTGCGCGGTATTGATCTGACTATAGATAGTGGTGATTTTGTTGCCATTATGGGCGCGTCTGGATCAGGAAAGTCGACATTGATGAATCTTCTGGGTTGCCTGGATCAACCGACATCGGGTGAGTATTTCCTTGATGGGCAGCTTGTCAATGTGATGAGTAAAGATGATTATGCGCGAATACGCAATGAAAAGATCGGGTTTGTCTTTCAAGGATATAACCTGCTTCCCCGTACTTCTACGCTGGAAAATGTAGAACTGCCGCTAGTGTATGATCACAGCGAGCGTATCAAAGATTCTCGCGCCGCTGCTCTTGAGGCACTGACGTGTGTCGGGTTAAGTGATCGGCTTGATCACGAACCGAGCCAACTCTCAGGAGGGCAACAACAGCGGGCCGCCATCGCACGTGCCCTGGTAAATAAACCTGCTATGATTCTGGCAGATGAACCTACCGGTAATCTCGACAGCAGAACATCAATTGATGTTATGTCTCTTTTTCAGCAATTGAATGAGCAAGGTATCACGATCGTGCTGGTGACACATGAACCAGATATCGCATCATACTGCAAACGAATCATCGAAGTCAAGGATGGTCTGATCATCCGTGACAATCAAGTACAAAACCGAAGAAATGCCTCAGATGATTTGAAAGAGTTGAATACTGCGGCGGCGGTAAGTGTTGTGGAAATCGTTGAACAAGAAACAGTTCACTCAAAAAAATCTATAATAGGAATATAACGATGTTGGTGTTTAAGAAACTACTGAAGGTTGCGTTCAGAAGCATTCTTCGAAACCGGATGCGCAGTATGCTGACAGCGCTTGGTATTATTATCGGCGTCAGCGCGGTCATTATTATGGTTGCCATCGGACGGGGGTCGTCTCAAAAAATTCAAGACAATATCAATTCGCTTGGTACAAATTTAATAACCATATCACCCGGAACATCAAAAAAAGGAGGTGTGAGTCAGGGAGCAGGAAGTTTTGTCAAATTCACTTTTCGCGATGCTGAAAAGCTTAAGAAAGAAGCAACGTTGATCCAGGGAGTATCACCAGTCGTTCGTGTGGCTGCTCAGGTTGTTGCTGGCAGCACGAACTGGTCGACAAGTATCAATGGTGTATGGGAGGATTACTTTGCTATCCGTAAGTGGGAAGTCGAGGCTGGTGGTGAATTGTTCACAGACCGCGATGTTGCTGCGAACAAAAAAGTAGCGATTCTTGGTAAGACGGTTGCTGATAATCTCTTTCCATCAGGCTCGGCTGTAAAACAGCAAATCCGAATTCGCAATACGCCGTTCACTGTTATCGGCGTTTTGAAATCGAAAGGGCAAGGAGGAATGATGGATCAAGATGATATCATTCTCGCTCCCGCAACCACAGTGTTTTATCGCCTCAAAGGAGGCGAGTTCATCGATATGATCAATGTCAGCGCGATCTCTGAAGACAAAGTTGCTGCCGCACAACAAGAAATAGAAACGCTTATGCGCGAATCTCATCGCCTGCATGATACGGAAGAGAATGATTTTACTGTTCGCACTCAAGCTGAAATGTTGGAGACAATGTCTTCCGTTACTGCAATTGTGACGTTGCTCCTTGCTTCCATAGCGGGAGTTTCACTTGTAGTGGGGGGAATCGGCATAATGAATATCATGCTTGTATCCGTTACAGAGCGAACGAGGGAGATCGGCATCCGAATGTCTGTTGGTGCGCGCGGCAAAGATGTGTTGACACAATTCCTTACAGAAGCCGCAGTCCTCTCTATCGCTGCGGGAATCGTCGGTATTCTGTTTGCTGCAGGGGTTATAATCATTGTTAACACCTTTACCACCCTGAAGGCGTCTCTTTCGATAGATATCGTTCTGATCGCTTTTATATTTTCGGGATTGATCGGAGTATTCTTCGGATACTACCCGGCGCGTCGGGCGGCATCTATGAACCCTATTGATGCATTGAGATATGAATAATCTTCCAAGAATTCAATCATTACACACTTGAAAGGAAGGGGATTGAAATTCGATGAGATTGCCGAATGCATCTATCAAGAATCTTTGCTTTAGCACGGTGTCATACTTTGTTCTTTTCTTTACAGCCCATGGGCAGCTAAAAACTATTTCTGGTCAAGTTATTGATTGGAATAGTAAAGAGCGGCTCCCATACGCGAACATTCTGGTGAAGGGGACAAAGAATGGCACGCAAACAAATCTTGAAGGATTCTTTTTGCTGCACAATATACCTGACACCACGTGTATTCTTCAGGTAACATATATGGGGTATGTACCCATGGAAATCAAGATCGATGACAAGAGCAACTCATCAGGGATGCTCATAAAGATGAAGCTGACATCAATTGATGTGGAAGGCGTAACGGTTTCAGCTTCACAATCCAACTTTATTCAAACAGAGGCCACGCCCAGTCTTACGACAGTATCACCTGCTCAGATAGCAACGCTGCCGAACGTTGGCCAGGTGGATATCTTTCGTTCCATTCAGTTACTTCCTGGTATTGCAGCGACGAATGATGGATCCTCCGGTCTCTATGTTCGTGGCGGTACACCGGATCAGAACTTGGTGCTCTTCGATGGAATGACGGTCTATCACGTCGATCACTTCTTCGGATTCTTTAGTGCGTTCAATCCCGATGCTATCAAGGATGTGCAGGTATATAAAGGAGCCTTTCCAGCAAGATATGGCGGGCGATTGTCCAGTGTGATTGATATGGTAGGGAAAACAGGCAACCCCGACGAGGTGCATGGTGTGGCCGGACTGAGTCTCTTAAGCGGCAATGCGACACTCGAAGGTCCTTTGTTCGGCGGTTCATTCCTCATGGCGGTTCGTAGATCGTATAACGATATCATTTCAAGTGGGGTATACAATACCATTTATAAATTATTGACAGGTTCCGATGCACCGCAGTCATCATCTGGAGCTGGCCCGCAAATGGGGGGAAGAATGGGCAATGCGATGTCGCAGCAAGAGACTCCGACTTCCGCGTTTCTCGACCTCAACGCAAAATACTCTTATACCATCGCCTCGAAATATATTCTATCGGCAAGCTACTATAAAAGTTCGGATGACTACGATCTGAGCCGTCAATCATCGACACAGGATGTGCCTGGTTTTGGCGGAGGCATTCGAGTTCCTTCCCGCTCCAACAATACTCAACAGGGGAATAGCGGCGCCAGTATCAAGTTGTTTGCACAGTGGGGAGATGATGTCTTCTCCAATATTATTCTTGCCTATAACGGGTATACCAGTGCTTTTGCTTCCGGCATGGGTTCGCAGGCGAGCAATGCCCCGCAATTCTCGACCGATGAAGATAATCATATTGATGATATGAGCTTTGCTGTTGATAATGTCTGGAAACTTTCTCCTGTTCATGAAATGGGCTTTGGGGTACAATTGTCGCAAACATCGGTGACGTATTCCCTTTCAGGTCTCAACCCGTCACGGTCGACCGAGAATATTCTGGATTTTAATCAGCAAGGCTCGATGGCGTCGATGTACCTGCAGGATAAGTGGCTGCTCTCGGAACGGTTTACGCTAACTGGCGGGCTCCGGTGCAATTATTTTTCCCGGTCGGAGGCATGGTATTTTGAACCGCGACTTTCATCACGCTACGAACTCACAGAACATATTTCACTGAAAGCAGCCTTTGGTATCCATCATCAATATGTCAATCGCATTGTCAACGAGAATGTAACAGAAGCAAGCCGTGATTTCTGGATCCTGGCAGATCAGCCTCTTGCGCCCAGCAAAGCGGTGCATACCGTGGCAGGCATTGCCTGGGAAAATGATACCTATGTGTTTGACGTCGAAGGATTTTATAAGGATATGAGTAATTTGGTGGAGTTTACCCAACGCTTCCGACGTGAAGCTCTTGATCTCTACACCTTTCTCAGTGGTGATGGGCGCGTGAAAGGAGTGGAATTTCTTCTGCAGAAGAAAAGCGGTTTCTGGAACGGATGGATCAGCTACACATTGAACAAGGCAGAGAAACGTTACGCTGAATTCAACGACGGACAGTATTTTCCTGCAGAGAATGATCAAACCCATGAATTGAAGATTGTTGGCAATATCGATCTCGGAAGCGATTGGAATGCTGCAGCGACATTCATCTATGCAACAGGAAAACCCTACACCGCCCCCATCAGTCAGTATTCCTTAGTGCTTCTCGATAGTTCGGTATATAGCTATACCCATGTCAGCGGAAAGAATACTAATCGCTTGCCCGATTACCATCGCCTCGACTTAAGTGTATCGAAGAAATTCCGATTGGAATCCACGGCGTTGAATGTTGGTCTGTCGCTCTTCAACGTCTATAACCGGGCGAATATTTCATACTATGAATATGATCTCAACAGTCAGCCCATTATTGTCACAAAAGTGACGGGATTGGGGTTCTTGCCATCCGTTTATGTTCAATACGAATTTTAGGGAATGCGCGATGAAAACTAAAATCGTTCTCATAACAGTGCTTATACTTTTTATCGTTGGTTGTCAGGATAATCCCGTGATTCCGGAAGAGGAACAGCTTGTGCTTCAGGCATACCTAAATGCAGCAGAGCCTGTTACCGATATATCTGTTATGCTTAGCAAACCGTTGACGAGTGCCGATACATTGAACACGCCAATTTCTACCGCGAGTGTTCTTCTGTATAAGAACAATACGAGCTATGTGCTCACTCCCTCTACGCAAGAACCTGGAAAGTATTATTATGCTGGAGGTGATCTCTCTGTTCAGCCCACGGAACAATATAAGATCGAAGTGCAGTATAATGGCATAACTTCAACGGCAGAGACCATTGTGCCCGTGAAACCGGAAAACCTCTCTCTCAATATCTCTACCATGACATTCACGACGGAAACGATGACTGAACCATTTGGCAGTGGTACCATGCAGCGGATTACAACTTCAGATTCGATGGTGATATCGTGGACCAATCCAACCGGTGAGGCATTCTATGTTGTTGTCGAAAGTGTAGATCCGAATCGAACGGTTCTTCAGTCTGACACCATGGCTCGATTGATGGATCGTCGTTTTGTGACAGAACCGATGAGGGAGGATCATTACCGTGTTTTTGATCGTGATCTCAATTACACAGGAAAACACAAAATTACTGTCTATCGGGTGAATCAGGAGTATGTCAATCTCTATAAATCCCGACAGCAGGATTCTCGAAGTCTTAACGAACCGATAACGAATGTTAAAAATGGCCTAGGCATCTTTACTGCGTTTGCAAGCGATAGTTTGTTTTTTAATGTCATACTTCAATAACAAATCACACATTTCTGGAGGAAATATGTACAGACAAGTTGTCAAAAATATCTTCGCACTCTTGTTTGCCGGACTTGTAAGTCTCTCGGTAGTCAGTGCGCAACCTGTGGATCAACCGCGGCCACCGCAGGGCGGGCCCATGTCACCCAAACAGATGGTAAGCCAGCTCAAGAAAGATCTAAATCTGACGGATGAGCAGAGTGCAAAGATCCAAAAAATCTTTGAAGCGCAGCGGGAAGAAATGAGAAAGATGTTCGATGCTGCTCAGGATGAACGCGACGCAATGTTTGAGAAGATGGAAAAGCAGAAAGAAGAAACCAATGCAAAGATCGTCTCTCTGCTCACCGACGAACAAAAAAAGAAGTTCGAAAAGATTCAACGGGAGCATCGGCAGCGGCCACCGCAACCGCCGGGACAAGGCGGGCCTGGCGATAGACCGGCACCGGAAGGATGTCCGGATCCGCAGCAATAGATATTGCCATCAAGGTGCAGGATTTGTATATCAGCGCAGTGAGTTGTGCTACGAACTCGGGTCCATTGTCTGAACGGATGAACTGCGGTGTCCCCCGTCTGATGAACACATCGGCTAAGGTATCGATGACATCACTTGCTGTAATCTTTCTGGCGACACGAATAGCTAAACATTCTCTCGTGTATTCATCGATGATATTCAGCATCCGTATGGCTCTTCCATCGCTTGTTCGCTCGGCTACAAAATCATAGCTCCAAACGTGATCTTTGTGTGTCGGACGAAGCCTTACACAGGAACCATCATTCAACTGACCTGCCCCCAGATTATGTGCCAATGATAAGTTAGTAATAATTCATTATGGTACTTGCCCCCATCGCAGGTCCAAATTCAATGTAAGTTTTTTGTTGATTTTATGCTGCAACTGCTTTTTCATTGGATGTTTTGATCCTACCTTCCAGTGGTGCTCGGTAACCTAATGCACTATGTGGTCTCTCGGTATTGTATTCGTTTTGCCAATCAGAGAGTTTCCTTCTTGCATCCTCCAGGGATAAGAACCAATGTTGATTCAAACATTCTTGTCGAAAACGAGAGTTGAATGCTTCCACCAAAGCGTTGTCAGATGGTTTTCCCGGACGACTGAATTCCAATTCTACATGATTCCAGTATGCCCATCTATCAAAATCCTTCGAAATAAATTCTGGTCCATTGTCTACCTTGATCCGTTTCGGAAATCCATGCTCACGTGTGATACGTTCAAGGGTAGCCACGACATCTATCCCCCGAATCCTTGCGTTGACTTCCAGCGCTAAACACTCCCGCGTGTAATTCTCCACGATGACCAACACCCGCAGACGTCGATTGTCAAAAAGCTGATCGGACACAAAGTCCATACTCCAACACTCATTCCTGGCCAATGCCGCGGGTCGGATCTCCCGTTTTACACAGGCAACCCGTCTACGAGGTATTTTCTTGCGCATTGACAGGCCTTCTATGCGATACAGTCGATAGACCCGTTTATGATTGATCTGCCATCCTTCCCGTCTCAGAAGCACGTGAAGCCGGCGATACCCATACGCTATGCGCGTTGCTGCTAATTCTCGCAATCGCAACCGAAGGGGCACCTGCGGATCAGCTGTGCTCTCCTGTCGATGCGTTGATCGGGGCCATCTCATCACACGCAGGGCCCGCCGTTCGCTTGTCCCATAAATGGCCTGCACCTCTTGGACCAACTCTCGGCGAAGGGCAGGCCTTAAAGTTTTTTTGATAATACCTCTTGAAGCATTTGCTTGTCGAGCGTCAAATCTGCTACCAATTGTTTCAAGCGTCGGTTATCTTCTTCCAGTTGCTTCAGTCGGCGTATCTCTGATACCTCTAAATTTGCGTAGAGCTTTTTCCATCGATAAAATGTTACATCAGAGACTCCCATCTTACGGGTTATCTCTCCCACAGGAATGCCCGAGGTCGCCTGCCTCAAGGCAAATGCGATCTGTGCTTCTGAGAATCGTTTCTTCATGGTCGCTTCCTCCAAGTTCCATTTATGTAAATGTAGTAAAAAAATTAACATTCCAAATGGACCTTGATTTGGGGAGCAGTACCGTGCTTACTGGAAGCAGAAAGGGAAGTATCGGATGGTAATAAAACAAAAAATCCTCACCAATTTTCATTGATGAGGATTCTTCTTTGGAAGTTGTAGCGGGGGCAGACCAATCCGCTTCTGATACCCTGGTTGACATCTTTACAATGCCGTTTTGAATTCCCAGATCGTAATCGTAATCAAATCGTAATTCAAGTTAGCATTGATACTGGCTTGGGTTATGATGGAAATTACGATTACGATTTCTGTGAGGGATGCCAATTTAGGAAATAGAAAAAGACGGGTTCGTTTTCAGAGCACCAATCGTAATCGTAAAATCGTAATTCGTTTCTTTACTCTCTTGATGAACAATGATTTGGAAAAAAATATTGCATCAGATGCAGATCGCTCTTGACAATGGTTCAGGGATTGTATACAATTGGGTTGTAGGAGAGAATGATTCACCCTCTATTGATCCTACGCCAAAAGAGCAGACCCCCGTCTGTGATATCCTCAAGAAGCTCAATTTACTAATTCACAAAGCCGAAGGAGATCCTATGCCATAATACAAATAAGGATACAGATACAAATGGGTCACAGGTCAAATCTCCCCCCTCTCCGCAGAAAGCAAGTCCTGCTTGAAAAAAAGAACGCCGAAGAATTTAATAACCGATATGCTCTTTGGTGTTACATCGAAATGCTCCACGAATATACTTTTTGGAATGCTGTAGAAATCACTAAAGATGCGTTTTATGACGGATCAACTGATTCGGACCTAAAAATCCATAACGCATTTGATCTGTATAGATTCGTTCAAGAATTGAGAGATCATCTTGCCAAACCGGGAACCGATTTGAATCTTGAGAAAGGCTGGAAGTGGTCGAAGTTCGTAAGACTTAGGCCCGATGATCTGCTGAAGGAATTACCTTCAGACGCAAAAAAACTTATAACTGATAAGAAGATAAAAATATGAACACACAATTGGAAACCAGAGATTTCTATTTGACGGCGTTTCTATTGGCCTCGGGGTTTAAACTCCGGGGTCATACAAAGACCGCCGGATTAACGACATTCGAATTCGACGAAACATCCAAACTCACTGATACCATTTCAAGCTACTATGGATTCTCAAGCACGGTCGAACCTATCACATACGGCAATGCGATGAGAACCCTAAAATCTATTATCCACGAAAACACAAATGCAACTCAGCAATATCGCACAACAACAAGAAAGGCTTAATCCTTCAAACACAAAAGACGGCTTTTTAGAGTCGGTTATAGTAGTAACTGCGCAAGGTATCACTAACGCACAAGGACATCGACAAAAACTAGTCGATATCTTTCATCTCATCCGAACCTCTCCCATACTCAGGGATAAGATCGAGCTTCTCCGCTCGACCCAAGGAGAGAAAGAACAAGACGCTATTAAAAAATCTCTCCAATGGTTCAGTCTTGGGGAGTATAGAAATAATCATCGGTCAAATGAAGATCTGATCTCAATCAGATATCTTATTCACGATCTGGATTATTTGAAAGTCGATCCTCAGGTGCTAAGAGCAGAGATTCAGAAGGATCCTAATGTTCTGGCGGTCTATGTCTCACCCAGAGGCAACGGATTGAAAGTCATCTGCGAGCTTGAGCAGCCGATAACCGATATCGAAGAGTTCAGGCAGGTCTATAAGCATCACGCGAAAGAATTCGAAAAGACGTATCGTATTACACTTGATCCCAACGGAGAGAAGGCGACACAGGCTTGCTATTATTCATACGATCCTGATCTGTATGTAAACCCGAATAATCTGAAACTGCCCATTATCGCCGATTCGCCCGAGTCAGAAGAGAAACCCAAAAAAATCCCTGTTATCGAGGCAGCACTCCAGGGGTCGGAACCAGGATTTAGAACTGAGGGTGTCACACGGCAAGTAGGTTTATATATGTCCAAAGGTTTCTCCAAAGAAATGACCTTAACTCACGTATCGGAATGGAACAGGCGAAGCAATCCCCCACTTGAGGAGAGCAAAATACAGTCAACCGTCGAGGATATGTATAAACGGTATGATAAGCTTCCAGTTAAATACATAGAAAAGGATGGATCGTATTTTAAGCACGTAACGCAAGGTGATAAAGCAAAACTATCACAATTAACAACCTTCACAATACAGCCCGAGGAATTACTAATTCTCCCGAACAGTGATTGCTTGCGGTGCAAGGTCACGACTAATGCCGGGGTTATCTATAATAACATTCTTATCGAAAACAGCGATTGGCACAGCCGGGGAAAATTCCTAAAAGCTATCGGACATCAGGACTGTTCATTCATTGGTTCTGATAATGAAATTCAGGGACTGTGTAGCTATGTCAATTCAAAAGTGACAATACGGAAGAAGGGTTCGAAGACTATCGGGCTTATCGATAACCTGTGGATTACGAAAGATAGCAATATCTCGGCAAGCGGTCCGATGGACCCGCTGTCAATCGTTCCATATGACAAAGGATCGGATGCGTTCTATAATCAGATTCAATATGCGCATTCCACACCCGATGAGAACCGTGTCTTAGTAAGCGGGTTATGCGATACGCTCTTCAATATCAATACACCAGAAGTTGTTGTCCCAATTCTAGGCTGGATGTTCGCAGCGCCTGTGAAGCCTGTTGTAATGAATAAGACAGGGGCGTTCCCAATTCTCTTCCTCCACGGGGGGCAGGGAAGCGGTAAAACGACTATCGCCAGAACATTTATGCGACTGCACGGTTACAAGGATGCTAATCCGAAAAGATGCAGTATGAAGCCATTCCCGCTCCTGAAGCTTCTTTCTTCAACGAATGCAATTCCTATCGTATTGGATGAATTCAAGGTAGCAGATATGAAGGAGGATATTGTAGATAGCCTTCTTCGAACTCTGCGTGAAGCATACAATGGCGAAGTCGAAACCAAAGGCCATCAGGACCAGACGGTGCAGGACTATAAACTAGAAGCACCCATTGTGCTAGCAGGGGAGTGGAGCATCAGTCAGCCAGCGATAAAAGAACGGGTCATACTCGTCCGGTTTTCGGATGCGGTAAAGAAGAACAAAGCTATGCAGGAAGCGTTCGAACGGCTGTGGGATCTGGATCTCGAATCGTTTATACCGGCATATATTTGTTTTTGTTTGAATCAGGATATCAATGCTTTGTATGCGCGTGTAAAATCCGAAGTAGAGAATCATTTCATTAGTAAAACAGTGGCCCCTCGAATCATTCATAATCTCAGTGTGATGGTTTTAGGGTTGGTGTTGTTCCAGGGGTATGCAGCTTCTCTGGGATTGAGGGTTCCGGTAATCGCATTAGACACGATCCTGGACAGCCAGTTAGAAGAAATCACGGGTAATAAGTCGGGGTTCGTGAAGTCTGCGGTCGATCAAATGATAGAAGAACTTGGAGCAATGGCTCAAAAGAATGAAAAAGAGCGGAATCCCGCAAATCCTAATGAACCATTGCTAAAAGACGTGCCTTGGTTTAAGAATGTAAAAGTGGATGGGGTGGATGCGATTGCTATCAACTTCACAAGGATCTTTCCGGAGTTCAAAGAGCATTGCCGACGGACCAAATATGAGGGTGATCTGTTGGACAAGGAATCGTATTTGAAGCTGTTTGATGAATGCTCTTACGTGGCAGATAAAAGCCGTTCAGTGAAATATGGTAATAAGACCGTCCGGTCGCTCTGCATCAATATAGAGAGGGCTAAGGAGGCCGAATTGAATCTGGATGGGTTTGGATTAAACTAAGAAAGGTTACACTCGGGTTACACGGGAGTTACATTGCTCGTGTAACCCGATTATTGTTGATTTTGAATTGAATTCTTGAAAAATGAGAATAAAAAGAGATGGTTACAATGGTTACATTAATATATACAGTGTTATTTGTATTTGTGTGTGTTTGATTATTTGTTGTGTTAGTAAGTTAGGAGGGGGTATATGAAAATCGTGTAACCGATGTAACTATGTAACCGACAGATTCCCACCCAAGAACCTCTTCCCAAAAAATGACCTATGTATACCCCCCCGTATTGTGTTAAAAATGGTGATTCCATGCTGAAATCATGCACGACACAGTCTTCCACCCGAGAACCTCTTCCCAAAAAATAATCTATCTACAGGCATAAGATCCCCTCCAAAAATGGTGATTCCATGATGAAATCATGGACGGCACAGTCTTGATGTCGCAGGGGAAACAAAAATGCCCCAGATGGTGAATGTCTGGTGGAGACTTTGAAATCTCTTGAAAGAGGGACCTCCGGATAAGACGAGGGAGTTGTTGGATCCGGAGGATTGGGCAAAGGATAGAGCGGAGGAATGAGAAGGGTCAAGTAGTTTCACACAATATCACTCTATTGAAAGAATCTCCAGGCACATATCAAACGGACTGCGTATTAGGAGAGGTGATGTGTCATATGCGATGAAATGGCTCTCAGCGAAAATTATCCAGCACGAAAATCCTATTCGTGACCTCACGTCTGATGAATACGAGTGTCTTGCCTTCAGGAGAAGCCAAGGACCCATACCTTTATTCGATTTCCTGTCGGAAATGGTCCATAATCAAAATTCCAACCTCTTTCCTAGACGGCATGATCTCTTTCGAGCGGAGATAGAGTTTTTGGACAATAGTCATGATCTCATTATGAATAACAGATCGACGCGAGTTCGTCAATGACTCGCCAGCAACTTCTGCGGCTTCCATCCGTGCCCGTTCACCATAATATTCTCGACAGAGTGCTTTAAATCTTGACCTTGCAGTTTCACTGCCAAAACGCTGAAGTATGATTTCAAACGAATGAATGCTCATTTAGCAAGTATCCTGTTCAATCCTAAAAAAGAGTTTCGAAATCAATGTTGTTAGTCCCTAGGCGTGTCGATCATTTTCGAGTGAATGTCCTGTAGGAATCAGAAAAGGCATCAAAAATTATCTTGAAAGCTTCCCTCAATCTAATAAGAATCCTATCAAATCAATTTTTCCGGCTCACAATCCAAGCTCCAATCGCACCAAGTAGGAAGCCTACAACTCCAAAGATTAAGGCTGCACCCAACCAATGTTTCAAAAACTCTAGCCCCCCTTCGCTGCGTCCCCCATTCATCCCGTAGAATATCGACCCTACCCATCCGAGAACGAAGCCAAGAAAGAATAACGACCCAAAAACAGTCCAGAATGTTTCACTAGCAGACTTCTTCCTACGTTTTAGTAGAGCAATTCGTTCATCTTCCTGACGCTTTGCAATCGCTATTCGTTCGTCCTCTTCATCAGCGTATTTCCGGGCCGCTGTTGCTTCATTTAAACCGGCAAGGGCTTTACCTAGTGCTGCTTGCCAATTGTCATATCCAGTCTGTGCAAATAAAGTATTTGCTTCGGCAACTATTTCTATAGTTCGTTTTATGCGCTTTTCTACTAGAATCGAATACCTACCGGATTGTGGTAATTTCTGTGTAATTGATCGCAAGGTTTCACTTATTTGGTCTCTAATTTCTTTAATTCTTGTTTCCTTGAGCATTTGAGTAGCTGATATGAAAGCTTCTGCAGACAAGATCGTATCTAAATAACCAAAGTAAGTGTTAATATAATAGTGATGGAGCATTATTGACTGTTTATCCTCGCACTGACGAAGCAACGGGCCTACGGCCATTGATTCATCTGGATGCCACTGCAAAGTGTTTTGCCAGACTTCCGTTGCTTCATGGATTTTGTTCGTAGCTTCTGTCATCTTTGCATCTTTAAGCTCGGAGAGCAATTTAAGAATGTGGGGGCGAACTGGATCAAATGCTCCATCAACGTCAACTTTTATCGCGTAGTTACGATCGGCATTTATCGCTTTTTCAAGTTCTGCCAAACAAATTGATGGCTCATTAAGGAGTGCCGAATACTTTGCGATATGATATGTCGCTTCAGAATATTCTGGATAGAACTTAATGGAATCCGAAGCAAGATGTCGTGCCTCTTCAAGAATGGCCCTACTCTTGGAAGCATCGCTCTGCATCAGGTCTTTATCTAAGCGAAAATAAATAGCAAATGATGCAAGTAGAAAAGCTTCGGCGGTAAGCTTTGAGAAGGATGGGTCTGTGTTTATTTCTGCCTTGCCGTATCGAGCTGCAAGTAATAAATGATTTTTCGCCTTTTGCAAGTCGCGAACATTGTCATCATCATCGATGCCATAGAGGTATAACATACCTATGTAAAACTGAATGAAGAAGTCAGTGTCATTTTTCTTTTCAGCCTCCATAAAGGCCTCAAGCGCTTTGTCTAAAAGTCCTTTTGATAGACGTTGACACCCTAGGTTGAAGAACTCACGAGCCTGAGTGAGAGTGGGGCTTTCGAGTGTCTTATGAATGGCATCAAGTTTGTCAATCAATGTTGATAAAAGTTTATTTGTCGTATTTACCTTAAGAAGCAAGAGCCCCATCGAATAATTAAAGTCTGCACGTAATGCATCAATGGAAGCCTTCGTTCCACCGATGGCTTGCTCAATTCGGTTGAACCCCCAATTAAGGGTGCTATCAATTTCGTCGAAGCCCTCACCGAAAGTGTCGGCGAGCTCCTCATTAGAAGCAACAATTTGTCTTGTCCGCTCAGACACAGTTGATTCAAGAGACCTTCCACTAGATTGGATCTGTCCAGTTATATCTTTGACAAACGAATTGGCTTGCAAAAACTCCATGTCCGTTCCTGGATACCATATTGCCATAGAATTTCTCCTCTGCAGTATATTGAGAAGTGATCCCCTGTAGAACGATAAGCGTCGGTAGAGCACCTCCGCTATAGCTGTCAGAATCCTACGCTTTTATTTAAAGAATTTCAACACCGTAAAAACGCGGCACCATCGCCGCAAAACAACAAGCCCCAGATGGGATGTCTGGGGCTTGTGTTGAAAGATGTAAATATCGCCTCTATCGCAGCAGTAGTAGCTTCCTCGTCATCGTGTATGAGCCTGCCGTTAGGCGATAGAAATATACACCGCTCGGACAGCCTTGGGCATTCCAGGTCGTTGTGTATGATCCTGGCTCCCTTTCGCCATTCACAAGTGTCGCTACTTCTTTCCCAAGCATATCATATACCTTCAATGTCACAAACGATTGCTGAGGTATTGAAAATTCAATCTGTGTCGAGGGATTAAATGGGTTGGGATAGTTTTGCTTCAATGCATACGATGTTGGCTTGTTCTCACCGTTTTCATCAACTCCAGTAATTGTCGATGCAATTGTAAACACCCTTGCACCACTGTAGTCGAACGAATAACTCGATAGAGTTCCCATATTTATCGAACTTGAGGTGCTTTGATCGGTCAAGGCCAGCTTTACATTACCACCAAGCTGCTTAAGCACATTCGGATCCCACTGGATAGTCACAGTCCCTTGTTCAGAACTTTCAACTGTAAACGACCATTGGGGATTGTCTGAGCCACGGTAATCTCTGGCATACTTTGAACCCAAAACCGCAGGATAACTTCCTCCTGAGTTACTGAAATACATCTCAAGATACCTACTACCAGGGTTCCTTGGTGGACGCGGTGCATCATAGAGTGGATCAAAGTCCACCGATGAAGTCGGTCTTATACCGATAGCAGCAATATTATCAGCAAGAGTTGTTGTTGAAACAGATATCGGGAGATCCCAATTCATCGCAAATGTTTTCATCTGCTTGGCAAGCGGAACTACATAGGAAACATTTGGCTTCTGAATTAACTGCACACCGCTTTGCATCACGCCGAGCCAATATCCGCCAAAGAGTGACATTGTATCAATGGCAGAATATCCTAATATGGAATATCCATACATCGTATTGCTGATGAGTCCAGCTGTGACAGCAGAACTAAAATCATAATAAGTGCCGGACTTCAGGAAATAAAGATTGTTCTTTGAAACATCTCGGACAAAATTATTTCCTATCAGAATATAGCCAAGCTGCAAGTTCTGCACACTGCTGTCTGCTTCACAGGCAGTCCCTTTGACGAACCAGTTCTTTATCGTTGTCACGCCAAGCCAATAGCCATTGCCAAGCGCCATTTTTGATGGCTGTGTATAACCTGTTGTTTGCGTATATGCCCAGAGATATGAATTGACACCGAATATATTCGCGACGGAAGAATCGTTAGGAATAAGCGGTGCACTTATAAGTGACCATCCTGCAGCACTCGATTTTGCTAGACTGTCTCCAACAACAGTAAATGTCTTTGCGCTTGTCGTTGATGAAAGATTTCCCAGCGAATCCTTGGCAACAACCTTGATGAGATAATTATGGTTGAGATACTCCAGGGGCACAGTCCATTCAGTAGATCAAGCGGGACCTAGGGAAGAAATAGGCCAATAGGACTCACCATTGTTCGGGGAAAAGGAGACAAAGACCGAATCAATACCGGTTCCATCACTTGTTGCCCAAGAGATTGTCTTTAACGTTCCGCTTCGCCAGATATTGCCTCCATTTGGTGAAGTGAGTGCGAGTGAGGGAGCTGTTGTATCTCCGATGGTGAGCATAAACGAACGAGCAGTTTCGGATGTATTGCAATATTTGTAGAACGAAGCAGTCTTGAGATTAACACGTTTTCCAGATGATAAGTCAGTGAGATACTTTCCGAATGCAGAAGGAATTCTATCCTTTACGAATGTAAGAGTTACCGTATCATTCAGAACATTGGATTCGACTTGGAAATACAACCTCTTCACCGTATCTGCAAGCGAAGTGTTCTTTTTAATGTCATTCGCGAAGTTATTGCCAAGGATTGAGACCCATTCTGGATGTGGGAAAAACAATGAAACATAGCTACCCGGAGAAACCGGCGGCTCTGCTACATCAAAGGACGCATCTTGTCCATCTGTGGCATTATCAGATACTCCTGCATAATTTTCAAGATCCTGATATGATCCTATGGATGCCTTAAGCTGCATCTGCCAGAGTTTTGTTGTATCTATACTCTGATCTTCAAAAGCCCCAATATCTATATTCTTTATCACTCTAGGGTTACCATCCAGATCGATATTTGGAATCCCCAATCCGGCAGTTTCGGGCGACCCAGCATTTATACATAGAGACGTGCTAAGCAGATGGTAATTGGATGTGTTTATATCAATAAATTGCGGATCTGATTGTTGACAACCTTCCATAACATTGACATTTGTTCCAAGATTCGAATTTACATAATTAGAATAATGGAGAAATACAGGATTATCTGCCGTGCCATATATTACCCCTCGAACAATAGAGTTATAGACGTCAAGTTTTGCAGTAGTTCCATATGAGGGCACAAATTCAATATCAACATCGTTAGAACTAAACGTGCAGTTTTGCATAGAACAATCTACGCCGTAATAGACATGGGAATAAGCTTTCACATTGTGCTCAAAGAGACAATTAACAAATTTGTCGTTAACACCACCGGATGATTGAATTCCTACTTTGTTGTTTATAAAGTGACAGGAAATAACTTCAGAGTAACCTATAATTGCTGCATCGCAATTCCGGAATGTCAGATTTTTGATAAGTGTATAATTATGCAAGTAGTATAACCCATTCCGTTGATCTCCATCGATGATAGTGCCATCCAATATTGGTGACCCAATAAATGTAAGTCGAAGAAAATAGACGTTGACGCTTTCATGATAAACACCAGGGGCAATCATTATTGTATCGCCATCTTTAGCAATGTCCACTGCCACTTGAATAGATGGAGCGTTTTGAGGAACCCTTATGATCCCATTTTGATAATTCAGCACATGCGCTCGAATAGGTATTTCAGAATAGGATGCTCCGTGTAAATCGCTTGAGTAGATCTTTACCGACGAGGAAAATAGGCCTGTATCACCTGCTGAATAATGCAGCGTGCCGGTTACGATAGTGCCTGGCTGAATAGTGGTCGGGAATGAAAGATCTAAAGTGATCGCTGCATCTGACATAGTTGCGTTACTAAAGGTTATTGATTTATCGCTGAAGTTCTGAATAAAGAAGGATGAAGATCTTGAACTATTGCTTCGCACATATTCAAAATCCAGATCAGTGGGATAGAGGTATATACGTGTTCCACCTGTAAATCCCATATCGTTTCGCGAATTGTCAACATCATTACAGATAACATTTGGGTCACCTGCGTTGATACATGGAGAAGTGGAGCGAAGTCCATATTGATTGGTAGAAGAGTCAACAAACTGTGGGTTCGCGTCAAAGCATCCTTGCATAAGATGAACATTTCCACCGGTGTGCATCCCAACAATGTTGGAGTAATGCAAGAACACTGGGTTAGCATGTGTTCCTGTGACAGCATTGGTAATAATAGAATTGAAAACTTGAAGTGTTGCAGTTGTGTAACTAGCCCTAAAATTGATATCTTCGGCGTTGTCAGCAAAAGTGCAGTTTGTTATATACGAATCACTACCATAGTCATTCCGAATATAGCCTGTAGTGTTATGGTCAACTAGACAATTTAAAATACGATCTTCGGAAGAACCAGTAGTTAACATTCCGTTAGTGTTGTTGGTAAGTCGACAGTCAATGATTGTAATGCTAGGGCCCTCAGCAAAGATGCCGTATAAACAATTTCGTATTGTGAAATTCCGAATCACAACGGATTTTTTGATATTAAAAAATCCCGCCTGTTGTCCTCCATCTATGATTGTGCTATCCAAAGGACCCGATCCAACGAATACTAAACTTAAACTCTTTGCGTCCACACTCTCGTAGTAAACACCAGATGCGATTTTAATCGTATCACCGTCAACAGAAGCATTGGCTGCCGATTGTATTGTTGAATATTGAGCAGGCACATTTCTTGTGGTTTGCGCAGAAATGGATCCGGTAATCAAAAAGAATACAAATAGTAGATAATTATGCACAGATGCAGAAATTCGTTTCATTGGATAATCCTCCATTATTCACTTTCACATAGATTATTGGATAGTGTGAGCACTGGTTGTTTGATGTCGACTGCATATAAACACATAAGCCTCCGCCATCCCTTAACAAGAGATAACAGAGGCTATTAATATCTTACCAACAAAAAGCCCTGCCACTCTTGCGGGTAACATATTCATCAGCCAGACGAACACATCACACCAATCAATTGCAGCAGGGCGCTGTTTGGCACAGTCACCCGCGTCAAAATGATTGGTGTGTTTTTATATGTGATGAAGTCGGCTGATGTAATATCAACCGCGTTCGTCTGGCTGGTTTAATATAGACTGAATCATTTGGAAGTTCAAGCATTGCCAACAATAATGCCCCAGTGGTCCCAGATGTCGGCAAATCTCCTTCTAGGCACTGCATTCCAAACGCTACCCATGTCTGTTACGTCAAGCGAGGGATTCATCACAAAGATGTGGCTATCCGAGTATCCGTAAACAACTGAATAGTGCCATCCGTCAAATACAGAGATCAGAACCGGACTTCCGTTGTCGATAGCTTCTCTGATCTGGCTCAATTTAGCCTTATCGACTTCCTTGCAGGACAATCCTTTCTGTCTCAGCACTCGAAGGATGTTCTTGACGCTGGTGCCGTTGTATGTGGTCTTCAGTGTACGCTCAACGCTCTTCGTTGTGCAGGAGATTCGGTAGTAACGAAGGATTGTATACGTCGACTTTGCACCGCAACTGTATCCATCCAATTGGATCGACCTTGGAAAGCAGGGAAGAATTGTGGCAGAAGGATGCATCTGTTCTTCAAGAGATTTCAGGACGGTTGCCGTGAGATCTACGATCTGCTGTATCTGCATAGCTAACCCAAACGAGTTCTTGCAATAAACAGCGTCGTGGCCAGCTTCTGGATCTCATCATTCGAGAACTGAACACCGGCTTGTTTTACGATTTCAGCCGCATCCATGATACATCCAAGCAGGATCTGTTTCAGATTGTCCGGGTTGTGTTCGGAATGCTGAACAGGTGAAGGTGCAGCCACACTCACCAACGAAATCTCCAGCTTGGAGCCTATCTTCTTCCCATTCTGATACGGCACCTTCTTGATGATGAACTCGGATCCTTTCGTCAGCTTCTTGTCCTCGATGACCTGATGGACATCTGCGGGGGCAAAAAACGCCTTCTCTTCGCCATCATCCAGATCCTGAACAGAATACAGATAATACTTTCCATATCCATTCTCTCCGGTAAAAGGTTTGTCTTTCAGTAATCGAAGTCGCACTTCCTGATTCAATCCAGGCTCAACCTTTCCGCGTGTAGTTGTGCCGTTTCCGTTATTCGTTCCCATTGCTGGGTTCTCCTTTCGTATTAAGGGTGTATGAAAAGTTGATTGTCCCCGGAATCAGCTTGGTCCCGATAGGGACTTCCCCGGTGCGTTTGACGTATGCCGCAAGCGCAGTCATATCCGGAACGTGCTCTTCCGGAGTGGTTCGCAATAATCCTAACCGCGGACCAACCTTGAGGAACACGGGCATCTGGGTGATCTCGATCTTGTCTCGCCCTTTTCGAAGTGCGAGTGATCCATGAGGCAAGCGCATCGTCTTCTCATTGGTCTGATCCATCTGTTGTCGTGCGAATCCTTCCAGATTGAACAACAGCCACGAGCGTTTCTTTTCGATTCGTTCAACCTCAGACTGCCGGTATTGCTCGATGAGTTTGATTTCATCATCAGCCAGTTTGGCGACATCAGCTATCTGTGCGTCAAGCTTTGCAACGGCCATCAGTAACTGGTCGGCCTTTAAGCGGTCGAGGTTTAGTTTTACCTGCTGTTCTTTCTCCTCGACTTCGGCAAGGAGTTCATCCATAAATGTTGTCATACTTTCTTCGATCCTTTCTTTGTTTTCGACTGCTTCTTTGGCTTCGGCTCTTCGTCCAGAATAACGCGAGCCACATCGAGTATCTTCTGCGCCATTTCGAGTATGATCTTTGTGCTTGGCTTCATCGCTTTTTCTTTCCTTTCGAGCAAATAATGATAATAACCTGAATTATGATTTTTCCTAGTGAACCCATAGGCGATATTCTTTCAATTGGTTCCGATGATTCCTCGAAAAAGACTGAACGCCGTGTTCAGTCAGATAGACCCGATCTGGTCATTAAGATTGAATCGGTTATCGACATTCGACGGCGTTTCAGTATTACTTATCATTGAATGGTTTGACGGAACGGACTTTGGTGATCTCGTTGGTCTCCTGAATAGTTTCAGTCAATTCGATAACACCTTCCCCGTATCCTTCCAGCATTCCTTTTCGGGCATCCTCTTCTGATGCTGCTTCGACGAGATAGGTGTTTACCTCAAAGGAGCTTTCATCTACTTCAACGAGGTATTTCATTGTTCGCCTTCATACCATCTGCATTGATCGGGGTTCTTATCAGTCCGAACTTCGACAAACTGAGGATGACGGATAGCCCCGGATCGCAGCCGTTCCATTCCCTTTATCGTCACAACCTTGCCGATGTAGCGCCGGGGATTAGAAGAAAATTCTTCCCGCTGCGGATCGGTCATACCGGAAGCTTGTCCTAGTTCTTTGAGCTTCCAACCCTGAGGTGTATCGACATACTGGCTGAAAACAATCGCACCGATTCGATCATTGTATTTGCCCTTACCCTTTGTGAAGCCGGTGATAACACAATCGAATGTTGCCGATTTCTTGGCCTTATACCAGTTGTCAGAGGGACGGGCACCTTGTATATAGGTAGCATACAGGTTCTTGAGAACAACACCTTCACCACCGTCTTTGATGATTCGTTGATACAGATCGTGTTTATCCTTCGTGTGGCTGGCCCAGGGAAGGAAAGAGATGAATGGGGAAGAGATCTGCTTCTTGACCGTCTCAATCCACGAGAGGCGCTGTAAAAGCGTTCTGTTGGTCAGATCGGTGCCCTTGATGTTCAGAATGTCGAACACAAAGAGCTTTACAGTCTGGTTATCCGAAACGTCTTTCTTATGGATATTCCCGGACAATTGAGCTGAATCCATCCCTCGTGCCAGTATTTCACAGTCTAGGATTGTCCCAATCATCTCAGAAGACTTTAATCCAGCGAGATGTGGAAGGGCAGAGGTCTTCTCCAATGGCTTGGTAGGATCTGCTACACCTGCCGACCGGCTGAAGATACGAAGCCCTGAAGGCGTGATGTGAACGATAGCCCGCATACCATCAAGCTTCTCCTGAGCGATGAAATTATCATCGTTCATAAGCTGTTTGAGATGCTCTTCGTTCTTTACCCCCTGTGCGTTCATCGGCCATATTATGGGAATATCAGTGTTTTTTTTTCTTCAGCAGGCTGAACAAGATTGCCGTTTCTGGATACAACGACATATCCTTTGCGTCTCTTTTCCGCCATCTTTCGTTCGAATTCCTTCTCAGCTTCGGTCTTCGAATCGCCGTCATAGATAACAACTTCCTTCGGGGCCTGTCCGATAGCTCCAAATAATCCTTTGACCGTGAACCGGTCTCTGTTCTGTATGCCAAGAAACTCATAGAACTTGTTATGGCCGCCGGTTGTGCATTCTAAACGAATAGCGTTCATAGTATCCTTTCTTGAAAGAGAAACGCCCCGGCAAGTATCTACCAGGGCGTTCGTGTGATTGGATTGTGTGGATGGTATTAAAGCTTCAACTCAGCAAGTTTGAATGCCCGTTGTTTGAGAAGTTCACCTGCTCCGCCGAACCAGATGCTTCGCAATTGCTTCGAAGGATCTTTCTGGTTGCTGTCGTGGTCGGTGTATTCCGATATTGCATTGAGAGCGCCAAACATTGATCCCCTGTGCATTGCAGCTTCAAGGACGTCATCGTGCAGAGAGAGGATCTGATTACGGATGTTTTCGGTGCGAGTGTTGCTCTCCGCTTCAGGATTATCCGGCACGAGAGTCTTTACATAAGCAACCAACTGCTGTCCGGAGATCTTCTTCAGGGCCATACGGTTGAAGATGTAATCCAGCTGTGTATAGAGCTGATTCGTGAGACCAAGGAGTTTATGCGCTTCCTGCAGTCTCTCGGCAGCCGAAGGAGTATGTCTGATCCGAACTTCCTGCTCGGACCCGTTTAATGCCGCCGTTAATGTGTTATTGCAGACCACACGGATTGGCGTGAGCTTGCAACGCACTACTGAACTGCCATCGTGTGAATTATAGAGCAAAACAAACTTCTCAATCGGGTCAGCTTTCTTGCCGACACGGATGTAGTCAGGAAGGCGAGCAAGCATCCAGATCTTTTCGCCGCGTCCCAAGACACCTGCCGTATGATACGCGGCTTCATCTCTGTCGATCAAAGGATCGAAGAAATTAAACGCATCACGGTTTTGAACTGGTTCGTATCTGCTCCCGACCACACCCAGAACAACATTTGTATCTGTGCGGACAGTGGCAAATGATCCATGCACGTCAGCATAATGCCGTCCATGAATGATTGCCTTGAGAGGCTTCTTTACAACAGTGTAATCTAACCGTGCTGTTTCCATTGCTTCAGCAGCAGTCGCGGGCTTGTCGAGACGTCGTCCTAGTTGATGCCAGGGGATATCTCCGGTGAAGAACATCGAGGCTTGACCCTCTCGTTGTTCAAGGTTGTGTGACATTGAATCCTCCAATATTGGTTGATAAAAGGGTGGAAGCTTTCCATTTAAGTCCCCAAAGTCTTCCAGAAAGGACTATCGCTAATCGCGATGATCACGTGATTGTTACATTCTTATACCATTTTAGGAAAGAGCTCAGATGGAACCAAAATGGGATCCCAACCCGTGATTCCCAGATGGAACGGTCCACTAGGTTTAACTCGGGTAGGGGGTCATTAAAACCGGACGGCAAACAGGTTTCCAGAAATTTTTATTGGTTTTTGAAATTCGGACTATGGCGATTTGACAACCCGATCTCATTTTTGTAATATTTATTATGTATTATTTAATAAAATGAAAAGTAATTAAGTGATAACTCCAGAAGAACAATATAATCTTCAAAAAAAAGATGTCCGAGTCGAAGAAGAGGAACGGCAAAAAGAAATAAATGATAATATACAAAGCCTTGATGGTCGATCAATAAGCGAACTTATTTTGCTTCTAGATTACTGGAAAGCAGAAAGAGAACAAAACAAAAAACTCGATGATCTTTCCACCCAAAAAAGACGTGAAGCCTTTCTTTGGATTGAAGCCATAGATATATTTATTAAATCTGGCAAGTCGACCGAGCCTAAAGAAACAGAAGGTAAATCCGGTGAATCCCTAACGAACTCTTATATAGACGCGATCCTTCGATTGAAAATGTCAACTCCAACCCTTGACGATCTCGCTCGTGTCACAGGAATATCCGCAGCAACTTGGAGTCGACATCTGAACAATGAAGCTTTCGCAACGGTCTTGAAAATTGCGATTCAAAAGAAAATAAATAGTGCTAAGCTAGAAAACACCCAAAAATTTTGGCGGCGTGCTGAGGTAGGAGTGAATGTTGTGGTAAATAGGATGCATAAACGGATCCGCTTTTCGAATAATTTGACCTCATCCATCGATCCCTTAATACCAAATGATATCCATGCTGGGATTAGGTCGCTTATGAAGGAAGAAATAGGTAGAAAGGGCGAGGGGAAGTTTAGCATTGACGAATCGGATTCAAACTTCGATCAAAAATCTTAGTTATTCTTTCGTTGTTTACTCCATCATAACAATACATCCTGTCGTTTAACTTATAAGTGGAAGGTCACACTACATTACACATATGTTCTCTATCAATTACTCTGCCCGACATAAAGAGTGTGGCGAACTCACGATTCTTTCTGACCATAGATTCAAGTCTCGTGATGATTTAAAGCCTTTTCCAAATGTCACGCCGGTGAAGATGCATTGCCGGATGTGCTATTTAGAGCTCGTTCCGACTCATTTTGAGATCTGGGAATCGGTGCGATTGGGAGTAGCGAAGATTGTTGGTGAAACTCCTATAGATCGGCTTGATGAAGAGTGCAGGAAGTTGACAATTATTTAGAGGATTTGTATGGTTCCGGTGTCCGTCTCCCCGACGGGTGTTAGCCTCCCTAGCCTCTGACGTTTGGTAATGCGCCAGGGGTTTTTTGTTTCTTGAAACTCATCAGAAAGAGTGCTACTATTTTGCAGAGGTTATACTGCCGTATCCGTTAAACGGGCAACTAGGCGACAGGTTTGTAGTATTAATATTCACAACCCCCTTAATATTTGAGAATGAAGTATTTTGTTCTCTATTAGAAAAAAACTAACGTATCAAAAAAGATTATTAGGAGAATTCCATGCTTGATAAACCTCAAATTATTAACACCAGATGGGCAATTGAGAGCCAACTTGAACCAGATGATGATACGTTATTCTATTTTGACATTATCAATCCAAGTCCCGATTATAGCGTTCAGGTAAAATTAGTGAGATTTATTTTTCCTGTATTCAACGGGGTGAAAATTCCAGTGCATGTAGCAGGCTTAAGTCAACTTAAAAACGAACAAAATATTCCACTGACATTTTTTTGTAACAATATTCAAAATACCGAAAGCAACGATGACAAAGGCCCAATAATAGGATCCCAATCTTCGATAAAACTTGTCGCTGCGCTAGTTACTAATGCCCGGGCAAGTGGATCAAATGTTGCATATCCTTGTAAGTTTTCATTTGAAATATCGCTTAATTGGTCAATTACAAATACGTTTTTGTGTGATGCGAAGACAACGCTTGAGAATACAATAGTAGCAGATTAGTGATTCTGCATGTTTCCAATGCGTCGCCTGGCGTCCTTGAGAATGCAACGCCCATATCCAGTCGCCAGATTCGGTATGATGCCTCCCAATAGCTCCACGTCTGATAGTGAGGCGAAGCCTTGTTGTTGTGGATAATCCTACAGATACCTAAATTGAGCCATACGGAAGATACTCAGTAGGAGATGTTTTGCATTCAGACAAACAATTGTCGACAATGTTTATCATCGTCCCTCACAATTATTATTCTTCCAAAGAAAGAATATTCTTATGCCGAATATAGACGTGTATGCGGGCACATATCAAAGCCAACCAATAAAAATTAATACTGAAAATCAGATGCTCATATTCCCATCCGAAAAAGCGTTTTCAAAAGGAGAACCTGTTCCTATAGGCGATATCGAAATGATTGAGTTAGCAACTGAGGAGATTGTAAAGAAAATAAATCCGACTTGGGATCTGTCTATTGCAAAAATGGCAGAAGGGAGGTCGACAACACTTGATGCTGCTTTTGGAATATTAGCTATAGGTTTCGAAATGATGATTCAAGGTGTAAATGTAACCTTTGTCGCCAAATTCAAAAATCGACCACCAATCTTAGCCACAACGCGAGAGAAGACGTTCAATCAGCTCAAAGCACACCTTCAAAAGTAATCATAATCATTTCAGGATAAAAGGCGCCTCTTATGGAGACTAACAAGAAGCCTGTCAAACCATCTGACATAGTGGTCTATGTGATTTTAATTGGACTCTTTATTGTTCTGATTTATTCGTTTGTCGACAAACTTGGCACAGACGGGTATTACATTACAAAGCGAGGCCACTACACAGTTAGAGGGCCACATCAGCTTAGCTTTGCAGAACGAATATTCCCCGAAGGGGTTGTGCTGGTTGCTATAATTGGGATCGTCATATGGATCGTCTATGAAAAATTTAAAAAGGAGAGGAACACCGCGGAATATTGGTTTGAAAGTGCTTCGAAGAGTTTCGAACAAGGAGATTTTCATGGAGCTATCGTAGACCATACGAAGGCAATTAACATCGAACCAGACAACGCTGATGCTTACTGGGGAAGGGGGCTAGCGAAGGACTGCCTAAAAGATTATTATGGTGCTATTGATGATTATAGCAAGACAATCGACTTTCATCCGGATGATGGTGTAACCTATATTGCTAGGGGAACTGCATACTTGGCGCTTGATCGAAATACTGAAGCACGCAAGGATTTCATGAGTGCGGTTGAACTCGGATACACAGTCCCTCAGGAACTTTTTAATAAGTGCGATTAAGAATATTGGCCGAAAAGTATTCAATTTACATTTCGAAGGTCAATTGACTTCCATACCGGCGTTAATCCGTGTAATAACGAAATCGTCAGGCGTCTGGGAGTGCGTCGGGATATTTTTATAAAAATATGAGAGGAAAGCTACATTGGGCGGCACTCGTTGGTCTCCGAAAGAGCTTCAGTATCTCAAACAGTGGTATCGTAAGAAGAAATTGGCAGAAATTGCCGAGGAATTACATCGTCCAGCTTTATCAGTAAGAATGCAGGCATCAAAACAGGGCTTGACAAAAAATATTAGACCCTGGACGCAGGCAGAGTATGAACTCCTCCGTAAGTATTACCTCATCGAAAGTAATGTTGAGCTTGCAAAGCGTATTGGCAGAAATCCTCATAGCATTCGCACGCGGGCAAGGATGTTGGGTGTAGCACGGAAACAATTGGGAATAAACTGGAGCGTGGCAGAAAAGAAAATCAAGAAACACTATGGAAAGATAGAGACTCAGAAACTCTCAAAAATATTGAAGATTCCCGTGACAGTAATACGGCGTCGAGCAAGCCTAATGGGTATTGCCGTTATTTCAAAGAGGTGGACCGAGAAGGAAGATGAAATTCTCAGGAAGCAATATATGTGGGGGGCTGCCGTCTCACTTGCGACTAAAATGGGACGGACACTCTTCAGCATACAAAAAAGAGCGAATATCCTTGGATTGAGCAGGAAAGAGAAGGCCTGGAGTCCTGAAGACGATGAAACAATAAAGAGCTTGTATGGCATTACAGATCTTGAGACAATTGCCAATCGGATGAAGAGGAGTATCTCATCAATTCAGGACAGGGCTCATAAGCTTGGAGTAAGAAGAGATAATAGACGGGTTACTGCGCCGTAATATTCTTATTTTGAAGAGTTCTCCACCTCGAACCAACAGTAGATATTTCTATCACAAAGGCGACTTTATGAAAATATTGCAACTGTTCCTTCTTTTAATGTTTGGATCGTCGGTTTTTCTCGCTTCGGAGAATAACCTGGTTATCATGAAAAAAGATGGCTCAAAAAGTTATACATCTATCAGCCAGATAAGAAAGCTGACGTTCAGCTCCAGCGCCGATATGGTTCAGAGACATCTTACGTCAGGTGTGATAATTTCTGATTCAATCAAATCTATACAAAAGATGTTCTTCGATACTTCAGGCTCTGGAGGCGTTTTCGTCTCCTCGCCGGTATTCCGACAAGGTCCCGCAAAATATGAGCTTTCACAAAACTTCCCTAACCCGTTCAATCCGTCGACTACGATCCAGTTTGATGTCCCCGAGAAGCAACTTGTCAGTCTCAAAGTGTATAATGTCCTTGGCAAGGTTGTAGCGACGCTCGTCAATGAGGAAATGCCGATTGGGCGATATTCCGCAACGTATGATGCTGGAAACATGGCAAGCGGCGTCTACTTTTACCGATTGTGCGTCGGCGCGGCGAGTGTTTCTAAAAAAATGATCTTTAACAAATAATCGCAGTAAAGGATTCTTCGAATGAAAAAGAGCTGTCTATTCCTCGTTCTTCTTTTAGCAAATATGAGTGTCGCCTACGCCCAGGGATTAATCATCCATAAACAGGGGGGATTAAAGGACAGCGTAGCTGTCAGCACAGTGGATAGTATTACGTTCAATCAGAAATTAGTTGTTCATATAAATGATGGGACAAAAGACTCTGTCCTTATGAGCGAAGTTGATAGTCTGACACTTGAATCGTCGATTTTTGCCGGTTCGACCATTAAAGAAGATTTTGAAACGGGATCCAAAGGAGCATACGCAGCAGCAAATGTAACATTAAGTACAGGCCAGTGGAATCTGAGCGACGCATTAATCGGCGGCACGACTGCCGACGTGAGAAATGGGATCGCAGCAGTAAGAGTGCGGAATTCCGGAAAAATGACAATGCTGTTTGATCTCACTTCGGGCGCGAGAACAGTTACGATACAGCACGCAATGTATGGAACAGACGCGTCGACAACCTGGCAATTATGGTATTCTACCGATTACGGCATTAATTGGCAGCAAACCGGGTCAACCATTACCACATCGTCAAAAATATTCGCAACTGCTTCATTCGCGCTGAACATCAATGGATTGATCCGTTTTGAAATAAGAAAGACTGACGGCGCCACTGCCAGAGTCAACATTGATGATGTAACGATTACAACCTATGGCGGATCAAATGCCAACCCAACACCCTCCATTAGTTCGATAACTCCTTCCTCCGATACTGTCGGAGCAGGTGATCTGAGCATGTCTGTAACTGGAAGCAATTTCATAGCCTCTTCCACAGTGACCTGGAATGCGAAAAATCTTGCAACCACCTATGTTTCAGCAACTGAGATCCAAGCGATAGTTCCTGCTGTAAATTTCATAAGCGCTGGCACGGTGAGAGTGGGAGTTTATACACCGAACGGCGGCTATTCGTCGACGGCCGACTTTACTATTAAACCGGGTGTAACCGGATATGTCCCTGCAATAAGATATATAAGCCCGCAGATTTGCACATACAGCAGAGCTTCTTTTACACTCGCTGTTACAGGAAGCAATATTTCCCCCAATTCAATAGTAAAATGGAATGATGTTCCATTAACAACAACATACCTCTCTGGAACACAGCTTCAAGCTCGAATTACCGCAGATCTTGTAGCAAATGTCGGAACGGCCAATATTAGCATTTATACTCCTCCGCCAGCAGGAGGAACCTCTTTCTCAAGAGTATTTACCGTTAACACAGGACCACTTCCTTCAAGGAATCTCCATCTGACTATGGGCAATCCAAGCAGCGCGATGCCCGATACAAACTATTCTGCGAATTATCTGGTAGAACGGGGACAATATAGTATGTCTTATAACCGTGACCGCAACCTGTGTAATTGGATAAGCTGGGAATTGGATACTACCTGGTATGGAACAGCGGCAAGAGGGGACTTCTTAACGGATAACACATTGCCGATAGGATGGCCTCGGGTTTCCACAAACGATTATTCCGGTTCAGGATTTAATCGGGGACATATGTGTCCTTCTGCTGATAGAACAAGATCCATTGCTGACAATGATTCAGTATTCCTTATGTCAAATATTATTCCTCAGGCAGGGCCTCAGAACGGCGGACCGTGGGGATCGTTTGAAGTGGCTTGCCGAGATTTAACATTACGGGGCAATAAAGTCTATGTCTATTGCGGTGTGTATGGCGAAGGCGGAGTAGGAGAGTATGGATACGCAACAACCATTGCCAGTGACAAAGTTGCGGTGCCGTCAAAGACTTGGAAGGTAGCTATGGTATTGCCGATGGGGACCGATGATCTGTCCAGGGTGACATTAAGCACCCGCTGCATTGCTGTCATTTTAGATAATAATCAGGGGCCTTTTAATGATTGGAAAACATATAAAGTCACCGTTGATTCTGTTGAAGCGCTGACTGGGTATGATTTCTTTTCCAATGTTCCGATACCTATACAAGCGGCCATCGAATCTGTTGTAGACAACCAATAGGTCTTTTCAAGACACGTTGGGCACTTTATTGTTGAAGATGATACCGTAGTTGTCTACATTGAATCATTACCACAGCCACTTTATTGGGGAAATGAATGAAGGGATGGCTAATATCGGTATCGTTATTCATCGGATGCATCGCATTCGCTCAAACCCCTGACACTATCACTGTAACCCATAAGTATTACTCCTCAACGTTTGATCGCACGAAACACTATCCCCTTGTTGTTAAATATTGGCTTACCAAGAAGATTTATGCCTGCAAAACAGCCAAATCTTCCGCCACACTATTTTATCGGCGCTGTGCAAACAAGTAAGTTGCGATATCAATATTAAAGAATTAAATATTGTGTGGTTGAGATTCTACGGGGATTAAAAGAGGATGAGATTGTCGATAATTGCGAATAATTATATACAAGTCTATATATAACTTATGAGAAATCAAATAGAAAATTTTATATATAATGAGTTGCAAAAGCTATCACAAATAGAGAGTAAAGTTTTACCCCAAAACATTGAAGATGAAATATTTAAATTATTGAAGACAAGGAAATTTCGTAAGCATTCTGCTAGCGATTCTCTTTTAAAACGTATTCAAGAAGCAATAGCATACAATGTATCTAGGAATAAACCCATAAATATTACTTTTTTGCAAGGTTGCTATAAGTTGTGGCGGTTAGAAGAATCACCAGACGCTGATTGGGCAGAATTATTTGCACTTATGTATTACGCAACATGGGTAAAACCAATTCTATCCTTTTATAAACCGGGAGTTGTTTTTGATTTTTATGTTGATGACTTGATCATGGAGAGAATATCGAAATATAGACGGGACGAAATTCTTTCTTATCAATATTCATTTCAAAAAGTTATGGATTTTATTATGTCATACTGCTCAGAGAACTTGCGTTATAAAATAACAACTGTGAGTAGCCGCTTTAGTGATGAAAATGATTTTTGGAATAAGTTAAACATCGCCGTTGGGAAGTGGGAAAAGCCAGAAAAGATAAGGTTGAATGAATCAAGTATTGCAATGATTGATTTAAATTACCGTTCTTCTCCAAACGAAGAACTTGATGTTTTCTGGCGGGAGGAGATTATGCGGATCCATGACGCCCATAGTGCGATGGAAGATCGCCTCAAGTATCGTGAAGAAATTAGTAAAATTCTAGCTATGCCTTACCATTTCAGAGGATCTGACACGAGATTATTTGTTGGATCTACCAAAGACTCTATCGTTAAGTATTGGATTGGAGTTGGGGCGCTAAGGATGAAAGGCGAAGGATTTATTCCCATAGTTCTATCGCCAAACCAATTAGCGAAAGCAAAATTCTCAATTCAAGATGTAGAAATAAAGGGGTTAGATGCAAAGAATTTCAGAAAAATTCGCGTTTTAGAATCATAGCTTGAAGAAGCATTAAATATCAAGGATAGACATATGGTAAAGGAAGAAAAGGTCGTTTTTAAGGCGTATGCTCAGAATTTCGATAAACACCGAACAGCTGATTTAAAACTAGTGGATACTGCAATTGAAAGTCTTAAGATAAGTAGAGATATGCGAATTTTGGATTTTGGTTGTGGTACAGGAAATTATTTGAAAGCCTTTCAAATAAAAGGTTACAACAATTTATTTGGCTTAGATCAGTCGGATGAGATGTGCAAAATCGCATCTGATAAAACGTCAGCAATTATTAAAAAAGGTTCGCACGTAAATGTTCCGTTTGAGAGTGATTATTTCGGTGCGATAATTATTATTGATGTGGTACATTTTATTGATGACATACATAGTTTGTTCAATAGCCTGCAGCGTATATGTAAAAATAATGGACGTGTCTTTATTGCTACGCAATCACACGCACAATTAGAGACTCGTATTTATAGCAAATACTTTCCTTCCACTACTAAAATTGATAAACTGCGACACCATGATATAAGCAATCTCATTGCTGTTGCAGAATCAAGTGGGTTTTCATTACTCACAGTAAAAGACTATTTAAATGATACAGATTTTTTAGTTGATGAGAATTACTTTAATTTAATTAAAAATAAGTCCTTTTATATTTTGGGGTTGCTATCAGATAACGAATTTAATGAGGGAATGGCAAAATTTCAAATTGATATGAGAAACGGTAGTTTTATTGCTAAGTTCCCTGGGCGGACTCTTATTACTATAGAAAAAGAAGGATGAGAACAATAATTATGGATTGGAAAACGATAGAATGGACTCTTGCGTTTGTAGCCAGCATATTTGCTATAACTGGAGTGCTAGCGGTAATAATTAAATGGGCTATAAAAAAAACGCAAAATAATAATCAATTACCTCCAGGAAGAGTGCGTCCAAAAGGGTTGATTAGTAATAATTTACCGTCACTGGAGTCTATTGGAAATCTAGTTGGCGAAGGTAGGAGAAGAAAACAGGCTGAGATATTAGAAGCCATACAACGACATCGTGTGGTTGTTCTCGAAGGTATTGGCGGAATAGGTAAATCAACATTGGCGAGAAATGTAGTAGAACAAATTGTGAGGAATAAAGGGAAAAAATATAACGCTGTTGTTTGGATATCGGCTAAAGACACTGATGTTAATTTGGATAGTGCATTAAAAACGATAGCATATGTATTAGATTATCATCAATACATATCTATGTTGGATACGGTAGCTTTAAAAACAACAGCAATAATAGAAATATTACAGGAAAAAAACGTATTCTTTGTGTTTGATAACTTTGAGACCATTACTGATAAAGAACTTCGAAAGTTTATTCAAATTATACCTGACAACAATAGGATATTAGTTACAACAAGACACGATGTAGAAAAATTATCACAAGACCAATATTTACCTGAGATAGAAAAGTTAGACTTTAAAGATGGCAGAGACGTCATATTGCACGAACTAAAGAGACAAAGATTATTAAAACACTCATCAGATGACATAATTAAGAAAATTTACGAATTTACAGACGGATTGCCACAAGCTATTATTTGGGCGATTAGTCAATTAAAATACTCAACAATTTCATCTATTGAGGATGTGGCGCGCTCTGGCCGAGGGGATATCTTTGAAAATCTCTTTAAGCTATCATGGGACATGCTTGATGATCCGCATAAGGAGATTTTAAAAGCCATGCTTTTTTTTACGAAACCAGTGGCTAGTAAAGCATTAAAGTCAGCTTCAAACTTGTTAGATCGAGGATTTAGTGATGCAATGTTGAAACTAGTAGGTCTTTCTATTATTGATGCTAATCAAGAAATTGATGAGGAAATAAAATATTACTCGATGCACTCATGGTCACAACATTTTAGTCGAATAAAGCTAAATTACAATATTGATGATGAACTTTTTACTGCCAAAAATCTTGGGAACTATTATGTAAGTTATTGCGAAGAACGATATGGTAAAAAGAAGGGGTTGAAGGGGTTTGATGAAATAGAATACGAACTACCAAACATGATAAAAACAATGGAGCTTTTAGAAAAGCATGAAAAAACGAAAGAAACAAATCTGTTAATTATTAATTTTGCAAAGACAATAAATGTGTTTTTATGGAGCCGAGGGTTTTGGTATGAAAGAATTCTTGTCTGTAAAATGGCTTTAGCTGCGGCAGAACATTTATCAATTTCAGCAAATGCCGATAAACAAGCGCACTATTATGCAGAAGCAGGAAGACAAGCATACTATATTGGTATAGTTAATTTTTGGCAGGGTAAGCATGATAGTGCAGCAGAATGGGCTGACATTAGTTTAAAGTATATGCAGAAGTCGGGCAGCAAACTGAATATAATGTTAGCAAAACGTCTATTCGCATTAATAAGTATGAGTAGAGGGGAAGAAAATGCAACAGATAAATTTAGTGAAGTTCTGGATGTTTTACGAGATTATAGGGATATAAGCCAAGAAAGTGTTGCATTGTTTGCAGACTGGATAGTATTCGGTGAAAAAGGTTATTTAGTCGGTGAGGTATCGCTGTTGCAAGAGGTAGGAATCTGCTACTATAGACAGCGAAAATATCCTGAAGCGACAAAATCATTAGTCGATTCAAAGAATTTAGCAATAGAAATTAATGATGAAGAAGGCTTGGCTGTTTCTTTAAGCCACTTAGGGCATGTATATTATGGCCTTGAAGATTATTCTTCCGCAAAACAATGTTACACACAGGGTTTATTATTGGCAGAAAAAGTGAGACGAAAAAGCACAATTGCTCGTTGTTGTGAAGGGTTGACAAAAATATATGACAAAAAAAACAAGTGGAAACAAATTGAAAGATATGGTTTAACGGCGTTGGATCTATTTGATAAGCTAAACATGACTAGAGAATATCAAGATATCTCCTCAATTTTGGACAGAAGAAACATAAAAATAATAACGAAAGGGAAAAAACAATGAAAGTAACAAAAAAATCACATGAAACATTTGTACGTGAAGATGCACACGGCGGAAGTGGTGGCAGAAAGTTGTTATTAGCTGACAACGAAATGAAAAATGTACAAGGAATGACATATGGATTTTTGCCAGCTGGTGCGAAGTTTGCATGGCACAACCACGAAAAAATGAATGAAGTCATGTATGTGCTTAAAGGACATGGTACGGTTCGTGATGAAGACGGTACGTATCCATATAATGTTGGAGATATATTTATATTTCCTGAAGGTATTTACCATGAAATTGAAAATAAATCTTTGGAAGAACACGAATACATATTTGTAAGAATCTACTTATAAGTTAAATTGCTCTAGAGATATTTCATAAGTTGAGATGGGCGAAAACAATGTTTTTGCACTAACATTAAGTATTATTTATGCATTCAGCTTAAAATATTTGGCTTTTCAACTTACATAATACTATAAATGAAACTGTTTATGCTTAATGGGTAACTATATTATTCATCCTCACCTCTATGATAATATTCACTCTATTCGTTCGTTCGTTGGAAATATGCGGATAGAGAATATTATGCACGATTAATATTAACGACATTGACTTCGCTTAGATCAAATTATTATGACACGAAAGTATTTGAAAGGAATATACCCAAGGAGATAGTTAAGAAGATCAACCTTTTAAATCTTGTCGGGAAACCTTATGCGGCATTTGACCTAGATAACACTTTACTTATCGACGATATTGGAGAGGCTGTATTTGCTGCTTTAGTGCAAAAGAATCTAATCAAGGATTTCAATTGGAAAGATTACATAAGAATAATTGAACAAAATCGTGAGGCTGCTTACAAGAAAGTAATTGAAGCGATGCATGGGCTTGATATTGTGAAGCTCAAAAATATCACTCACGAAATATTAGATAGCGAACAAACCCATATAGATATTCTAGATAATAATATTCCTATTCCAAAGCCGAACTCAATAATGCAATCAATGATTTCTCTTTTAAAAACAAAGGGAATAGACGTATATATTGTTTCAGCAAGCAACAAGGTTTCTGCTGAAATAATATGTTGGAAATATTTCGGCATTCCTTCTTCAAATGTTCTCGGGACAAAGGTCTTAGTGAATAAAAGGAATAAAATTATTTCTAGCGCATCTGATATTCCATATGCTGAAGGAAAAGTTGCCGCTTTACAGGAAATACTTAAAGATAAACCAATTGTTACTGGTGGTGACGGTATATGGGATAAACCTTTACTCGACTACACAACCTCAGACGGAATTAGGCTATGGTTAGGACAAAATAAAAATCAATATCAAAAGCTTAAAGACAACTACTATCAGGCGTATGATTTCTACCATATACCGCGAAAATAAAATGTTAAATCGTATACCTAATATTTGGGTTATTTAATTAATTATTCTACTGTGCTTGTTCTAACCAGGAGCTCAAGATCACATATTCCAAAGCATAATTAAACACGACGCACGAACAGACCACAGGTGATTATGCCATCTCGCCAGATGCCTTAAGGGTCGTGATGGGAGGGCAAAAGGGTCAGAATAGATCGCTGGAAGGTTCTTAATGGATCGCCTGAAGATCGTTCCAATGTCTTCAAAGGATCAAAACTGGTTGTCAACAGGTCAAAAATGGGTCACAAAAACGTCACGCTGTAAGTTCAATGATTAATAGCGTTTGAGCGTCTCGAGTCCTCGATTGAGCCTTCCAAAATGAAAATTATCTCGAAGACGGACCGCTAAATTGAAAATTTGTGCTCGGTCGGGCGTTCAAAGTGAAAATTTATCTTCAATCCGACGTGTTGGATTGAAAATTATCTCGCAGTTGGACGTCCAAACTGCAAATTTATCCCATCCCAGAGCTTCAAATTTGATTTTCCACATTGATTGCTTACATTATCGGCACTATTAGTGACCGAGCGGATCGCATTTCGGAGGGAGTTAAGTGTTGGGTCAAGCGTATGGGACTACCCCGCCATATTTATCGTAATATAGAAATCGTTAGGCGTGCGCCAAGAGAAGCTTGGCGTCTCTTGCAGGGTGAAAGACCCTGTTGAATAATGACTAACCATCAATTCATATCGAGTCTTGCAGGAATGGAAGCAATGACATAAC
>Ga0268280_1000323_pt1 | contig 42984 bp, 31 predicted proteins | sample saktaG_9_FD_190139 | JGI IMG/M metagenome (GOLD analysis project Ga0268280, IMG submission 190139) | Saline water microbial communities from Sakinaw Lake, British Columbia, Canada - sak_2011_5_24_40m | ecosystem: Environmental > Aquatic > Non-marine Saline and Alkaline > Saline ...
GCATTCAAAGCACCTGATGGATATGATAAAAAGGGTGTTTGAAATTGCCTGCCTCAAACCATTTGATATGGATGGGTTTTCTGTGACGAAAGGGCCCGGAAGTTTTACCGGCCTCAGGATAGGGATTAGTTCCGTAAAGGGGCTTGCCGCAGCAACCGGAAAGCCTGTTGCCGGCATATCGACACTTGACGCGCTTGCCGCCCAGTTACCCGGAACATCTTATCTGATCTGCGCCATGATAGATGCAAGAAAAGGAGAGGTTTACTCTTCGCGCTACAGGTTTGTCGGCGGTTTTGTTAAAAAGGAATCGAAAGAGGAGAATTTTCTTCCGGAAAAAGCAATAGAGGGTATAAATGAGCCCTGCCTCTTTACTGGCGACGGTGCGCACGCATACAGAAAGATTATCGAAGATAAAATCGCCGGTTACGCCCATTTTTTGCCCGATGCTTTTAATATTATAAAGGCTTCGACCGTTGCATTTATGGGCATGAAAAAGTTTGAAGATAATGATATGGAAGATGCCGGAATGTTAGTGCCGTTTTATATCAGAAAATCAGATGTAAAGAAAAAGGCATGAATCGTAAATCGTGGATCGTAAATCGTAGATCGAACCACGAACGACAAACAACGAATCACGATCTACGATCAACGCAGTACGCAGTACGGCTTTTAATTGCCTTGACACATAATGGATTTATTAATAAAATTCATAAGTTTTAAATCGATGAATTTATCTGGAGGGATAGATGGACTACAAGAAAACGCTCAATCTTCCGGTGACTGAATTTGCAATGAAAGCAGACTTGGCAATCCGGGAGCCCCTGATGCTGAAATCATGGGAAGGTATCGGCTTGTATAATAAGGTAAGAGCCGCTTCTGAAAAAAAGGAGTTTTTCATTCTGCATGACGGTCCTCCCTATGCGAATGGGAACATTCATATCGGAACCGCGTTGAACAAGATATTGAAAGATATAGTTGTGCGCAGCAGGCAGATGTCGGGCTTTAATTCAGTTTATGTACCCGGTTGGGACTGCCACGGACTCCCGATCGAGCATAATGTAGACAAGGAACTCGGCTCGGAAAACAGGAAATATTCGCAGGCTGAAATAAGAAAGCTCTGCAGGCGGTATGCTGAGAAATATATTGATATCCAGCGTGAAGAATTCAAAAGACTGGGTGTCATGGGTGAATGGGATAATCCGTATCTGACAATGGCTTATGAATATGAAGCGATCATTGCAAGGGAATGCTCCAAATTTGCTCTGGAAGGCAGCCTTTTCAGGAGCAAGAAGCCGATTCACTGGTGCTGCAGCTGTAAAACAGCTCTTGCGGAAGCCGAGATAGAATATGAAGATGACACCTCTCCGTCTGTTTTCGTCAAGTTCCCTTTATCGGATGATATTTCAAAGGAGTATCCTCACCTGTCCGGCAGGAAAGTATATGTAGTTATCTGGACAACCACTCCCTGGACTATTCCGGCCAATCTTGCGATAGCGCTCCATCCCGCCTTCAGGTATGTCGCTGTTGATACGGGAAAGGGAGAGGTCTTTATTCTGGCGGCAGACCTTGCCGGGGCCTGCATGAAAACTTTCGGGTTTCCGGATTTTTCGGTGCTTTGCGAGATAAGCGCTGAAAAACTTGAGAAGAAGCATTGCCGGCATCCCCTCTATAACAGAGATTCGCTAATAATCCTCGGAAACCACGTCACCCTAGAAGCCGGTACAGGCTGTGTTCACACTGCTCCCGGCCACGGACGTGAAGATTACGAAGTGGGTCTTCAGTACGGTCTTGATACCTATTCGCCTGTCGATGATAACGGATGCTTTACAAAGGAAGTGGAATTTTTCGAAGGAAAATTTGTTTTCAAGGCGAACAAAGATATCGTATCAAAACTTAAGGATTCGGGTTCTCTTGTGGCTGATGATAAAATTACGCATTCTTATCCCCATTGCTGGCGATGCAAACAGCCTGTTATATTCAGGGCTACCCCGCAGTGGTTCATCTCCATGGATAAAACGGGCCTCCGGAAAAAATCGCTTGAAGAGATAGACAGGGTTAAATGGGTGCCTCACTGGGGAAGAGATAGAATTTACGGCATGATAGAGAACAGGCCGGACTGGTGCGTTTCAAGACAGCGGGCATGGGGTGTTCCCATAGCGGTTTTTTACTGTGAAAAATGTGAAGCCCTTCACATGAATCAGGAAACGGCAGACCATGTATTTGAGCTTTTTAAGGCACACGGTGCGGATATATGGTTTGAAAAAGAGGCCGCGGAGCTTATTCCTGAAGGAAGTGTATGCGGTAAGTGCGGAAATACGACATTCAAAAAAGAGACCGACATTCTTGATGTATGGTTCGACTCGGGCGTAAGCCATGCTGCGGTGCTGGAAGAGAGGCCGTATCTGAAGTGGCCTGCGGATCTTTATCTTGAAGGCAGCGACCAGCACAGGGGGTGGTTCCACAGCTCCCTGCTGACCTCGGTCGGGACCAGGGGGAAGGCTCCCTACAAGTCTGTTTTAACCCATGGATTTGTTGTGGATGCCGAAGGGAAGAAGATGTCCAAATCCCTTGGAAATGTCATAGCTCCGAAAAAGGTTATTGATAAGTACGGGGCGGAAATATTAAGACTTTGGGTTTCGGCTTCCGATTACAGGGATGATATCCGCATTTCAGATAATATCCTGAAGCAGTTGAGTGATGCTTACAGGAGAATCAGAAATACTTGCAGGTTCATGCTTGGTAATTTATATGACTTTGATCCTGAAAAAGACGCGATTCCTTATCAATCAATGCCGGAAATAGACAGGTTTGCCCTTCATAAGCTTTCCGAATTGACGGAAAAGAGCCTCAGGGCTTATGATACTTTCGAGTTCCATATTGTCTACCACGGCCTATATAATTACTGCACAACCGACCTTTCGGCTTTTTACCTCGATATCCTGAAAGACAGGCTTTATACATCTTCTCCAGGATCGGAGGAGAGAAGAAGCGCCCAGACGGTCATGCACACGATACTCGGTTATGTTGCAAGGATTATGGCGCCCATACTCCCTTTTACATCCGAAGAGATCTGGAAATTTATGCCGGTGACCGGGGAAAAGGAAGAAAGCGTTCATCTTGCCTTGCTCCCTGTCGTTGTTAAAGCATGGAAAGATGAAGAGCTTGCGGAGAGGTGGAAGAAAATTATCGAAGTGCGCCAGGAGGTTACAAAAGCTCTGGAGGAAGCCAGAGTTAAGAAGCTGATAGGTCATTCGCTTGACGCCTCGGTCGCAATTGCCGCCGATAACGAGCTCTTTGCTCTCCTCGACCGGTATTCGGCCGAATTGAAAACCATCTTCATCACTTCCGGCGTCCTTTTGTCGAAAAACGGAAGCCTGCCGGGAGCGGTTGAAAGCAGGGAAGTAAAAGGACTTTATATTTCAGTTGAGCCTGCTCCGGGCAAGAAATGTGAAAGGTGCTGGATATATGACCTTTCAGTCGGGACGACTCCCGAAGAGCCGGGAGCCTGCAAAAGATGCTGTGATGCGCTTGGGAAGATCAGGAAGGCGTGAATAGGGAAAAGCAGGGTTCAAGGATTCGAGGATTCGAGGGTTCAAGTGGCAAAAGCACAGAAAAGCAAGGAGCAAAGGCCCTGAGGCACAAAGGCACATAGTGATCAGTTATAAGATTGAAGTTACTATTAGTCCTCAGCCTAAAAACCTTCAGACTATCAAAACAGAGACAATTATCCATGCTGTTTGAGAATAAATATATAAAACTTTTCCTTATTGCCGGGCCGGTGCTTGTGCTCGACCAGTTAACGAAGTTCATAATATTGAAAACAATGCTTCTTCATGATTCCATTCCGGTTTTGCAGGGTTTTTTCAGTCTTACCCATATTCATAACCCTGGAGGAGCTTTCGGTTTTCTGGCAGGACAGAGTCCTGATGTGAGAAGATTGATCTTCATTTTTGTTTCGTTTGTGGCTTTATGCCTTATCTTCTATTTATACAGCACAACACCGCGAAGCTATTCTTTGCTAGCTACCGGTTTTGCCATGATTTTCGGAGGAGCTGTCGGTAACCTCTTTGACAGGGTGCGTTTAGGAAAAGTAGTTGATTTCCTCGATTTCTATTTGGGAAACCTGCACTGGCCTGCTTTTAATGTTGCAGACAGCGCGATTTCGATAGGGATGGGTATTTTTGTATTCCATCTTCTTTTTAAAAAAATGCCCGGATAACCGGAAGGAGATAAAATGTTTCCCGTTCTTCTTAAAATAGGTCCCTTATCGATATTTACTTACGGATTTTTTATCGCGGTAGGTTTTCTTGTCGGCATATATATTGCCGCAAAGGAAGCCCGGAGGCTTGGGGAAAATCCGGAAATGATAATGGATCTTTGTTTTTATCTTCTCATTGCCGCCATAATCGGTTCCCGCCTCTTCTATGTTGCCACGAATCCGAAGATGTTTCTCGATGATCCTGTTGAGATATTAAAAATATGGAACGGTGGACTTGTCTTTTACGGAGGTTTTATCGCTGCTTTTATCACGGGAATTATATATCTTAAGGCAAAAAATATTCCGTTATGGAAAACTGCTGATATTATGGCTCCTTCTGTTGCGCTTGCGCATTTTTTTGGAAGAATCGGTTGTTTTTTTGCAGGCTGCTGCTACGGAAAATATTGTGACCTTCCCTGGGCTGTTACATTCAACAATCCCGATTCACTCGCCCCGCAAGGATTGCCGCTTCATCCGACTCAGTTGTATTCTGCTTTTAACAATCTAACGATTTTTCTGGTTTTGTTTTTATTACGCAAACGCAAACATTATGACGGCCAATTGTTCTGGATATACGTTTTGATGTACGGGATCACGAGATCATTTATTGAAATCTTCCGGGCCGATTTCAGGGGCGAATTTTACTACGGTATATTCTCTGTTTCCCAGGTTGTCGGTGGAGTAATGGCCGTTGTTTCCCTGATAATGCTTTTCATCCTTCGCAAGCGAGCTTTAGTAAGTTAGAAACTATTTTCTGTGTTTTCCTATCAGAAAATAGTTTCGTTAACGCACTTATCCCGTTTATCGGGATTAAGCAAAGGTAACTATTCAGCCACAGATTCATACAGATGAATGCAGATAGATTTAAGTACAGTAATTATTCAGGAGTCAGAATTTAGAATAAAAAGGAAACCTGCTTCTATTCTGGATTCTGGCTCCTGAATTCTGACTCCTGAGCAGTTGCCAATTATTTTTGAACGGCGACCTGGACCAAAATGCCTGAGATAAATTACAAAGAACTTACAAGTCATATCAAGAGCGCGGAGAAGGAAGGTTTTTCCAAGCTCTATCTTATTCATGGCGAAGAGTTGTTGTGCAAGACTGCATTTGAGGAGCTTTTGAATGCACTGCTTCCGGAGTCTTCATCGGACAGGAATCTCAACTATGATCCGGTTGACGGAACCAACGAAAACATCTTTGATGCCGTGGAACGGGCAAACACCTTTTCTTTCATGTCCGGGAGAAAAGTGGTTGCTTTTCTTGATTCAAAAATATTTTATTCGAAAGAAAACGAAAAGAGCCTTCTTGAAAAAGCAAAAGAGGCCCATGCGCAGAAAGATTTGAAAAAGGCTGCGAGGTATTTTACGGGTCTTATGTCACTGCTTAAACTTTCTTTTGATGATGTTGGTAAAGAGAATCGCGGCAAATCCCTTAAAATAGATTCCGGAGAATCCGATAATAGCTGGATTGATGATATCACAGTTTACTGTATCGGAAAGGGTATCGGGCTGTCCGGAGAGGAAGACAACGCCTCCTTTTTTCAAAAGGCGGTTGAGAAAGGTTTTCCCAAAGGAAACCACCTGATAGTAACGGCGGAGCTTGTAGATAAAAGGCTTACCCTGTATAAGGCCGTTAACAAAAACGGCGTTATAATCGACTGCCAGATCCCTAAGGGTGATTCCAGAAATGACAAGGCAGTCCAGGAGAGTGTTCTTCTGGAAAGAATGAATGCCGTACTTTTAAAGAATGACAAAACGATAGACAAAGCCGCATATCATGCAATGTATGAGATGACGGGATTTGACCTGCGCACTTTTTTAAATAGTCTGGAGAAGCTTATAAGCTTTACGGGGAAAAGGAAGAGAATAACCGTAGAAGATGTCGAATCGGTGTTAAAAAGGACAAGGCTGGATCCCATATATGAGCTGACAAATGCAGTCGCAGACAGAAACGCAGCCAACTCGCTTTTTTTTCTCGATTCCCTTCTTGCTTCTGAAATACATCCTCTTCAGGCGCTTTCCGCTTTAATAAACCAGTTCAGAAAATTAATCTGCGTCAAGGGCTTCACCGGGAGCCGGTATGGAAAGACATGGGAGTCAGGTTCCACATATCCCAGGTTTACTTCTGTTACCGTACCGGCGATTGAAGAGTATGACAATGATCTGCTTAAAGTTATTGAAGAGAGGGATAAATTCCTTTCGGTTAACGACTCCGCTGGAAAATCTGAAGATCAGCAAAAAAAGACTTCAAAGAAGAAAACCAAAACAGCGACAGATCTGTTAATCGCAAAAAACTCTAAAAGCCCTTATCCTGTCTGGCAGTTGTTCAGAAAATCGGATAATTTCAAAAGTGAGGAGCTTATTTCGATCTTTGAATGCCTTAAAGATGCCGATATCGAATTGAAATCATCCGGCCGGACCCCGAAGCTTGTAATTGAGAATGCGATATTGCACATATGCCGAAAAACGTGATTTGTGACGGCTTCGTAAAAAGTCATTCTGCTGTGTTGCGCTTCATCCCCGCCCTGTTGAATTCTCGCTGCGCGAGACGGCAAGGCCGATTGAAGATTCCCCGCCGCAGAGCGGTCGGGGAATCTTCGACCGCAAGGAATGTAATCTGTTTTTAATTTGCTCGCTAACCCCGCCGCAAGCAGCGGGGAATGCGCTTGCTGTTTCGGTTCAACAGGGTGAATCATTGCAGCGTACTTATATGTACGCTTCATTCCTCAAGATTCGCGCGCCTTGCATAATGAGCTTTTTACTTTGCCGTCTGAAGTCAGGTAAATATTATATTATTTTTATCCTTTGTACTCTTCATGACCTTCATGGTAAAATATTAAACTTTTTACGAAGTTGTCAATTAATAGATGAAATGATTATAAGGGGAGGGAAAATATCATGCCGAAAACAAAAATCGTGTGCACAATCGGTCCTTCAAGCGAGTCTCCGGAAGTATTGAAAGAACTTATTTTAAACGGAATGAATGTGGCCCGATTAAACTTTTCCCACGGATCCCATAAAGAACATCTTATAAAAATAAATACCATCAGATCCGTTTCGGAAAAACTCGGCGCGCATGTGGCAATTTTACAGGATCTTTGCGGCCCCAAGATCAGAATCGGCAAAGTGAAAGAACCCGGTGTGCGCCTCAATCCCGGCCAGGCGTATGTTCTTACCAGCAGGCATGTCGTTGGCGACGGGGAGCGTGTCTCCGTTTCATATGAGAATCTGCCCTCCGATGTTAAACCGGGAGACAGGATACTACTCGCAGACGGCATGATGGAGCTTGTTGTAGACAGGACAAGCCGAAACGACATATTCTGCAAGGTTGTCACCGGTGGATTTCTTACTTCCAACAAGGGAATAAACCTTCCGACAGGCACGATAAAAGCCGATGCGATAACCGAAAAAGATCACAAGGATCTTATCTTTGGACTTAAAAACAACGTCGATTATGTTGCTCTTTCATTTGTCCGGAGCTCAAAGGATATCATCGCTCTTAAAAGGATAATAAAGAAGGAGAAGAAAAATACCCCGGTCATAGCAAAGATAGAAAAGCATGAGGCGTTAAAAGATATTGAAGGAATCATGGAAGAGTCTGACGGGATAATGGTTGCAAGGGGCGATCTCGGAGTCGAGATTCCTCTTGAAAATGTTCCGAATATCCAGAAGATGCTTGTCAAAAAAGCCAATAATATGGGCAAGCCTGTCATAATAGCGACGCAGATGCTCCGGTCGATGGTGAGTGCGCCGCGTCCTTCAAGAGCGGAAGCAAACGATGTGGCTAATGCCGTACTGGACGGGGCCGATGCAGTCATGCTTTCCGAAGAGACGGCGAGTGGAGAATATCCTGTCCAGGCGGTTCAGTACATGAGAAGGATTGCGGAGAATGCGGAAGAGAATTTTCCCCATGAAAAATACTTAAGCCTCATGCCTGAAAAAGATGTATCCGAATCGGTTGCCTATGCCTCATGTGTTCTTGCGGATCATCTTGACGTGAAGGCTATTGTCGCCACAACCCGTTCCGGTTCAACCGCGGCTCATATTTCACGGTTCAGACCGAAACCGATTATAATAGCCCTTTCTCCAGAAAAGAGTGCCGTAAGACGCCTTGCCCTTTACTGGGGCTGTTTACCAAGCCTTGTTGTGGAATCAAAGGGAAAGACCGGAACGACAGACAGCTCGGCCATCTCCGCCCTTGCCTCTGGGTATTTGTCGAAAGGGGATCTTGTTGTAATAACATCGGGGTATCCGGAATATGTTGAAGGATCTACCAACATGATGAGGGTTATAAAACTTTAGTAGGCAAAAGGCGAGAGGCATAAGGAATAAAAACAGAATATCGAATATCGGACATCGAATATCGAAAGGCGAAAAGCTTAGTACGATATACGAACTTCGATGTACAGCTTTTAGAACGACGATTAGCGATTAACTATAGGGGTGAAACGATTATGGGATTTATAAGGGATCAGGAGGAGCGTCTGGTTGTAAGCCTATTGACTGCGAAATATCAGAAGAAGAATCTTCCTGTGCCCGATATTTCCGAATTGAAGCACCAGGCTGCAAGAATAGTTGATGAAGCGCACGGTATTGCCCGGAAAAGGGGGAAAAACGTGCTTTCGATCGTAAAGGATATGGCGGAAGAATTGCGCCGTAGTAAAAAATAAAGTAGTCCTCTGGATATTTAAAACGGCATAAGGAGCCGTAACAAAATGGCCAGAAATGTAATGAATATTTTGTAACGGCTCCTAACAAAATGGTCAGAAATGTAATGATTATTTTGTAACGGCTTGTAAGAAATAAACAGAAAGTGTCCATAAGGGAACAAATTATTAAAGCATTTAAGTTTACGGATGGATAATAGAAAGGGTTATCAATGGCAGGCGACGACATATCAAAGCTTAGCATAAAAAAAGCCGGTACTGTTGCGGGTGCTGGGAAAAAAAGAAAATATATTATTGTACTGATAATAATATTCGTATTGATTGCAACAGGGATTCTTTACAAACAGGGCCTTCTAACTCCTGCGCTTGAAGTGAAGGTCTCAAAAGTTGTTAATATTTATCCATCCCAGACATATACGGTTCTTAATGCAAGCGGCTATGTTGTTGCCCAGCGGAAAGCGGCCGTTGCCTCAAAAATCACAGGACGGCTTGTATTTTTGGGTGTTGAGGAGGGGAGCAGGGTCAAAAAAGGCGAAATAGTAGCACGCCTTGAAAATGAAGATGCTGTCGCTGCTAGGAACAGGGCATCAGCCAATGTGAATTCGGCTAAAGCCTCCCTTGAACAGGCAATAGCTGAACTTGACGACGCCCTCCTGAATTTTAACCGGATGGTTCAACTTTCAGAAAAAGGGAGTGTTGCAAAGTCCGAACATGATATAGCGGAGGCAAGGTTGAAAAGGGCAAAAGCCTTGGTATCGGCACAGAGAGCTGCCATCAAGGCGAGCGAAGCCGCTCTGAAGGAGACTGAAGTTGTGGTCGAATATACAAATTTGCGTGCTCCTTTTGACGCAGTGGTGCTTACAAAGAATGCCGATATCGGCGACATTGTGACCCCTCTCGGGGCTGCCGCAAATGCCAAAGCTTCTGTTGTCGATATAGCGGATATGGAGTCCCTTCAGGTTGAGGTCGATGTTTCAGAAAGCAATATTGGTCTTGTGAAAAAGGGCCAGCCGTGCGAGATCCGGCTCGATGCACTGCAGGATTCCCGTTTCAGGGGAGCGGTCCATATGATAGTTCCGACCGCCGACAGAACGAAGGCATCAGTTATGGTAAAAGTCGCTTTTAAAGACAAGGATCCGCGAATTCTGCCGGAAATGAGCGCCAAGGTGGCCTTTCTTTCCAGAGAGGTACTGCCGGAGGAAGAAAAGTCTTTAACGGCAATTCCGGCTGATGCAATAACCGCGATCGATGGGAAGGAGTCTGTTTTTCTGGTGAAAGACGGTCATGCATATAAAACAGAAATTAAAACCGGAAGACGGGTCGGGAACATGGTGGAGATATTAAGCGGAGCAGGGATTAGTGAAATCATGGTTGCAAAGCCCATAAATAAAGTCAAAGACGGGATAAAAGTTAAGGTTCTGGAGGATTAATACAGGAATTGGCTCCTATCGTAGAGATTATAGACCTTACTAAATCATACCGCCGGGGAAATCAGTCCATTATGGTGCTTGAGAATATATCCCTGAATATAGAAGAGGGGGATTTTCTTGCCCTTATGGGGCCTTCCGGCTCGGGCAAAAGCACACTGCTTAACCTTATAGCAGGTCTCGATAAAGCGGACAGCGGAAGCATAAAGGTTGGGGGAATTGATATTTCTCTGCTTTCAGAATCCATGCTTGCAAAATGGAGAGCTGAAAATGTTGGATTTATTTTTCAGTTCTATAATCTTGTTCCGGTATTAACCGCCTTTGAGAATGTCGAATTGCCCTTGATTTTGACGGATCTTTCCAAAAAAGAGCGGAAAGAACACGTCACAACGGCCCTAAAGCTCGTTAACCTTGAAGACAGGATGGATCATTATCCCGGGCAGCTCTCAGGCGGTCAGCAGCAGCGGGTTGCAATCGCAAGAGCTGTTGTTACAGACCCAACAATGATTGTTGCCGACGAGCCGACCGGCGACCTCGACAGGGCATCGGCCGAAGAGGTGCTGCGGCTTATGGAGAGATTGAGCGGGGAGATCGGGAAAACGATTATTATGGTGACTCACGATCCGCGGGCAGCAAAAAAAGCCAACAATATGAAGTATCTTGAAAAGGGTGTTCTTGCCAATGCTCCTGAAGCTTCTTTTTCGGAATGCCTTTAGACATAAGCTCCGTGCCGGCCTGACCATCTGCGGCATATGCGTTGCAATTCTTGCTTTCGGCCTTCTCAGGACAGTCGTAAGTGCTTGGTACGCAGGAGTTGACGCATCGTCTTCAACCCGACTGGTTACTCGTAACGCAATCTCACTCGTCTTTCCTCTTCCCCTTTCATACAAGGAAAAAATACGTGGTGTGGAGGGGGTTAAAATAGTTTCTCTCGGGAACTGGTTCGGGGGAATATATATTGAAGAGAAGAATTTTTTTGCCAATTTTGCGGTTGATTCCAAAACATATCTCGACCTCTATCCTGAATTTGTAATCCCTCCCGACCAGAAACTCTCTTTTCTAAAGGAAAGGAAAGGTTGTGTGGTCGGAAGCAAACTGGCAAAAAGGTTCGGATGGAAATTAGGGGATACGATTGTTTTAAGAGGGACCATATTCCCGGGCAACTGGGAGTTCGTCCTTCGGGCCGTATACAAGGGCAGGAACAAGACAATAGATGAAAGCCAGTTTTTCTTTCACTGGGATTATCTGAACGAGACAATGAAAAAAGTCATGCCCCGGAGGGCTGACCAGGTGGGTTTTTACATGATCGGCACCTCTTCTCCGGATATTGCCGCCTCAACCAGTAAATCGGTGGACGGCCTTTTTAAAAATTCTTTCGCGGAAACCCTGACCGAGACCGAAAAAGCATTCCAGATGAGTTTCATCGCTTTAAGCCAGACTATTCTGACGGTAATACAGCTTGTTTCCCTGGTGGTTATAGTCATCATCCTCGCTGTTGTGGCAAATACGATGGCCATGTCCGTGCGTGAAAGGATGAATGAATACGCGGTATTCAAAACACTTGGTTTCGGGGGTTTTTACCTTTCCATCCTTATACTGGGTGAATCTCTGTTAATAACGGCTATAGGGTGCGCTTTAGGAATTATCACCACATTTCCGGCTGCAGATGCTTTTGCCCGGGCTGTAGGAGACTTTTTCCCCATTTTCAATATAAGTTCACGGACGATTTATCTTGATATGCTTGCCGCCCTTATTGTCGGTGTGGTTGCAGCGGTATTTCCGATCTGGCGGGCCGTATCCGTTCCTATAGCAAGCGGGCTGGGGAGGGTTGGCTGAGGATGGACCTTCTGTTTTTTTACAGCTTTCGAAACCTGCTTGCAAGAAGACTTACCACTTCACTTACTGCGGCCGGAATGGCGCTTGTCGTTTTCGTATTTTCTTCGATAGTGATGCTTGCCGAAGGTCTGCAAAAAACACTTGTAGATACCGGCTCATACGATAATGTTGTTGTAATCCGCCGCTCTTCGGTTTCAGAAGTGCAAAGCGGTGTGGAAAGGATTCAGGCTTCAATTGTTGAGACCAGGCCCGAGGTGGCTATAGGCGCAAATGGGCGTTTGCTCCTTGCAAAGGAGCTTGTTGTACTTATCACTCTTGAAAAGAAGGAGTCGAACAGTCCAGCCAATGTTATAATCAGGGGAATTTCGGAAAATTCGCTGGAGTTGAGGCCCCAGGTGAAGCTTGCGAAGGGACGTCTTCCGAGGCCAGGATCACTGGAAATTCTTGTCGGCCGAAGCATAGCAAAGAGATTTAAGAACGCCGGGCTTGGTGATACTCTTTTCTTTGCCATGCGGAGATGGACGGTTGTGGGTATTTTTGATGCCGGCAATACAGGGTACGGTTCCGAAATCTGGGGGGATGTGGATCAGTTTATGCAAGCATTCAGGAGGCCGGTCTTTTCGTCCGTTCTTTTTAAACTCGGAAAATCTTCCGCTTTTGAGACCTTGAAAAAAAATGTAGAAGGTGATCCAAGGCTTACATTAGAAGCAAAGCGTGAAACAGTATATTACAAAGAGCAATCGGAGATGATGGCCAAGTTCCTGCGGATCCTTGGGCAGTATCTAACTCTGGTTTTTTCAATAGGAGCAATTGTCGGGGCCATGATTACCATGTATGCGGCTGTTGCGAACCGGACTGGTGAAATAGGTACATTGCGGGCCTTGGGATTCAATCGATCAAGCATTCTCGCCGCATTTCTTCTTGAATCTTTGCTTCTTGGTTTTATCGGAGGATTCTCGGGGCTTTTTTTTGCATCTTTTTTGCAGTTTTTTACAGTTTCAACAACAAATTTCCAGACATTTTCCGAACTTGCCTTCAGTTTTAAGATCACGTTTGAAATAATATATAAATCGCTCTTATTCTCACTTGTCATGGGATTTATCGGCGGGATACTGCCCGCATTCAGGGCTTCGAGGATGAATATCGTGGAAGCTCTGCGGGAATCATAAGTTTTTCACCTTATCCCTGCGTTTCTGACTTTTTATCTTTTAATACATTATTTAACACTTTCCCCAATGCATAGCTATCAAAGGGCTTGGGCATCATGCCTTTGAAACCATATTTACGAAAATTTGACATAACCTCATCATCTGAGTAACCGCTGCAAACAACGGCCTTAATTTCGGGATTCATGTTAAGCAGTATCTTTATGACTTCCTGTCCTCCCATACTGCCGGGAATGGTCAGGTCAAGGATGACGGCATCATAGGGTTTTCCTGATTTCATTGCTAACTTGTACATCTCAATCGCTTCATCGCCGTTTTTTGCAAACGCTGATTCATATCCAAGCATATCGAGCATCTCCTTCGCTAATTCCTTCAGCAGTTCATCATCATCCATCATCAGGATACTGCCCCGGCCTGTTAACAGAACTGCATCTTCTTTTACCGGAACCTCTTTATCGGAAGCCGGCAGATAGATATGAAAAGTGGTTCCGGCTCCCGGAATGGAGTTAACAGAGATATATCCGTTGTGTTTTTTGATGATGGAATAGGATGTGGCAAGTCCTAGACCGCTTCCGGCCTGCTTTGTTGTAAAATATGGATCAAATATCTTTAAAAGATGCTTTTCGGCTATGCCCACTCCCTGATCATTTATCGATATACGGATGTATTTTCCCGGTTCGACCGGTATTTCAGTTATATTTTCCGGCATCAGATTCTCTGCCGTAATCCGGATAGTTCCGCCCTCAGGCATCGCCTGGTTTGCATTTATTACAATATTACTGATGACCTGGCTTATCTGTCCCTGGTCCGCCTCAACCGGCCAGAGGTCTTCTGCTATCTGAAGTTCGCATCTGGATTTTGAACCCTGCACGACAAAGAGGGAAGATTCCATAATGAGCTTTTGAATTGAAGCAATCTCTTTTATAGGCATACCGCCTTTGGCAAAGGTCAGCAACTGCCTGGTCAGACCCTGGGCCCTGATTGAGGAGGTTTCTGCCGCGCTTAACAAATAGGATATCTTATCCCCGGGCTTAACCAGCATCTTTGCCATGGAAATATTTCCTGAAATTGAAGTCAGGATGTTATTGAAATCATGGGCTATACCTCCTGCAAGAATCCCCACCGATTCAAGTTTGTCAGCCTTCAAAAGCTCCACTTCCATTCTTTTGCGCTCGGTGATATCAAAGATGTAATGAACGTATAAATCCTCTGAGAGCGGTGCCCATATTCCTTCGTACCATGTTCCCCGGTACTCGACTTCAAGTTTTTGAAACTGGCCGGTTTCCCACAGTTCAGGCCCAAGGCAGAAGGGACAGTGATCGTTTCTCTTAGCACATGTCGAAAAGCATGTTTGGCCTGGAACCGCGCCGATCTCACGGGCGTAATTATTGGAAGCGACTATCTCACGGGTTCCTTTCCTGAGGATCAGGGCGATGCAGCCGGGAATATTGTCAAGCAAGGCAGCTCGCATATGGGATTCATTTATCAGTTTTACTTCCGCATTCTTGCGCTCGGTGATGTCCTGTCCGATAGAGAGCAAACCCGTTATATTGCCAGATTTGTCTTTGAGTGTCTTATCATACCATTCAATAGCTATTTCACGACCATCCTTCGTTACGATTGGATTGACATTGCCATGTGTTTGAATATCAGCAATTGCCTTGAGGAAAAGTTCTCTTGTTCGCTTTTGATCACGCTCCGGTACGAAGGTTGAAAACCAGTCTTTCCCCTGAACTTCCTTGAGTTGGTAGCCTGAAATATTTTCCATGTAAGGATTGATACTAACAATATGCCCTTTTGTATCTGAGACTAACACAATAGTTTGTGCTGTCTGAATCAGGCTTTCAGCAAATTCTTTCTCTCGAAGCAGTTCGTCAGTCCGTTTATCGACGAGTTCTTCCAGATGATCTCTATCAAAACGAAGTTTTACCGACATATCATTGAAAGCCGCAGCGAGATCATTCAGTTCTTTTCCGAAGGGTTGAATAATCTGTTCGCCCAGATGCTCGTCATGCGTTGCAATCTGATATGCTTTTTCCTGGATGACATTAAGGGGCCTCAAAAGGTAACGTCTGTAAAACCAGTATTGAATGGTAAAAAGGCAGAGAAGAACGCTTAGCAGGATGGAGGAAAGCTTCAGGGAATAAATGTTTGCTGCTGCATAAGCTTCCGAAAGGGGTATGCGGAGGGAAACGGCGCTGACCACATCACCTGCCTTGCGGTTAAAGCTCCTTTCCGAACCGTAGTAATCCGTTAATCCTTTCGGTGCATCATTTGGATTGCTGTGGCACCTCAGGCAAGATGCCTCCATGACCTCGCCTTTTCTTAATACGACAAGAAAGGGCTTTCCATCAATTTTACGGACCATGGATGCGGAATCGAGGTTCTTCTCCGTGCCCAATTTTTCAATGAATGCCCGCTCATATTCATCCGCCTCATTCTCGGGACTCCTCGCATTTATAGCGGCATCTTTAAAATAATATCCTGAAGGATTGAATGTTTTAAAATACTTATCAATCTCACGTATTGCATAAGTTGAGGACATCCAGGTATGGTCGAAATAATCCTTCGATCGGAATGGCTTACTCCATTCAAAAATGCTGGGTTTCATAATCTGTGAAAAGTAGGTATGGGTTGCTAAGTTCCTGTCGAGGATGATTCTGGCTTTTGACTGTGCTTCATTTAGTGCCTGCCGGCGCATGCTGTTGTTGACAGATACGACAACAATGACAGTAGCTATTATGAATATAATGCCAATAATTACATTAAGGAATATCCCTAATGTAATGCTACGAATCCTTCCAATCATCTTAACCCCCATGCCCGAGATTTACGAGCGCAATGATTGTCCATTGAATAAGGCTTGGCTATCCAGTCGCTTGAATGCCCGTGGCCGGGATGTGGAGAATCAGGATAAATAGATCCGGTTGCGTGTTCCATGACGATAATCCTCTAATGAATTTCAATCCGGAAATGCCTCCTTAGTGCAATCTTCAACTGCTTTCAGGCTTGGGTTTGCTTTTCATGGTAATAATCTCCCGATTATCTGTAATGGATAGCCACCGGCTCTTCGGAGTTGCCGATGCGCTGGAACATTAACACCACAAACACTTCCTTTAATTGCTAACAATAAATTTACAGTCTATTATATATGACGACTTAAAGGATATCAACTGTGAAGGATTCTATATCAGCACCCCAATCATTTCGGATTATAAGGCTTCTCCCATACATTTACATTCCCTTTCCTCAGGACTTAATTTGAAAACCTTTCTCCCGAAATAATCTTAAACAGGCATCTACGACAGTATTGTCGTAAAAGATTCCTCTATTCTTCTCGATTTCATTCAGAGCTGCATCAATCCCCAGACCAGGACGATAAGGTCGGAATGACGGAAGTTGACAAAACCCCTAAACAGTTGAGGTCCTTTTTTCCCCAATCTCTGCAAATAGACTGTGGAGTATGGGAAAGTTTTCAAAGTCTTTGGTTGAAATCCTGCGGAGGACGACATCCGTTTCCGCGACTACCGTTGCGTTCCGCTTTCCGTCGTCCGAAAAGTAGGCCATTTCTCCAAAGATATCACCGTCAGATAACTGTGCTATGATATTCCCCTGTTCATCTTCAACCCGAACCTTGCCTTTCGCAAGGTAATAAATGCCGTCCCGTTCATCGCCGATCCGGATGATCTTTTCCCCTTTCATTCTCCACTCTATCTTGAAATAGGTATCCCAATGCGTATTCTCAACCAATGCATGGTAAAATTCCTTATCAAGGGCTTTATACAGCTGCTGAGAAAGTCGTAAAAGCATTATTCCCATGGAATGGCTTTGCTTGTCATCTATGATCATGCCCTGCTTTTCAAAAGTATCCATCGGATATGGATACTCACGGAGGTAGTCCAATATCCGTAATGTTGCTAAATCAATTACCCCGGTTGCTTCCAGAAAGATACTTTCCGCCCGGCGCAGCGCCTCGTCGGCCAATTGGAAATGGGGGATAACCCCTCTTAAGGCGTTACCTGTGAAAAGTTCGATACCTTCATTCTTTAACCGGATAAATTCCATGAGACGTTCTTTATTCATATTTGGCGGACAGTTGTTAATCCCCGGTTTGTAAATCGAATAGACATGTATGGGATGCTGAAAGTTCTTCGGCGTTATTTTGCCAATGCTTACAATATATTCCAGTTCTTCGTCCTGCGCTCGGGCTATGTCGCGATCCATCAGGATAGTTGTGCCAAAATAGGCGCACAATTCTTCAAGCCTGTTGGCCGCTGAAAAACTGTTTCCGAATCTTAAGGTAAGCTTTTCAAACTGAGTTTCAATAATTTTCCCGGCAAATATTCCGATTCGCGTGAACGGGATTTGCCGGGATTCGACTGCCTTTGCGATATCGATGGCGACTTTAAGGGCACGTTTGCACTTTTCCCCGCTGTTTTCTCCGGGTCTATCCTCGAAAATAGCGATCGACGCATCTCCGGCAAAAGGTTCGAACTCGTGAGCCCCTTTTTCTCCTTCCATGACGATATTTTGTAAAAATTTCTGATAATCGATAATAAAATCTCTGACCTGCTTTGTGGTCATTTGTTCGGTCAATTTTGCATATTGCTTCATATCGGTTAGAAGAACAACAACTTCTCTTTCCGGATTATCTCTTTTTTCCATGGTAATTATTACATACTCCTATCAGTAACTTTATGCTCTGCCTTGCTATTGGGGTTATCATTTAAAATCAGGCTCCTTCAAGCTGAAACCCTTCTTCCCTGAACAGCTTCAGGCAGACATCCACCGCATCCGGGTCATATAGAACTCCTTTGTTTTTTTCGATTTCTCCCAGGGCAGTATCAATTCCTAAGGCTGGACGATACGGTCGGTGAGAAGCCATGGCTTCAACTACGTCGGCAACTGCGATTATCCTTGATTCAAGAAGAATCTCGTTATTTGATTTTCCATTAGGATAACCGGAACCATCCATTCTTTCATGGTGTTCCAGTATGATTCTTGCCACAGGCCAGGGAAAATCGATATCCTTCATTATATCATAACCTTTCTGAGCGTGTGTCCTTACAAACTCCATTTCATTTTCCGATAATCTGCCGGGTTTGCTGAGAATCTCTGCAGGGATGTATATCTTGCCGATGTCATGGATGCTCCCTGCCATGAGAATGCTTTTGATCCGCGATTCCGAAAGATTCAGCTTTTCAGCAATGGCTAAGGAAAGTCTGGTCGCCCTTCCTTGATGGCCTGCAGTGTATGGATCTCTTGTTTCCACGATCATCGACATCGCTTTGATCGTATCTTCCATACTTTTCTCTAACTGTTTGACGCTCTTTTCAATTTTTTCTTCGGCCTGCCTGAATTGTGTGACGTCATCGATGGTAAAAATCACTTCACTGACATGACCCGAGTCATCAAATATGGGGGCGCCGTTGATGGAGAGAAATACACGCTGACCGCCGGTCAGGATGGTATGACGGACCCCATAGACAGGATTAGCGGTGTTAATCACCCGGGTAAACGGCAACTGCTCTTCAGGAAACGGATTCCCGTCAAAGTCTGTGATATGCCATTCGGAAGCACTGTAGCTCCGTTGGGTAATTTCGTTTTTCGTGAGACAAAATATCTCCTCAGCCCGTTTATTGGAAAATACAATTTGCCCTTTGCGGTCAACAACCGCAATGCCTGCAGGACTGGTCTTCATGATGCGATCCACCATGCTCCGCTCCCTGAGAAGCCATTCCTCCGCCTGCTTGCGGTCAGTGATGTCACGGGTTACTCCAAGGATGCCCATTGATTGATGATTTTCATCTCTGATAAAGGAAAGCTGCACCTCCGTCCACACGGTGGTCCCATCTTTTCGCCTCATTTCCAACTGAAGCATCCGGGATATGGGCTTCTCGCTATGTTCGGACTTTTCCAGCTCTATGACCTCGGAAAGGGTTCTCATAGCCAGATCCCAAGAGGATTGCGTCAACGTCTCAGTAGGCTTTTGTTTCAACACCTCTGCCGGTTCGTATCCCCTCAGGTATTTTACGGAAGGGCTGATATAGGTATAATTCAGATTCATATCCAAAATGAAAATGACATCATTGACATTATCAGCCAGCAGGCGATATTTTTTCTCATTTTCCTGCAATGCTTCCAATGACCGCTTGCGGGCAACGGCTATGCCGATGCTGGCGCCGATCCCTTCAAGAAATTTAATCATCTCTATAGTAAATAAATCCCGCCGCGAATCGTTCAATTGTAAAAGTCCTATGATATTATCCCCTGACTTAAGGGGAATCAGGGCTATCGACTCGTACCCCTCAGAATTGCATCGGTTTCTTATGTTGCACTGATCCTCCTTCTCCCCGGATATCTCGGCCAGATGTTTTGTCGTGCTGTTCGTCCAGAAGCTTCCACCTTCCGTGAAAAAGGGCAGGGAGGCATCGATTCTTCCACACAGGACGTTACCGCATCTGCCAACGAGATATCGATTTCCCTGAGAATCATGTATGATTTCACCGGCATTATCCCGTGCACAGAGATAATTTTCGGCCTCAACGAAATCGTTGGTGAAACCGTTAGTCAAATAATAGGGAAAATCGTCCCCCTCCCGCAGCCGTACACCTAAGGCCTCTATACCCGTGTGCTCTTTCAGCAAAAGAAGGATATCGTGGATAAGGTTGACGATTTCATTCGGGCGGTTCAGTGTTTCAAGAATTCTGCTTGTTAAGATCCACTGACTCTCTGCAAGTTTCCGCTCAGTGATATCTTTCTCGATGCCTTCATAGTAGCGGAGATTCCCTTTTTCATCATTGACGGCACGCATGCTCATTGAGACCCAGATAATCTGACCGTCTTTCCGGTAAAATCGGGTTTCATATGATTTTACCAAGCCTTCATCTTTGATCAATTGAAATACATTGTCCCGTTCTTCCTGATTCACATAAACTTGACTGGCGATATCCGTCACGGCAGATATTAACTCTTCGGGAGAATCATAACCCAACATCCTTGCAAATGATCTATTGGCCAGTTTGAACCGTCCTTCAGGAGTTGACTGATAGATGCCCTCGCTCGAGTTTTCAAAGATCGAGCGGTATCTTTCTTCAGCTTCGCGCACACGGATATTCAGCCATGTATTTTCCAGGATGGGTGAAATGATGCTCACAAGAATACCGAGCGCCTTCACTTGTCCCAGGGTAATGCGGCGATGGCTCTTTGTGACATTGATATTTAAGACGCCTACCAGTTTGCCTCCCGCCATCATCGGCATGGAAATGGCTGCACGTATATCGCTGCGTGGATTGACAGGAGAAAAACGCGGATCATCGACCTTTCCATTCATGATTACGGTCTCGCGGTTACGGGCTACCCACCCGGCAATACCCTTCTCCATCGGCACACGCTCCCCGATATATTCTTTGTGACCGCCGCGGGCAACGGCTACATAAAGTTCCTTATCTCCACTGGTCGGGAGCATGATAGACACCTCATCCGCGTTGTATTGCTGAAGGGTGGCATCAGCAACTTTATTTAAAATGGCGTTCAAATCGGTGGAAAAAGCGATCGCCTTACCAAGTTCGTGAATGGCTACGGTCTCTTTAAGCTGTATGTTGTCCATACGCAGACTGCGTACTTCCATGGCTCGAGATAGTAAGGGCATAAGAGTATTCAGCTTGAAAGGCTTCAGTATATAATCAAACGCGCCTTTCTGCATGGCCTCCACAGCCGTCTGAACCGTCCCGTGTCCGGTCATGATGATGCAGATAAGATTCGGATCAATTTCGAGCCCGCTCTTAAGCAGGGCAATACCATCCATTTCCGGCATCATCAGATCGGTCAGAAGCAGGTCGTAATCCTGTTCCGCAAGAACCTTCAATGCGTCGGCGCCGTTGGTAAATCCGTTTGCTTCATATCCCTGAGCTGCGAGTGATTCACAAAGGGCTGTCATCAGCTCGGCTTCGTCATCAACGATCATGATGCGGCCCAGTTTGAGATTGTCATGATTCATTTTCATATCCCCCAACCTGTTTTATCTCTCTGTCATCTTTGAAGCTCCCCGCCGCAGAGCGATCGGGGAATCTTCACCGTAAGGAATATCATCTGTTTTTAATTTGCTCGCTAGCCCCGCCGCAAGCAGCGGGGAATGCGCTCGCGTTTCGGTTCAACGATTCTGTATTATGGCTATTCGAAAAAGGAAGGTTAATATATACCCTTATCCCTTTTCCGGGACATCCCTCGCTCGTGATACCTAATGTTCCACCGTGTCCTTCAACTATGCGCCTGCAGATTGACAATCCCAATCCTGTGCCTTTTCCTTCCGGTTTCGTGGTATAAAAAGGTTCCATAACTTTGGATAAAATCTCGGGCGGTATGCCCACACCCGTATCGGCAACCTCGATAACGACAAAGGCTTTGCCTTTGTGGTCAGGGGTCGGGGATCGGGGATCGGGGGTCTGGGTTACTCCTGATCCCTGACCCCTGACCCCTGGCCCATGATCTACGGCCTCAGACCCCTGATCCCCGATCCCCGATATCTGATCCCCGACCCCCGACCCCTGTTTATACACGCTGATTGTAAGATTTCCTCCTTCAGGCATCGCGTCACCTGCATTCATAAACAGATTCAGAAACAACTGTCTCAATTGCTGACGATCTGCATGGATAGTAGTCACCCCGGGTTCAAATTTCCTTTCAACTGCAATATTGCGTTTGCGTAATTGGTAAATAATAAGTTCAAGTGTTTTTTCAATCTCATCACACACATTCACCGTGGAGATCTGCGGTTGACTCCGGCGGCTGAATTGCAGAAGATTGCTCACAAGGTTGCCCATCCGCTCGACTTCATGCCCGATGATCTCCAGTTTCCGCCGACTGGGATCATCCTCGTTGGTTTTAGAAATGAGCATTTCGACACTCAGGCTTATAGTGGCAAGTGGATTGTTCAGTTCATGGGCAATACTCGACGCCAGTTCTCCCAAGGTAGCAAGCTTCTCTGCCTGCAAGAGCTGCTGTGATACGGTCTTTATCTCTTCGTTCATTGCCTGAAGAGCCGCCTCAGCCTGCTTGCGACTGATCATGACACCGAGCTGCCTGGCGATATCGTTGATCTGGTCTCGTTCGTCCTTCAGAAACGGTCCCTCGTCGAGTGCCGGCCTCTCCTCCAGGTAGCAGACCTCAACTGCCCCCAGCTTCTTTCCCGAAACAACTATGTCCGCGGAAAGTTTCAACAGGGTTTCCCTGAAACCTTCAGTTGCGAACTCCCGCTCCTCGAAGATAATCCTCGCGCTGGTTATCTCCGGATACTGCCAGCCAACCGGGATGAGGTTCACCGCAGCATTTAGCGTTTCGTAGATTGATTCGCATGGTTCTGCGACAAGGCTCGAAATGGCGTAAAGGCACTTCAATTCCTTGATTCTCTCGTTGAGCTGACCGGTCCGCTCCAGTACCCGCGTTTCGAGATTGTTGCGGAGCATTTCCAGATCTCTCCGGTATCGGTCAATTTTGAGAAAAACGTTCACCTTTGCCCGTATGACTTCCGGTGAGTAAGGCTTAGTTAGATAATCGACACCTCCGGCCTCGTAGCCCATGAACCTGTGCTCCTCGTCAGCGTAGGCGGCGGTCAGGAACACAATCGGTATCATCTGGGTCTTCTTGTCACCGCGCAAATGTTCGGCAAGCTCGTAGCCGCTCATTCCCGGCATCTGTACATCCAGGATGGCCAAGGCGAATTCATGGTTGAGTGTAGCGGCAAGGGCCTCATTGCCGGTGGCAGCCTCGACAATCTCGGCATCAACTTCGCGCAGGACCTGCCGTAGGGCGACGAGATTTTCTCTCCTGTCGTCCACGATCAAAATTTTCTGTTTATCGGTCATTACAGTACCTCCAATGGTTTATTTCATTTTGTATGTCAGCAGGCCGCATTACATGTTTCCTCTCATGCCAAGCCCGGCCAACAACTGTCCTATCTCCTCCGGGCGCAGCGCCTTGTCCACCGCTCCGGTGTCGATCGCCGCCTGAGGCATAACGCGGGTCTCGGCACTTGCCGGGTCCTGGGCAATGGTAAAGCCGCCTGCTTTCTTGACAGAGCAAATGCCCTTCGCTCCATCAGCATTTGCTCCCGAGAGGATTACCGCTATAAGAGATTCTCCCCAGACCAGGGCAGCGCTCTCAAAAAGCACGTCTATTGAGGGCCGCGACCAGTTAACCCGTTCGTCAACAGAAAGGCCAATTGTCCCGTCTCTCTCCACGAGCATATGGTAGTTGGCAGGTGCGGTATATACGTGGCCACACTCGATCAGTGCCTTGTCGATGGGCTCTACAACTGAAAGCTTCGTATTGCGGGCTATGTGCAAGGCAAAGGACCCGTCGTCACTCGGATGCAGATGCTGGACTACGAGAACCGGCAGCGCGAAATTCTCGGAAAGCGCCGAAAGAATGACATTGAGAGCCTCGACGCCACCCGCCGATCCGCCGATTACGACGGCTTTGTAATCTGTTTCGCCCGGTACATGTCGTTTCCCGCTCACTCTCATGGCACACTCTTCTTCCTGTAGATTTTCGCTTTTCCGTCCACCACATCATACCGGTTGTTCACATCGGTAAACCGGAGGTCTTCCTTGGTTCCAAGGCAAAGAAAACCGCCCCGCACAAGACTATTTGTGAAAAGTTCCAGCACCCGGTTCTGAAGCTCGCGGTTGAAGTAGATAAGGACGTTCCTGCTGAATACGAGGTGCATCTCACCGAATGCTTCGTCTACCGCGAGGTTGTGATTGGCGAAAGTAATGCGTTCCTTCAGTGAACCGCTCATGGCCACCGCGTCGTATCGGGCATGGAGGTACTCCGAAAACGACGCCTTCCCGCCCGCCTGCTGATAGTTCCGGGTGGCTTCCTTCATTTTACTGACCTCATAAATGCCTTCGCGAGCCCGCTCGAGGGCGTCGTCGTTAAAGTCGGTGGCGTAGATGGTCGCCCGGTCATAGACCCCTTCCTCCTTGAGCACGATGGCCAGTGAGTAGACCTCTTCGCCGGTCGCGCTCCCGGCATGCCAGATCTTGAAATGTGGCCAGGTCCTGAGCAGCGGAACCACTTTCTCCCTTACGGCACGGTAGACGAACGGGTCACGGAACATCTCGGTTACCGAGATCGAAAAGTACCGGGCCAGGCGCGAGAAGAACTCCTTGTCATGCAAAACCTTTGGAATCATCTCTGACACAGATGAGCATCCGGCTCCCGACATGAACTGCCTGGTCCTTCGCTCGATAGACGCCCTTGCATATGAGCGAAAATCGTAGCCGTAACGCCGGAAGACAGCTTCCAGAAGCAGGTCGATCTCAATCGATTCTATCTTGTTGTTATTCATGATATTCCTTTGTTTCAGCCTTCCGCACTTACCTGCAGAGCCAGACGCGAATCATGGAAAGCAGCCGTTTCTGATCCACCGGTTTCGGGAGATAGTCGTTTGCGCCGGCGGCAAGGGTTTTCTCGCGGTCTTCCCGCATGGCCTTGGCAGTAAGCACAATGATCGGCAGACTGCGGAATCTCTCCTGTTCACGAATCCGTTTCATGGTTTCGTAGCCGTCCATTACTGGCATCATTATGTCCATGAGCACGAGGTCCACGTCAGGATTCTCTTCCAGCTGCTTCAGAGCCCTTTCGCCGTTCTCAGCTTTAAGCGTCTTCATGCCTCGTTCTGCGAGGAGATGAGACACAGCAAAAGTTGTCCGCATGTCATCGTCCACGATGAGCACCTTCTTGTCCTTAACAAGCGCGTCCGAATCATGCAGGTCCATGATAATCTGCCGTTTCTTCTCAGGCATCCTGCTCACCACCCGGTGCAGAAAGAGGGAGACCTCGTCGAGCAGCCTTTCATTTGATCTGACGTCCTTTATAACTATGGCTTCGGAGTGATCGCGGAGGTCCATCTCCTCATCGAGGGTAAGATCACGGGCGGTGTGCACTATCACGGGAGGTAGCTCCACACCTTCACTCTCAAGTTTCTCAAGCAGCTTGCCCCCGTTGATGTCCGGCAGCCCGAGGTCCAGAACCACGCAGTCGTAGCCACCTGAGCGAAGCGCTTCCATGGCCTGCATGCCGGTCTCGGCTTCGTCCACCATGACGTCCTCATCACCGATCAGATTGACGGTTGCGCGACGGATATTCGGATCATCATCGACCACCAGTACCCGCCTGGGCTTTCCGTCCGAAACCTGTTCCAATCTTCGAAAAGTCTCTTCGAGGTCCTCTTGGCTGAGCGGCTTGGAAGCGTGGCCGACCGCGCCCTTCCGGATTGCCTCGGTCGACACTTCTTCCACAGATACAATATGCACCGGAATGTGCCGGGTGAGGACATCTTCCTTGAGAGCGCTGAGTACGGCCCACCCGTCCATACCGGGAAGACGGATGTCGAGGATGATGGCGGAAGGCAGGTGTTTCATAGCGAGTTCCAGCCCAGCCTCGCCCGTCGGTGCAGCCAGGCATTTGAAATCCTTCTCGTGGCACTTCCTGTGAAGCAGACGGGCGAAGTTCGGATCGTCCTCGATAACCAGGATGACTCTGTTGTCCTTCTCCAGATTGTCGCGGTCATCTTCTATCTGCACGGCTGTGGCACTCTGCCGCGTGGCATTGAGCACTGCGCGCTCATCGGTCTTGGCGACGGTAGCCGTGACTGAGTCGGGCGCGACCTTGCGACCAGGTGAGACCGCAACAGGAAGGTATAACGTGAATGTCGATCCTTTGTCCGGTTCGCTATAGACCTGTATCTCCCCGCCCATGATACGGGCGAGTTCCCTCGATACTGAAAGACCCAAACCCGTTCCGGCGTACTTCCTTGATGTCCCGCCGTCCACCTGCTGGAAAGCCTCGAAGATAATTTTCTGATTTTCAGGAGCGATCCCGATGCCGGTGTCCCTGACCTCGACGGCCAGGCATTCGCCCGCGGAAAGGCCGCTCCTTGATAAGTTCGTGTCCGGGGAGGGTCGTGCGAAAGTAACGGTTACGCTTCCGGAATCGGTAAACTTGATTGCATTGGATACCAGGTTCCTGATGACCTGTTCGATGCGTTTACGGTCGCTCTTAATCTCGGCAATGGCATCTTCGGGCACCACAACTTCAAGTTTAATACCCTTTTTATCCGTCATGTGTCCGAAGGAAGCGCGTACGCCATCCGCGAGGTCGTTTATCCGAACCACGCCGAGCTGGAGGTCCATTCGGCCTGATTCTATCTTGGACAGGTCAAGAATCTCGTTTATGAGATTCAAGAGGTCGCTCCCGCTGCCGTGGATGATCTTAGCGGACTCGACCTGCTCCTCGTTCAGGTTGCCGCCCTTGTTCTCCGACAGCGACTGTGCAAGAAGCAGCAGGCTGTTGAGCGGGGTGCGCAGTTCATGCGACATGTTGGCAAGGAACTCCGACTTGTACTTACTGGCCAAAGCCAGCTCTTCGGCTTGCTCTTGAATGTCTTTCCTCGCCTTTTCCACGTCTCTCTTCTGACGGTCGAGCAGCTCGTTTTTCTCCTCCAGTTCCTCGTTCGTGACCTGCAACTCCTCCTGCTGGGTCTTCAGCTCCTCTTCGGATGTCTTTAATGCCTGGGTCTGCTCCTCCAACTCCACGTTCGTAGTTCGGAGCTCTTCCTGTTGGGTCTGGAGCTCTTCCGTCAGGGCCTGGGACTCTTCTAAACTCTTGGCCAGCTTCATCCGGCTCTCCGCGCTTTCAATGGCTAGGGCTAACGCAGGCAGGGCCTGATTAAGATACTCCACCTGCTGATCGGTAATCTCGCTCAATGTTCCCACCTCGATGACGCCTTTGACGCGGTTCTCGTAGATGAGGGGAGAGACACAGATGAACCGGGGGATGCTCTCGCCAAGGCCGGAGGTAATCCTGATATAGTCTTCCGGCACGTTCCGGATCAAAATCTGCTTCTTTTCCAGAGCCGCTTGTCCGACCAGTCCCTCGCCCGGCTTGAACACGTTCGACAGGTTCTTGCGCTTGGTGTAGGCATAGCTTCCCATGAGCGAAAGCGTGGTGCCATCGCTGTTTGCCACCAGATAGATGGCGCCTATCTGGGCATCAAGGTTGGTGGAGATCTCGGATATCACCCTGGAGGCCAGTGTAGCGAGATCCGGATCTCCGCTCATGACCTGGTTGAGTCGGGCAATACCCGTCTTCAACCAGTCCTGTCTCTGCACGAAATCCTGATTAATTTTCAGAGCCATGACCATCTTGCTGAAGGCCTGTGCCAGGACGCCTAATTCATCTCCACGTATTACGTCATCAGAAAGATCAACGGTCAGATCTCCCGACGCGATCCGGTTTGCCGCAATAACGTTAAGATTCAATGGCCTGGTGATACTAAGGGACAGGAATATAATGATCAACACGGATAGCGCCAGGGCAGCTGATCCAAGGATGAGCATGGTTGTGCGCGCCTGGTTTGCAGACTCTACCGCCAGATTGTAGCGTAATACGTAGCGCTCTTGATTATATCGTATAAGATCTTCCACTTCGTTTATCCAATGGTCCATGGCGGAGTTGGTTTTCAAAGTAAGAAGATCGAATGCTTCCTTGAGCTTTCCTGCCACGACCAGTTCGATCACTTGGTCTTGTAGCTTTCGTACGGCGGCTTCAGAATCTTCCAGCTTGTTGAGCAGGTCAATTTGCTTTGCATCGTCCTCTTCGATTAGTACTTTGATCTTGGCAGCGGACTCGAGGTATTCTCTTCTGAGTTTGGCGATTTTGTCGATACTGTTTTGTAAGATTTTATTGGACTCATTACCGTATTTTGACAACATGATACGCCTGACGGCGATGGTCGCTTCTCTCGCGTCATCGATCATGTCATGGGCCAGGTGTTCGCGGACATTGATATTTTTTACGATACGTCGAAGTTGTTCGCTACTGACCTGTGCCTGATGCAAGCTGACGGTCATGATGGCGACCATGAAAACAATCATGAGGACGAAGCCCAATGCCAAACGCAAACTAACTTTCATGTTTCCGAACATGGCGAATTTCTCCTATTTTGAAATTTGGTCAAACACCGTGCCCCGCTGTTATCTCAACAACGCGAATAATTCGTATTACCGCAGAAAGGAACAGGGCATATTTCTGATCGTCAAGATTAAAGCTGACAAGCCGGATCAATCGATTCATTTTTTTATTCCTACCTTGTTTCATTATTTTTTCTTCACGTTTTTATGTTTATTCTTTGCCAATTCTTTAATCAAAATAGGTATCTCTTCGAATTCCGACACCTTATCAAAAAAATAATCGGCTCCTAGTTCCTCACATTTTTTACGGTACTGGGGGTATGGATAATTGGTCAGTATTATCACCTTGGCTGACAATCTCTTCGCCCTGATATCCGCCAATACATCGATACCGCTCAGGTCGGGCAGGCGTATGTCCAGGATCACAACATCTGGCTTTGATTCCGAGATGGACATGATGGCATCCTTGCCAGTGTGTGCTTGCTGTATGACTATATCAACGCCGGCAATATTGCTGAGAATTTGCTGCAGGCCATTACAAACGATTTTCGAATCATCAACAATAAGAACTTTCATGTCAGACCTCGTAATGATTTGAATAGTAAAGTTGTTCTCACATTAAGATGTGAGAAAGGGGTCAAGGATTCGAGGATTCGAGGGTTCAAGTGTTTGAAAGGTTACGTAAAAACCCTCCTTTGGGGGAAATATTTTCGTGCCCCTTAAATCCAGAATGTTTCTAATCCTATTTTTTATCGTCATTTCACTCGAACCCTTGAACCCTTGAATCCTGGAACCCTATTTTTATTCACAATACCATTTTCAGGGGCTTTGTCTGCAAGGGAACCCTGATTTATTTGCAGGGATATCCTTACAAGGAAGGTGTTGACAATAAGCGATTAGTCGCTTAATATACTAATGAACAAATAGATTAAGGAGGCGTTTATATGCCTACGGCAACGGTGCGGATACCGGAGGATAAAAGAGATATTCTCAAGATTATTGCGGGTATCGAGAAAAGAGACATAGGTAAAATACTCTCAGAACTCATTGACGAGTATATTGAAAGTCACAGGGAAACCCTTGATTTGCTTTCTAAACCTGAATGGGTCGAAATCATAAGGCAAGGCAAAGAAGAAGTGTCAAAAAGCATCAAAGGGAAGGGACTTCATGAGCTGGAGAATTGAAGTTAAGCCCACCGCCGAAAAACAATATTTAAAACTCGATAAAACGGCAAAACTGAGGATTAAAAGCGCCTTGTTGGAGTTGGAACAGGCGGAAAATCCCCTGTTTCACCATGCCGTGAGAAACTTGACGGGCAAATTGAAGGGGGATTATCGCTTACGAGTAGGCGATTGGAGAGTACTTTTTACCCCGGATCGAGCTGAAAAGGTGATTTACGTGTATGCTGTTTTACCTCGGGGCGACGCCTATTGATATTTTTCAGACGAGGTGGTGTTCCGAGGCATAGAGGGTCAGATCGGAATTTGTGCTCATCTTCATTTTTTCCATGACACGGCTGCGGTAGGAGCTGACCGTTTTTTCGCTGACACAGAGTTCGCCCGCGATACTCTTAAGTGTTTTTCCCTGGGCAATCATGCATAATATCTGAAATTCCCGGTTTGAAAGGCTCTCATGAAGCGGTCTCTCAGAGTCATCAGCTTGAAAAATAATCTTCTCGGATAAAGACTCGCTGACATACTTGCCACCCGAACTCACTTTTCTGATGGCCTTCACAAGCTCTGCCGGGGCACTCTCTTTCATGAGATATCCTGAGGCACCGGCTTTGACAAGCCGCGAAGCAAATTTATTTTCCGGGTGAACGCTTAGGATGAGGATCGGGAGGTCCGGTTTCTCGGATTTCAATTGAATCAGCACATCGAAACCGCTCTTGTCCGGCAGATTTATATCCAGGACAACCAGAGAACAGTCCGTCTTGCGAACAAGCGAAAAACATTCCCTGGCATTTTCCGCTTCCCCGACGACTTCCATATCCGGTTCGTCTCCGATAATCTGCTTCAGGCCGCGCCGGATAACCGGATGGTCATCAACGATGATAACTCTGATCATACAAGGCCTTCTTCCCAGTCCTTCTTAAAATGACTATGATCTTTTGGTGCCTCGCTATTTTATGTGAGTGCCTTCCATCGGTCTACTTCTCTTCGTTCTACTTCCATAAAGCATCGGAGGCCAGTTCTTCAGCAAAGCGACGAAAGGGTAGGACGTCAATACCGTCTTGCGTTTTCATCACCGGTCCGTCAGGGTAAACGACAATGCGGCGTTGCAGCCCTTCGAGCTGCGCAACAGCACGCAGCCCCTTGCACCAATCATCTCTGAATGTTGCGCCGGACTTTGCCTCGACTGCCATAAGGTTCGCCCCCCGGATAAGCAGGAAATCAATTTCGATCTCAGACCGGCCCGATGGCGCCCAGTAATAAATTTCGTCACAGATGAACCGGTAGTCCTTGTATGCTCTTATTAACTGCGCTACCATTCCTTCAAACAATGCGCCCCTTTCCTCCGGCGCAGGCGGGGCGGTCGTTCGCTTCATAACGCGCACAACGCCGGGATCGCACCAGTACCATTTGGGCAGTTTCCGTTCCCTTACACGCAGTCTCGCTTCATAGGCTGGCAGCCGGAAACACAGAAGAGTCTCTTCAAGGATGTCGAGATACCCTGCTGCTGTCGTTCTGGCCACCCCTGCTTCACTCGCAATGTTACTCACATTAATAGTTCGGCCGTGGAAAAGGGCTGCCAGAGGCAGAAAACGGGCAAATCCGGGTAAATTTCGGACAAGCGCCTCTGCCTGGATCTCTTCTTTCAGGTAGAGCTGTGCATATGCGGAAAGTGTCTCTACTTTGGCGGTTGAGTCCCAGACAATTGGGAGCAACCCGTAGTGAAGAGCCTCTTCCAGTTCAAATTGGTCGCCAATCTCTTCCGGTACAAAGGGATGCATGGATCGGTGGAGTGCACGCCCTGCAAGCAGGTTGACACCAGCGCGCTTCAGCTTGCGGGCGCTCGACCCGCACAGGACGAAACGCAACCGTTTTTCCTCAATAAAACGGTGCACTTCATTAAGAAGGTTCGGCAGCCGCTGCACCTCGTCCACAACCACCCAATGGCCGGTTTTAACTGAACGCAACTCGCTTGCGAAGTGACCGGGATTCGCCAGAAGCCTCTGGTAGGTCTCCTCAGATAACAGGTCAATGACATAGGCATTCGGAAAAGTGGCTCGGAGCCACGTACTCTTGCCGGTCCCTCGAGGTCCCAAAAGAAAGAAACTTTGTTCCGGGGCTTTGAATATTCTGTTGAGCATCATATGTACACCATGTCGTCACTTTACGCCGTAATTTGACGGCAGCATATACAATTTTATCCAAATCGGCAAGCAAAATAAGATTCATGTGAGAATACAGGAGTCAGAATTGAAGCTCCCCGCCGCAGAGCGGTCGGGGAATGCGCTCGCTGTTTCGGTTCAGAATACAGAAGAAAACAATATCATAGTTATTCTGGCTACTGCCTCCTGGCTCCTGCATTCTCATGGTTCGTTGTGCCAGCGCCGGATAATCGGATGGTCATCAACGATGATAACTTTGATCATGACGCTTCTCCCTTCTTTCGGGGTATTTTCAAGACCACGGTCGTTCCTCCACCAGGCTCACCACGAACTGAGAATTCTCCCCCGAAAGCCAGGGCACGTTCTTTCATGCCGAGCAGACCGAGTGATTTTTTATCCAGAATCTCATCCTCTGTGATTCCCCTGCCGTTGTCCCTGATCTCAAGAACAAGATTTTCATCCCCGAAAAGACGCCTCTCATCCTCCTCTCGTAAAACAACAACAATCTTTGTTGCCCTGGAGTGTCGCATCACGTTGATGAGCATTTCCTGAAATATGCGAAACACGCCAACGGCTTTGTCCTTTTCCATATTTACATGTTCGAATTGTGTGGTAAGTTCATGCAGAATGCCTGTGCGACTTGTGAATTCCGACAACTCCCAATCTATAGCGGATATCAGACCCAAATCATCTATAAAGGGTGGCCGCAGCCCGGTAGATATACGGCGGGCCTCCTTGATCATAAAATCTATGTTCTCATTAATTGATAGAAATTTGCTCATCAATTCGTCATGCTCTTTATAAGATTCTGTCTTTTTTACGTTGTGCATCAGCCAGCTAATATCCATCTTAAACCCGGTCAGTCCACCTCCCATGACATCGTGAATTTCACGTGCAATCAGGACCCTCTCTTCTTCACGTATCTGCTGGAGCCGTTCGGCAAGGTCGCGTAACTGTTGTTCAGAAGATTTCAATTTATCCTCGGCCTGCTTGCGGGCGGTGATATTTCTTGCTATTCCCTGAATTGCATAAGGCTTTCCTTCTCGATAAATAATCGCTCCCATACTCTCTACATAAACATATTCGCCATCTTTTCGCTTCAACTTAAACTCCACCAACTTTTCCTGTGAACCGGTTTTTATAATCTTTTCGATCGTCTCAAAGGCAAGAGAAATTTGATCATCGGTCAGAAGTGATAAAAGATTGAGAGATTTAATATCCTTCTTCGTGTACCCTAATAATGTCAGTGCCGCATCATTTGCATCTATGAAATTTCCCTCAAAATCACATAGGTATACTGATTCAAGAGAGCGTTCAAACAAGGCCTTATATCTCTCTTCGCTCTCCCGCAGCGACTCCTCCAACTGCTTGCGATCGGTGATGTCCCACAAGGTTCCGTAGAGCCCATATATTCGTCCATGGCTGTCATATGCCGGGCCACCGAAGGTGTTGACCCAGCGGGTTGTTCCGTCCGGGCGGATGAGTTTCAGCTCAAGCTGGTATTGTTCGTCTGTTTTCATTGCTCGTTCGACGGCTTTTTTCAGAAGATCCCAGCTTTCTGGAGCATAAATGTTGGAGTGTTCAGCATATGTGGGTGCTGGAAACATCGGATCGAGGCCTGCGATATTGTAAAGCTCCTCCGTCCAAAGGACGGTGTCTGTTTCGGCGACCCAATTCCAGACACCTATATGTGCCAGTCGATGAGCCTCTCTCAGTTGTTCTTGGCTTTTTCTCAAAGCCTCCTCCGCCTGATTGCGCCCGGTGATATCGCGAATGGCACTGACATTTGTTCTGAAGCCGTTCAATTTAAAGTCATTCGAAGCAATTTCAACAACGAAAACTGTCCCATCCTTTTTTCTGTGGCATCGGACAGGGACGAACGACTTGCCGTGAACTTGGATTGTAATCCTCGTTTTTTCAGGTTCAGCAGACAAGTCCATTGCTTTTAAAGCAGTTATTTCTTCATAACTGTACCCATATAATTGAAGTGCAGCCTCATTTGCATCGATGATATTGGCTGTTTCTTCATTTATTATGATTATGGCATCCGATTCTGCTTCGAAAAGAGTGCGATACTTTTCTTCAGATCTTTTGAGTGTCTCCTCAGCCTGCTTGTGCTCCGTAATGTCGGTGTATAAGACCTGGAACTGTTTTTCACCATTCCATAATATTTCCCTACGATGGGTGCTGAGGCAACGGACTTCACCATTTTTTTTGACGATGTTTATTTCATATTCAGGCAGGACATCAATCCCCTGCTGTCTCTTCTCTCTCCTGATCAGGTAGTCGGCATAGCTTCCCGGTGTATAGCGATTCTTCACGGGAGTTGAGTTTAACTCCTCCATGCTGTCGTAGCCATAGATATTCAGGATCGTCCGGTTGGCATAAACGGTCTCACCTTTTTCGGTCACGATGCGCACTCCCATAGGAGAATCATCGAGAGAACAACGGAAATTTTCTTCGCTTTGGCGCAGCGCCTCTCCCGCCTGTTTGCGCTCGGTGATGTCGCGAATATTACATTGTACCAACCTTGCTCTGTCGACGAGATATATATCCGTATCGATATGCTGTCCGGACTTGGATATTACCGGGACATTATCATAATGAAGAATACCTCTTTTGTTCAAATTACGCAGTGTCGTTTGGAACTTTTCCATATTAAGCGAAATACCGATGTCCTGAAGACTATTCCCGATGCTGTCCTTGTTGGTATAGCCTAACATCTTCTCGGTGGCCGGATTAGCATGGGTTATTTTCCCTTCGCTTTTTTCGAGAAGCACTATTCCGTCGCTTGCAGTCTCAAAAAGATGCCTGTAGCGCTCTTCAGACTCCGTTAATAACTTTTCCAGTCGCTTTTGCTCGGTTATGTCCTCGATGGCCAGGAGTATGACCTGCTCTTTGCCCAACACTCTCCTAATCTGCCGGGCATTTAACAACATTATGCGCCTGCCGATAGTGACAAAATCGTGTTCAACTTCGTAGTTGTCAAAGGTTGCCTTTTCGGGAAGGATGGTTTCCAGCAGTTCCCGCAGCCTGGGAATATCCCACTGTTTGTTGCCCAGGTCATAGATTAGCTTTCCCAAAGTCTCTTCAGGTTTTACCTTGAAGAATTCATAGAAGGAACGGCTGGCGGTGACTACCCTGAGATCCTGATCCAGGGCAATTAAGGGTTCACGCACGGTGTTGATGATGCTCTCGGCGAATTCACTGACTTCGTCCGCAGCTATTTTAATAACCGCAAGTTCTTTCCGGGTCTTTTCCAGACCGGCATTTTGCGAGCGCAATTCCGCCAGTTCATGTATGAGCTGCTTCTTTGTCTTATTTTCATCTTTCATAAGGTCACCCGTTAGAAGGGTTGATTAAAACTCAAAACCCCGCTCTCTTTTGAGAAACGGGGTTTAAATTATTAGTCCATAGCACCTCATTTAAGGTTGAATGGTCCAGAAATTTTAATTTCGTACATTATACATATATTTTTTAACTATCACGATTTGCATTAGAAGTCATCAGTTTTCCCTTACTTATGCTGATTGATGATTAGGAGGAAGAGATACTCCAAATGAGCCGGATCTGGTTTTAAAGCTGTAGTCATTAATCGTATTTGTCTTATTTACCCGATAGAAGCTCGTCTAAAATCTGCCGCAGCTCCTCAAGCATAGATAGTATGGTGTCTTTAGATTATTCCCGCGCAGAGCCGGTCATGACCATATCTTTAAAATAACGTTTTGTGGCCCGCCATGTATCGTCGGCAAGGCGCTCAAAGCGTCCGCTGTGCGTTGCATACATGTTCACGTTCAAATCCCGTTCGGCGTCTTCAAAATAGATCAGACTCTTCTTCAGTTGAAATAATATCTCTTCGCCCACTGTGTATTTCCGGCTAAGATCCTGCAGAAGAACTTTTAAAGTCAGACCGGTAAATTCCATTATGAACTTCAGGTCGATAAAATCCTTGCACGCCCCGCGCTGGTTGACAGCGATGAGCTTCATGAGGGCCAGATCGCGCAGTGAGGCTAACGGCGTCGGCAGGGAATCATCCTGGATAGTCGTCTCCATGAGTTCATAAGGATAGACAAAAAGACTGAATCCTGTGCTGTTCATGGTCACAACCAGGGTATTCTTCTCAATTTTTACGGCAGATAACGTAAACTTCCCGGAAAAGGCTGTTTGCAGCCCCTTGAACCATTGCAGGCTGTCCAGGTCATTGGGTGTGAAAAAGTCAAGATCTATGGAGAGTCGATGACCAAGATGAAGAGCCACAGCGGTGCCGCCCGCCAGATATGTTTGCGGGGGGAGTTCCCTCAAAAACGGGTTTTTTAGAATGGCTGCCATATCCGTGGTGATACATCGGAAAAACATCGTGTAGCCTCCCGGGAAATGTCTAATAAACCGGCAAAATAATTAACCGTTTTGGGGCTAAGGTTCCGACTGTTGCGGATTACTTCCCTGACGAATTCTTCGCCGTAGCAGGAAACAACTGCCAGGGACTCCCTTTCCGTTCCAAACTCAAGAACCCTTTCGACAATAACGAACTTATCTTTCTCCAGATCCAACGGACCTTTATCCCAGAACAGTTCTTTTCGGGAAGTGAGCATTCTCCGGACAAAATCGTTCACAAATAAGATACCTCTCAATACATGATGGATATATCTCAACTTATACATGACCTGGAATTAGAATATGCGTAATCTTAGTGTCCATCCGGAAACAAATTATAGACACTATAGCGTTTCCAATTCGGAAATAGGCAATTTTGGGCAAGCTCAAGGAAATCAAGGAATTGCGCGGAGGCATACGCAATGTATGCCGCACAAGAAATCCCGCAGATTGACGCCGAGATCGCACAAAAGGGCCATTTCCGGATGGAAACTAGTTAAAGATATAAAATTAAAGCATATCTGTCAATGAAAAAGATCCTCGAAATCAGGTAATTAGATGCTTCTTATCACCTGGTATCAATAACTTTTCATGACTTATGCTGATTGCTGACAAGGAAGGAAAAATTGAAGCTCCCCGCCGTAAGTCCGCCCGCCATCCTGATTGGGTGTAATAGAAAATGACAAACATCTAAGAGGGTATATCATCATCTGATAGAATTTTCACAGAAGGCCACAAAAAGATGGGGTTTGCGAATAATAACTTCAAAAATATAGCCGTTGAACTTTTCTGGTTTAAAAATATTCATATATTGGTGCTAAAAGTACCAAATTCAATATATAAATAAACTTTCTCTTGACGTTAGTTTAAAAATATGGCTTTTTAGGTACTATGGATACCGAAAGAAAGACAAAAATAAACCGTCTTATCAATCAATGGCCGAAGGGTACGGTAGGTGTTACCTCGTACCTTACTTCCCTGGGTTTCAGTTATGAACTCCTGAGAAGGTATAAAGATAGTGGTTGGATAGAAAAACTTGGAAGAAGCGCCTATATTCTTTCAGGCGATGAAATAGGCTGGCCGGGCGCTCTTTATACACTTCAGACTCAACTCGCACTCCCTGTCCATGTCGGAGGAAAAACAGCCCTTGAACTGAAAGGATATGCCCATTACCTGCCGGCGAAACATAATAAGCTTTTTCTGTACGGACCACGAGGATTGATATTACCGGCCTGGTTCAAGGAAGATTGCTTTAATGTTAAGTTTTTTGTGACGCGAACGAATCTCTTCCCCGCGGATAGCCGGGAGGGATTTACTGATTTCAAAGAGCGTGATTTTTCTGTCAAAATATCAGCGCCGGAAGTGGCGGCCATGGAGATGCTTCATCTGGTGCCCAAAGAAGTCGGATTCGACGAAGCTCAATTGATCATGGAAAACCTGGTCACCCTTCGTCCCGATGTCATCCAGGGGTTGTTGGCGTCATGCCGCTCCGTAAAGGTGAAAAGGCTTTTTCTTTATATGGCGGAGAGACAGGAGCACACTTGGTTATCGATGCTGGATTTATCGAAAATTGATCTCGGGAAAGGAAAGCGGGTGATCATAAAGAATGGCCGGTTTAACGTGAAATATCAGATAACTGTTCCCATTGATCGTGAAGGAATATCTGCGTGATCGATACCGTATACTTCAAACAGACCGAATTGCTCCTGCGGATCATTCCGTTAATCGACAGAGAACCCGTCTTCGCCCTGAAAGGTGGGACGGCTATCAATTTCTTTGTCAGGGATCTTCCACGTGTCTCCGTAGATATTGACCTCGTTTATCTTCCTGTTGGAGAAAGGGATTTGTCCCTGCGCGAGATTAGTTCCGCTCTTGTCCGGATATCTCAAGGCATCGAGAACAGGATTCCCGGAACGAAAGTCATTCCCAGAAAAATCAAGGGCACCGATTATTTGAGCAAATTATATGTTGAACGACAGGAGACGATTGTTAAGATCGAACCGAATCTGGTCATACGAGGCTCCGTCTATCCGCCTGCAAGAAGCGTAATCTCCCCGAAAGCCGGCGATCTCTTTGAGCTTTTCGTGGAATGTCAGACCCTTTCGGAAAATGAACTATATGCAGGGAAAATTTGCGCTGCACTGGATCGCCAGCACCCACGGGACTTCTTCGATATCATGATGCTTCTCAAACATGGAAACTTAAACGCCGCTATGCGCAAGGCGTTTGTCGTTTACCTGATCAGCCATGACCGGCCCATGGTAGAGGTTCTGAATCCGGGATTCAGAGATATCCGGCCTGTCTTTGAAACCGAATTTCAAGGCATGACTTTGGAAGAGATCACATGCGAGGAACTGGAAAAGACCAGGGATGAACTGGTTTCCATAATCACAAGAGAACTGACTGTTCAGGAAAAACAATTCATTGTTTCCGTCAAAGAAGGGAAGCCTCAGTGGGACCTGATAGGAATTGAAGGGATTGATAACCTGCCTGCCGTTAAATGGAAACTCTTGAATATCGGTCTGATGAATCCGTCAAAGCATAAGAAGGCGGTTCGTAAATTGAGGGATTACCTGAGAATATAGACAGCCGCTTTTTGTCCTAATCTTTTTTGATCCTTTCGTTTGGAGCCGTTACGAAATAACAATTACATTTCTGATCATTTTATTACGGCTCCTTTTAATCGTTTTAGTCTCCTTTACCCGACCGAAGCTCGTCTAAAATCCGCGGCAGGCAACTGAAAATGCGTTAGTTGTTTCGGTTCAGGATTCTGTGAAGATCCGCGTGAATGGTGGAGAGAGAAGACTCTACTGTGCTTTGCGGCTGTGTCCGGAGAATATCCATATCTTTCAGGCCGCTTCCCGTCAGCATTAATACCACGGTTGCATCCGGAGTAATTTTACCCTGATCGCGCAGTTTTTTCACGGCCCACAGTGAGGTGGCGGTTGCCGGTTCGACAAAAAATCCCGCGCGGGCGAAGATTTGATGGGATTCGATGATCTCTTCTTCGGTTACATCTTCGGCGAGCCAGCCATATCGGTGCGCTTTCTGAACGATTTCATCTCCCCCCGCAGGATTGCCGCCGGTTATTGCTTCTGCGACAGTTTTAAAATTTGAAAACGGGATTATATGATTCTTACCCTGTTTGATTGCGCTTACGACAGGGCTGTTGTTCGCCGCCTGTACTATGATCATTTTCGGAATCCGTTCGATTAATCCTGCTTCACGCAGCTCCCTGTAGCCTTTGAAAATTCCCCGGATATGCCCGCATGCCGATGTCGGCACTGCTATGAAGTCTGGGACTCTCCCGTTCAATTGTTCGAACATTTCAAACGCAGTCAGCTTGTAGCCTTCGACTCGTATGGGGCCGTTTCCGGAAACAATACGGAGGGAAAATTCTTTTGCCAGTCCTAAAATTTTATTTTTCATCAATGAATAATCGGGCGCGTCGACCTTTATGACTGTTGCGCCATGGACATTCATCGCAAGAATCTTCTCTGACGGTGTGAAAGCCGGGACAAAGACAAGAACATTCAATCCGGCACGCGCCCCGTACGCGGCGAGAGAATTGCCCATATTCCCCGTTGAGATTGTCGCAGTGATCTTCTCCTTCATCTCTTTTGCCATCCGGACGCAGAAGAGCGATCCTCGGTCCTTGAAACTCCATGTCGGGTTGACCGTTTCATTCTTCAGAAGAAGATGTCTGATCCCGGTATACGATTCAAGCAGTTTTCCGGCCTCAAGAAGAGGTGTATTTCCCTCACCGAGAGATAATCCCGAATCAACGGAGGAGAACGGGAGGAAGTCCGCAAACCTCTCCCAGAGAAATCTTCCGGATCGTATTTTTGCTCCGGTGATTTCGGGAACGACCACTTCGAGAGATTCTCCATCTGCAGTAAACTCTTCGATAATATCAAACGGAAATTCCCGGCCGCTCAATGTGGACTGTAATTTTACTCTTTTCTCGCTCATTTATCAGTTGCCCCCGATCCATAACAGAGACCTTTGGATAACGCCCCCTTTTGCCCGATAGCGCTAAAGCTTCACTAACGTGTCTGTGTCAGGCTCAAATTTCACTCCTCGAAATACTTTAATGTATTCCTGTGGTTGAAATTATCGCCTTCCTTGTACTTGGCCAAAATTGGACGTTCTTCAAAGGTCTCTAACAGAATATGCCGTCGATATCATAATTGTTGAGGAAACGGCAACAATGATTACGGTTTAAGTTTCTGCCTTTTCGCAACACAGTAGAGTGACTTTTTACGAAGCCGTCATGTTTGGTCAATAATAAAATGTTATATCTCCTTAATAAATAATATGTTGACAAACAATTACTAAAATGGTCAGATATTATCGACTGGGCGGTCGATAATAATTTGAGGCCTTTGCATAACATCCCCTTTTGCCCGATAGCGCTAAAGCTTCACTAACGTGTCTGTGTCAGGCTCAAATTTCACTCCTCGAAATACTTTAATGTATTCCTGTGGTTGAAATTATCGCCTACCTTGTACTTGGACAAAATTGGATATTCTTCAAAGGTCTCAATACGGAGGATTTATGCCAAGGATTGTTGACAGAGACAAGAAGCGGTCTGAGATTGCCCAGAAGGCTATCGAAGTTCTTGCCAAAAGAGGGTTTCAGGCGACGACGATTCAGGATATCGCCGATGCCGCGGGTCTTGGCAAGGGGACCGTATACCACTACTTTAAAACAAAAGAAGAGATTCTTTCGGCGGTCTCCGAGGAGATATTTCATGAAATGGAGAGGTCTTTCGGCGCGGCCCTGCTCAGGATAGACAAGCCGATGGAGAAACTGTCCGCTTTGATCGAGGAGGCCCTTCATGTAACCGAAGATGTGGAACACCTCTTTATCGTCTATACGGAATTGTGGCTGATGAATATCAGGGAAGGGAAATATAATGATTATATGAGCTTCATAAAGACCCTCCACAATGATCTGAAGAATCTGACTGCAAAAATGATTGATGAAGGGAAAAAGCAGGGACTCTGGGACAAAGATACCGATTCGGACGCGTTGGCCGCCTATCTGGTTGCTTCATTTGACGGCGTTGTAGTCCATTACATGATGGATAAAGGAAATTTCGATATCAGGCGCGTCACAAAAGAGTTCATACGTTTTGTTCTGCGGCAGGGAAAACCGGAAAGATGATCGACAAGAAAGAAGAGACACATAATACGAGGGATGTCGTTTTTCAGGTACGGGATCTCACTAAAATTTATAAAATGGGGGAGGTTGAGGTTCATGCTCTGCGGGGGGCCGATCTTGAACTGTTTTCCGGCGAACTGGTTGTTCTCCTCGGGCCTTCGGGAAGCGGGAAATCGACATTGCTGAATATTTTAGGAGGCCTTGATACGGCAACCAGCGGCTTTGTTTCTTACAGGGGAAAAGATCTGACCAATGCAAGTGAACAGGAGCTTACGGAATACCGCCGTTATCATGTCGGATTCGTCTTCCAGTTTTACAACCTGATTCCCAGCCTGACCGCAAGGGAGAACGTGGAAGTTGTGACCGAAATAGCAGTCAACCCGATGGTTCCGGAAGATGCCCTTGCCCTTGTCGGGTTGACCGAGCGGCTGGATCATTTTCCCGCCCAGTTATCGGGCGGAGAGCAGCAGCGCGTGGCGATAGCCCGCGCAATCTCAAAGAATCCCGAGGTTTTGCTCTGCGACGAACCGACCGGGGCACTTGATTCCAAAACGGGGATAGTAGTGCTCGAGGCACTGGAGCGCATCAACCGGGAGCTGGGAACGGCAACGGCGATTATAACTCATAATGCGGACATTGCCGGCATGGCCGACCGCGTGATTTATCTCAGCAACGGAATAATTTCGGAAGTAAAGACAAACACGGTGAAAAAAGCGCCGGGTGAGCTTAAATGGTGATATAAAGCATTTATGATCATCTCCAAATTATTTAATGATCCTGTAGGATTCGAGGGGTCAAGGATTCAAGGGTTCAAGTGAACAGATAAGTTGGTAAAAACCAAACACTTGAACCCTTGAATCCTCGAATCTTGGACCCCTTTCTCCCAACTAATTGGGAGAAGAACCTTAAAGGTTTAATGATGAAAGCACTTAACCGGAAACTTTGGCGGGACTTATGGCGCATGAAGGGCCAGGTTTTTGCCATTACGCTGGTAGTCATGAGCGGTGTAGCGACCTTCATCATGTTCATTAGCACTATGGATTCCCTGAATCTCACAAGGAACACTTTTTATCGTGACTACGGCTTTGCCGATGTTTTTGTAAACCTGAAGCGGGCGCCGGAAAGCCTGAAGGAGAAGTTAAAAAATGTTCCCGGCGTAAACCAGGTCGAAACCCGCGTTTCCGCCTATGTTAAGCTCGATATTGGCGGATTCAACGAACCGGTTACCGCCAGAATCCTGTCCATTCCCGATGACGGCAAGCCGCTGCTTAACCGTCTGTATATAAGGAAGGGCCGGCTTGCGGACCCGGCAAAGGATAACGAAGTTGTTATCAATGAAAACTTTGCCATGGCGCATGGTTTCGGTCCGGGCGATCAGTTTGCGGCGGTCATAAACGGAAAGTGGAAGAAGCTCACAATTACGGGTATTGCTCTTTCTCCGGAGTTTGTTCTCCTGATGCGGCCGGACGCCATTAGTCCTGATTTCAAGCGGTTCGGGATATTGTGGATGGGGCGCAAGGCTCTCAGCAAATCTTATAATATGGACGGGGCGTTCAACGACGTTGTATTAACTCTCTATCCGGATGCAAAATTGAGCGACGTACTTGCCGAACTTGACAATATCGTGGAAAGGTACGGCGGGTTTGGGGCATACGGACGAAAAGATCAGATATCTCATCGCATGCTGAATGAGGAATTCAGGCAACTTCAGAAGAGTTCGAAAATATTTCCCACTATCTTTATCTGTGTTGCCGCATTTCTGCTGAATGTTGTCATGAGCCG
>Ga0268280_1000324_pt1 | contig 42977 bp, 55 predicted proteins | sample saktaG_9_FD_190139 | JGI IMG/M metagenome (GOLD analysis project Ga0268280, IMG submission 190139) | Saline water microbial communities from Sakinaw Lake, British Columbia, Canada - sak_2011_5_24_40m | ecosystem: Environmental > Aquatic > Non-marine Saline and Alkaline > Saline ...
TTCCCCAACAGCGCGTCTTTTTACTTCCGTGGTGGAGATCTTCCGCATGGTAAATGCGGTCGTTCCATTCACGGTTGTATCTGCGGCGAGAGTGGTGCAAAGAGCGTTAAAATTAACGAACAGCTTTCTGAGCATTGGATAAAGAGCTGCCCACGCCATTCCATTAACGTCAACGTCCTTATACGCCTCTTCCGGTTCATCCCTCACAGGCTCGTCTATCTCATTTTCGATGAAATAGGTGGCCCAATAATTCGTAGTGCCAAGAACTTCCCGATCCAGTTTCGATAGCACAAAGTTGAAGCTATTGAGCATCTTACTGACAACGTAGAGAAGATCCGCTTGCGTACAGCCGCCCATTCGTATCTTAGCGATTGAATTCGATCTGTTAATGGTCATAAGCCATCTCCCTTTTTATGTGGGAGAGCCGGCGGCCGGTGAGGACCGCCGGATCTCTGGTTTTTGGCTTAACGAGCGATAATGATCAGACGGATAGAAACTCCGGTCCAATCATTAGCAGCCGTTGCTCCATCCGCTTTCACTTGCTTGATGGTGATTACAAGCCCCGAAAAAGAGACTTGCAGGATCGTATTCGCGGCATCAAGACCCGCCTCGAACACCGGGATCACAGCCGCGATCTCCGTCACTTTGTCCGTGGCTCGCACCAAAGTCAAAGTATCAGAAGCCGCTGCCGGCACAACTGTCTTGACGAGGATTTTCCAATCCCCCGCCATTTCCGTATCAACTACCTTTGTTCCTGCGATAGCACCCATGACTTTCTCCTTTGGGGTAGATACCCCTTTTATGTGTTTAGGTTATCGTTTGCTTAAGCGGTTGTCGCTTTAGCGGCTGCGGTTGCGATCGTGATCATTCCGTAATCCTCGGAATTGAACACCGGCTTGATGACGCCGAAAATACGACCCGCGGCAATACCCCATTTGTTTTTGTAATCCTTTTCTTCTTCGGTCCAGCGTTCATCCTCGCCGATACCCATGATCCCGGCTTGCTGCCCCAAAAGAATGGCGCGCGCGCAAGTGACGGATCCGGTGTTCGTGAAGTAGTACGCCAGCTCATGCTGATAGATGATCAGACCGTTGTATTCTGCGACCGCGCCCGACATGATCGGATTGGAACTGCCGCGGACGTTCGCTTCGCGCTGGATCTGATTGAAAACGGGATCCTTACGCAACGCGGAGAATTGATACGGGTGCATGATCACCACATATTTCGACTCGCCAGTTTCCTGAGAGTTTTCCATCTTGATCGGACGGACCTTCGGGGATACCGTCAATGCCAGTTCCTTCGCGGCATCGAGGACCTTCGTGTCCATCACCATCCCGGCCGTGAGGGAGTTATCCGCTCCGGCAGCTCCCGCCCAGATCGCGCGACCGGCGCTGGGGGAAGTAGGCGTATTCGCGAACGTTTTCGCGGTGACGCCGGACAGCTTGTTCAGGATCTCGCGGTCAATACGCTCGGCCCACCAAATTTTGAGTTTCTCTTTGGCGTCCTTACGCATTTGATACGCGACCTTCTTTTCGTCCATACGACCCTTGAGCCGGACCGCGTGACGGAGCTGGTCGATATGCAGCTCGTTCTGGAACGTGAGGATTTCTTCTTCGTTTCCTTCAAGCTCGTCATCCCCTTCAACGCCATCCCCGGAGAGCTTCGTCGAAAGACCGAACTCGATGTATTCCCCTGCGCTCTTTTGCAGATCCCGACAAACTTGAATCGGAGAATTGGCAGACTCGCCCATAAACCGGTTCATGAACAGCATTGTCGGAACATCCGCGAAAAGCTCCTTGTACCAGAGCTTCGCGCGTAACGCCGCGATTGATTGTGTGTTTGCCATTGTCTTATACCCCTTTCAAAAGGATAGTGTTACGCCTAGAAAGTTTCGAGGATCCTGTCTCTTTGCGATTTCGGGAGTTTACCGAACTGAGCCTCCGGCATGTCAAGAAGCTCTTGGATCGTGTAATCCCCAGAAGCCGCGGCCCCGCCACCCGCTCCGGTCGTAACTGGTTTTTTCTTGTTTGTTTCGATACGTTCCGCACGTTCTTGATTCGTTCGAGCTTCTTCCTCGATCTTTTTCTGAACGTCAGTTTTCCCGCCTTCGGCTTTGAGTTTCGCTTCGATTGCCGGCCAATCCGGATGAGCTTTAACGAGATTGTAGGTCGCTAGGACCACGTTCCCACCGCGGCGGTGAACATCCGCGACTTCGGCCTTTGCGTCCTCATCGTTAATCAAGAGTTTATCAGCGTAAGGCAACACCAAATTAAGATCGGGAGCTTTCTCTTTCGCGCGAAGCACCCAATTTTCCATTTGAAGGGTTTGAAGGCGTTGATCCGCTGCCGGAGCTGCCGGGGCTTCTTTCTTCCCCGCAAGAATTTTCTTGAGCTGCGCCGCGGTCAGTAAATCATCGTCGTCAAGACCATTGAACGGATCATGTTCCGCTTCTTCCGTGGCTTTCGCCTCGGCTTCAGCTTTCTCGCGTTCAAGTTGCTCCCTTGCTTCCTCTTTCGCTCGCTGGAACTTGAGCGTATCCGTTTCCCGTTGCGAATCCTGCCGTTTCCTGCGTTCTTTTCTGAGCTCAAAAAACAAAGCTCGCTCTGTCGGAGAGTATCCGGTGATGTCAACCTCATCGAGTGGCTTCTCCGCTGCCGCCTCAATGCTTTTCTTTCTCTCGACCTCTGCGGCGGTCGTATCCGCGGCCTCTTTTTCTTTCGCCTTGGCTGCTTCGGCGTCCTTTTCAGCGGGGGTATCCGCTGCTTTTGAAGTCTTTTCCTCTTTCTTGAGAACTACGGTGTCCGGATCCATCTCGTCCGGGGCATCTTCCGGTGAACTTTCGACGAGTTTTTGTTCTTCCGGGGACAATTCAAGCCCTTGGTCGATCTTATTCTCGATTTTCTCAAGTTTTTCTGTCGCTATTGGCTCGGTCATGTGTTCTCCCTGTATTCTCGCGCTCAAGGCGCGTATATCGCTCCGGGAAGGTCCCGAAACGTGTTATTTTGCTGGTTTCTTGACACCCGCGGCCGCCGCCGCTGCCTGTGCTTGCGCGTATTGCTTGATTCTGTTCATGATCTCGGTCTTGTTCGGAAGGTCCATGAACTCGATGAACACGTCCGGCGGCAGAGGAACGCCGCTTTGCGCCAACTGTACGAGATCCTCGAACGTTTCCTCGCGGATCGTGTCCGGTGCTCCAGCCTCGGAGATCTGGACGTTGTATTTTCCATCGTCAATCATCGTGAGGTACGCGTCCAAGCGCGCCCGGCTCAGATTATTCTCTTTGATGAATTTCTGGCCCAGCACTTTCTCCAGTTTCGCGCTGTCAAAGAGAATGGGAAGGATCGAGAATAGGAACTGCCCGATCATGATCTTTGTATAGCGGAAGTTCTCGAAGCTCGGCTGGAGGATGGTGATCGCTTGCCGGATGCGTAACGCGATCGCCTTGCCGCTGGGATTCGCGCTGTCCTGCATCGACAACAGATCTGAATTGATGCCGGACACTTCTTTGAAATCGTCGTTTGCGGCCTTCTCCCGGAGTCCGTTCGCGACCGATGGCTCCATAGGATGAATCCGCTCAAGCGTCGAGCCTTTCTTCTTCTGGATGGTGATCCCGGCCACCGCTCCAAAGTTCTGAAGCTCGGTCCACTTGTCCGGGGTGAGCGCGTCCTCATCCCCGATCCAGCCGCTATTCGCGGACGTATTGAGAATGTGAAGGAACTGCGACCGGCTCTTATTCTTCTCGCGCTGCGGATCCTTCAGCGACCGGACCAGCCCTTGATATCTCAGCTCTGGTTTATCGGCCTCCGGCGCCCACTCCGCGATATACCGGAAGAATGGGAATCCAGAGTAATACGGCTCGAAGGGACTATCCTGCAATCCATCGGTGAGAAAGAGCGCGCCGGCTTGAACCGCCACCTGCATTTTCACGACCTTCCGTTTCCGGATCGCGTACTGGACCTTAACGCTCTCAAGCGTAGGCGGGACCGGCTCCTGCAAATCATCGACCGGAGGCGGTGTGCTGGTACTCTGCCCGACCTTCGCGACCACAGCCCGGATCCCGCGGATACGAAGCACGTCCTCCGCGGCCGCTTTCATCATCTTGTCGTGTTCCATGCGCTGCCGGCGGCTGATCTCCGCTTGCGCGCCTTCCTCGCTATCGAATTCCTCAATAGCGCCATCCTTCACGAAATACACGAACCATTTATCGACGTACGTTTTTTTCCAGTATTCGATCACGGTCACGGCCTGTTGATCGCCTTGCATCTCCTCGCTCCCGCCGTCATCGAGCTGCCCTCCGCGGGGGACGATTGGATCGTTGCCGTAATCGGATTCATCACCGCTTGGCACGTTCTGCACGTTCGAGATAATCACGCTCAGAGAATCATCGACTTGCTCGTCGATCTCTTTATCCTTGTCCGGGTACAGTTGCTTCAGACGCGCCTTCGTCAATCGCTGGACCTTGAACCCGAACCCGCAATCACTCAGATCGTACTCGACGCCCTGCGGATCCATGAAGATCTTGAACGGACCAAGATTCGGGATCTTGAGCTGCCCGAAGATCGGGTCCTCGTCATAATCGATATGAAACTCCAGCCAGTTCTTCCCGGCTTTCTCCCCGCCGGAGAAAAGATAGCTCATCTTGAAATTAAGATGCGACACCTTCTCGATGTGATCAATGGCTTTATCCATAACGGACGTGAAAGTCTCGTCCTCGCCGCCTTCCGGGAACGCTTGGATCCGCGCTTTCGTCTGGATCAGATGACCAGTTACGAGCTGGACCAGCGGTTTGATCTTGTTGAATACCATGACCGGTCGATGTTGCCGGATGAGATCTTGCTTGTCCTGTTCTTCCCATTGCTCGCCAAGACAGAACTCGATATCCTCTTTCGCTTCAGTCACCCACTTCGAGTCGGACCTTATCGCGATCGGGAGATTCGTCAATATCTCTTTGGTTAGGACCTCAAGATCTTGATCGCTGGCCTCGCTCCCAGCCTTTTCTTCTTCTTTGGGTATGCCCGAAGCCTTGTCTGGATCCATCATTTCTTCGTCCGATCCATCGTCGATGCCCGCGACTTCCGACTCCGGGACTGTGGTGCTCGCGGCTGGCTCTGCCTTTGCTTCCGTTTCTTCAACGTCGCCAACCTCAAGCAAATTCTTCCGCGGTCGTTGATTAAGCTCGTCTTTGACCTTCGATAGCTTCTGTTTCTTCTTTTTCGGCATATTAGGCTCCCATTGCTGACGCGTATTGCGGGACCATTGATCCCGATTTACGCCGGCTATACATGTCTCTCGTCTTGATTATTGGCGCGAATTGAAGTCCCCATATCGCCAGCTTGCGCGCGTCCCATGAGTTTGGGCTTCGTCCGATCCGCTCTTTAATGTCCTCTTTATCCTCGAGCTGGATCCTACCGCGCTGGTTCATGAAATATTGCTCGCAAGTTCCTTCCTCAAGCGCGACCTCGTTATCGTTCACGGATATCAATCCTTGCTCCATCAGCTCCCGGACGTAGAACGCGCACTCTGCCCGATGATTCTGATACTGGCTGTCTACTTGCTGCGTGTCTGAACATGAGCCGTGGAACTCGATCCAGTTGATCTCAAGATTGTCCGGGGCCATCTTCTTCGCCACGTCCAGATAAGGACCGCCCAGCCCGTCGCAATCAACGACGATCGCGATCTGCCCATGTGGGAAATGCTTCTTCTGCATGATCATGATCTCGCCGGCGCCTTCCACCGCGTCGCACTTCGGGATCAGTTTCTCATCGACGAGCTGGCCGTTATCGAATACGGTGATAACCATGTCATCATCCCCGAACCGGGCCGGGTCCACTCCGATCGAGCCTTTACGAATAGGCTGGATTATCTGCCGGTCGATACATTTCCGGTATAAGTCCTCAGATACCACGGTGTTCACGCTCGTTGACGGTACCTTGCCGAGAACGCGCCCCATCCACCGCGGATCTTTGCCGGAGCCGTCAGCGTTCCACTTCACGCGCTTCTCATCGACCCACGCCTTTGACACCAGCCCCGGAATGACCTCGCGGCCCTCGATCACGTTCGGAGAATCAAGACAGGACAGCTCCAGAACCTTGTGATGAGTCGTATCCTTGATCATCTTCGCGAAACGCCCGGTCGATTGAATGGGATTCCCGATAATCAACATCTTCGAGTTATGCGACGTCATGATCGCTTCCGCTTGATCAAAGATCAGCTCCTCGACCGCTTGCGCCTCAGAGATAACGACGAGAATGTTCGGAGAATGATAACCTTGGAACTTCCCGACCGATTGATTCACTTCCTTCGTCGTAAATCCTTCGACAAACCAATCATGATCGAGCATGAGCTTCAGACTCATCAGATCGCCATCGAGCTTGACCTTCGCGTTCTTGTACCGGCTGGATAGCTCCATCCACATGATGTCTTTAACTTGGCGCTGCGACGGAGCGGTGAGAATAACCTTCGAGGGATAATGCGAGTATAAGAACCAGAGCGCGACAGCGGAGGCGATATAATCTTTGCCGAGCGCGTGACCGGAGGGAACAACGACTTTTTTATTATTGCGGAGAGCTTCGAGGATCTTTACTTGCCCGGCCCAGATCTTATCAATGCCGAGGATCTCGCGAACAAAGAACTGCGGATCGTCTTTGATCCGGTCCCGGAACTGTTTAGCTTCCAGCTTCTTCGTCGCGCTTTGTGGAATAGGCAAGTTTAATAACCTCTGAGAGCTTCAGCTCACCGCTCACGTTTAATTCTTTAACCGCGTCCGGAACTGTCTTGTCCCATACCTTGAGATAGATCTTGATCTTGTTTTCTTCACTCAGTCCATTCCAGCGCTTTTGATTCAACCAATTCAAAACCATCGTCTTGGTCCGGATCTGATCTACGCTTAACTGAGCCATGATTTTTCCATCCTTTCAGCAAGCCATGTCTTATCCTATTCCGCTTTTCGAGTAAAAAAAAGAGCCGGACGATTAATCCGACTCTTTATTTACAGGGCTTTCGCTTTTTAGAGAGCTTCATACCTCAGATTATTACGTTCCGAGATATTCTCCGTCAACCTAAAAACGTTAAAAATCTTTGATTGTGCTACCAGTAACGCTTTTTCTTCGTTTTAAACGCGATATGAGCGATCATTTTATCTTGCCGGTCATAAACCTCGACCCCGAACAAGCGTAATCGCGGATCGCTTTCATGCTTTTCCTTTCCTCTGTTGGAAAGATGATCCCGCATTTTAAACACTTCCGGACGCGCCGGATGAATAACGAGCGCTTGATCGTCCTAACAACTTCCGTCCGTAATGATCCGCACATGAATCCCGGACACCGCATGATTACATTCTCCCATTCCCGGTCGCGCCGCGCTTGAGAGTCTTGACGAATTCATCCTCAAGATACTTGACGCATGGCAGGAGATCTCCGTTAGGGAAATCGTTCGTGACGAAATGGTGTAGGACCTTCCCGCCTTCAACGACGTGGAGCGAGAGCATGAACTTACTTTTTGCTTTTATTTTTCCGAGGAGCTTTTCCAATATCGCCGCGGTCTGTCCCTCCGATCCGTTCGCTTCCTCCGACAAGTTCTCCATGATCGCTCTCCTTTTCCGGTTGTGTTTTCTGTTTTTCGGTAAGATGCGTTTTTCCCTGCTCGATCACGACCGCGAGATCCCGCGTCGCCAGCTCGTCCCAATCCTCAAAGCTCCGGCCGTAACATTCCTCGATCGCGAGCCGGACAAAGAACGGATTCATCTCTTTCCATTTCCATCGTTTCTCGTCCGTTGAGAAGTCCACGATCCACGGAGCGCTTGAGAACGCGTAATCCTGCTTCTTTTCTTTCCCGATCCGGACCCGGAAATCGCAGCGTAGATACTCCCACGCCATCCGCGCCGCGGTCTGTTTCATGTTCACCTTCACCTCTTTGATGCCGGCCAGCTCGTTTTTCGCCTTGAAATCGTTGTCGATCATCTTGAACGCAGCCGCGGTCTTGATGCAGCTTATGACTTGATTGCGCGCGAAGGACACCCCAAGGATCAAAACATCCCTTCCAGTCATAAGCGGAAGATGATCTCCGGCGGCGAACTCCACGATCTGACAATCCCCCTTAAGAGCGCGCGTCACGACCCATGCCGCGGTAAAGCCTTCGATGGTTCCTGCCTCGACTATCACCAGTTTCATTCTTCTTCCTCCTCTTGGTTTTCTTTGAATTCGTTTCCGTCGATCGCCCCGCGCGCAAAAGCCTCGTCATCGTCCTCCGCGACACGCGGCGTTTCCGGTGTTGGGACCGATGGATTACCCGCGCGGATCCCATCCTCGTCTGGGAGCGTGTATCCGGCCCGGTATCCGTCCCGGTACGACTCCCTCCAATCCGCGAGCGCCGTCGGCGTCCTCCAGATCCCGATAAGAATGGAGAGCGCGACCACCATAACCGTGATGATGAGGATCTCAAGAGCGCGGATCATAGGACCTCCAGAACATACTCGCCGTTTCCGTCCTTGAATAACACGCCGTGAGAGTAAAACGCTGGTTTATCGCCCTCCTCCATCGTCGATCCTTGATGGACATGCCGGTTCACGCAAGCTCGTCGCGCAGCCCTCATCCTGCGGCGCGCCTCCGCTTTCATCCGGTCCGGCCGCGCTTTCATCCGATCCGAGATCTTCAACATCGTCATTCTCGCCGCGTAATTCCTCCGCATCTGATCTTCGAGATCCTTTTGCGTGAGGACCTTTTCCTCTTTTCTGCCAAGAATTCTCCCGATCAGCTTTGTAAAATTCACTTGGCCACCCCCATTTTCCGCACATATCCGAGTGATCTTCCATGCCTTTCTCCCCTTTTTCGATGTTTGATCTTCCGTTTTTGTTCAAAATTCACCTTTTCCACCATTCTTTTGAAGAAATCCCTCTCTACCATTCGCTTTAACATCGGTACCGGATCAATAGCATGAGGATCTTCTTTTGTTTTGATTTTTTCCTTTTCCCAGAATACGTTCTTAAATAACTGGAGCATGTATCCCCCTTTCGATTATCTCAGTTCGGTACGGATTCTTCCACGTCCCCATCCAGACCTCAAGCCGGCCGGGACCGACGATCCTCCACATTTCTTTGATCCACGGCCAGTTTCCCATTGCGTCGTATCCCTTCGCCTCACAAAAAACAGTCTCTCCGTTCTCGACATACGCGAAATCGCAGCGCCAGAACTTCAACCCAAGCCGAACCGATACTTGCCGGCGCAGCCCGGAGATCTTCCCGGACTTCTCCAGAAGTTTAAGCCGGTCCCCGACGGACTTCTCCAGCTTGGACGGATACCCTTGGCATGTCTCGTTTCCGTACTTCGTTCCGCGTTCTCTGTGGATTAACACTTTCCATCTCCCTTTAGAAATAATATTTCTTTTCGCCAAGATACTCAATCACCTCTCCTCTCCTTTGGCTATCTCACCTGATGATGAAGTGGGCTTAGGGAATGTCACTTCACCTTTCCAAATATATTCGTCCTTGTCCTCAAGATATTCTTGGGAATAGGACATCTCAAAAATCTTTACGTCAAATCCTTCTTGATGGCTGAACACCCCGACTTCATGCTCATAAACCGCACCGACAACAAGCTCCGTATCGTCCTGATATTCCGAAACGTCCTCTTTGAGCCGTTTCAATTCTTCGATGGCATCAAAAGCTGTCGAGCAATACTTCACGGTGTAATATCTTTCATCATCAGAAATATCTCTAATCTCGTATATCTTCATTTCCGTTCCTCCTTGTTAGATTGGTTCACATAATATGCGGATGCAGAGTTACAAATGCTTCAATCGCTTGCCGAATCTGCGGGTCTAAACATTCTTGAGAACATCGACCAATAGATTCTGAAATCTTCTCGCCCTTAGAATTGTGCCGATAATTTCCAACATAAGGGCAGACAAGCTGAAGGGTGCAAGCGGGATAACCTTCTCTTTCTCCCCATTTGCACGGCTCTTGCTTATAGCTGAACTTTCCATCGGGATAAAGATACCCTACCTTCTTAATCCAACATGGTATCTTGTAAAAGGATTCCCTCGCCTTCATCGATATATGTGGGAACTTCCATTTCCTTTTCATCTCGCTTCCCGTCCTTTCTCAAATGCGGCTGATACGACTGTGAACCATTCGCTATGTAGACATTCAAGCAACTGCATCTCCGTCATTCCTTGCCAACTCTTTACCTCAAGAATCTTTGCCCATATTTCACTTGCCTCCTTCTCCCAATCCACCCTTGCCTCAGGAGGGCATACCATTTTGTTAACCTCACCGATATGGTCTTTCACATCTTTTACCATTTGAAATACTTAATTACAATTTCTCCAACATAGATAAAGATTATCCAAAATAACAGTCCATAAATTATAATCAATGTCCACCTGCCTTTGCCGCAAGATACATAAACAACCCAGTTATCAAGCACCCGATAATCATTCCTATTACTTTAAGAATCTTCATTCTTCCTCCGAAGGTTAGCATTCTCTTTTCTTAAGGCTTGAATATCTCTGCCCTGCATTTCCAGAGCATCACAAAGAGTGTTACAAGCATCGTAATCACCAACAACTATCTGCGAAAGCCAACGCTTTTCTTGCTCTTGATAAATGGAAAGTTTTTTCTCAAGAAAAATAATCTTTGCTTTCAAGTCATACACTTCCTGTGGAGTCCAATCGACATCTGGGCATCCGCACTCATAGCTTCCATAAGCACCGCATTGACATCCTTTTCCATCGCTCATACATCCCTCCCCTCTAAATCCTTCACCGCCTCCATGTACCACCCATGAAGTTTCCTTGCCATTAACGCCACCTCTGGGATGTTCATCTAACGCCTCCTCAATCCTTTGTTTTCCTCGTCCCTGAACTCTACATCAGAGCGGAGAGCCTTGTTTTCGGAAATCAAATCAACCAACTTCTTCTCCGTGACCTCAAACCTATCAACCCCTCCATGCTTCGTATCCCACGCCCCAAGGTGTCTGCGAATCCGAAGATATGCCTCAGATAGTTCTTCTTCTTAGGATCTCAGATTAAGCATCTTGTTGCTCATACGTTTCATTTCCGTTCCTCCTTTTTATCTTGAGAAAGGGTTGACTTGGGTGCGTTCATACAATCACCTTCTTTCCAGCTAACTGAGCCGCTAACTTTCTAAACTCTTTTTGCGCTTCACATTCTTCTCGTTTTTCATCGTCAGATAAAATCGCCTTATTCTTATCATTCTTAATACGTTCTTTAGTTGTTGTTAGTCGTTTGTTAGTCGTTTGTTGGCCGTTTGTTAGCTGGCTAGTTAGCTGGCTTGTTTCCTCAGACTGATATTTTTTCCAATTAACAATAGAAAACAAGGTAAAAGCGTTTGTTGGCTGGCATGTTAGCTCGCATGTTGAACTTAGGCGTTTCACTATTGTGCGCACCATTTGTGACCCCAGCCTTTTCTTTTTTCCATGCTCTTTATATTCAAAACGTAAATGCTCGATTGAGGATATAAACTGTCCCGGTTTTATGGTAAATCCATGCCATTTTTTCGTTTTCCAGTTCGCCATAAACATAAGACGAATGAAAAACCAAAGAGTTATTGGATCGTCAAACCATTCCCAATCCTCGATTTTTCTCCATAATTTGATATAGCCGCGGTGCATGTTATTCCTTAGCCCATTCGTGTTGTTTTACGGAATCATCGGAAAGGAAAATATCGCTTTGCATCTTCGGACGGTAAATCCAGTATTTTTTAAAGGACTTACCGTCCACAGTCACGAACTCGTCGCGGATATCAAGCTCCGGATTCGCGCGTTTTATCTCGCAGATCCGGCCGGAGAGGTTATTCCCCCATCCATTTTTGAGACAATCGAGCCATGTGATCGAGTTTCCAGCCTTCAAGAAAGCCAAAACACCCGCGACTTGAGTCATAAATCACTTCGTCCTTACAGCCATACCGGATTCTTCAAAGAATTTGAGGCCGGGGACCGGCATAGTCCCTTTTACGGCCTTCGCATAAGCGTTTAATGCCCCCTCGTTGATGCTTACGATCCCAAGGGGCGCCCTACCCTCAGAAATGGATTTGAGGAGCGCTGGGAGGTCCGTAACCTCCGCTTTCCACGTCTTTTTGAACGCTGTCCCAGACGCTTGCGCGGTCGGAGGCGGGACAAACGTCACCGGAGCGACATACGCCTCCGCGTTATCCCGCAGCGCTTTCGCTTTCTCCGCGTTTCCTTTAGCTTCCGCGGCCTTGGCTTGGCGCTCCAGCTCCTCTTTCCGGACGCGCTCCTCTTGGAGTCGTTTCGCCTCGATCCTGTTCGCTTCCTCGCGCTGGACCCGCTCGATCTCTTGCTGGAATGTCACGACCTTCCGCTTGATGATCGCTTCCGCTTCCTCGAACGGCCCCATAAAGAAGTTTTCGAGATCTTTCGCGGCCTTCCAAGCAGCGTGAGCGGACTCGACCGGAGCGTGGAACTTCTCATAGACGCGCTTGGCGACAGTCTTGATTTCCTTCAAAACCTCTTGCGCGCCAAGACTGTCTTGGCTGGATTTAATCTGGAGCGCGTTTGCCGAGGCCACCTTCGGACTGATCTCCCGGTCAAGAAACTCCTGCTGATCCTTCGATAAGCTGATATTCGTCGTAGCTTCCATTTGATTCTCCTTTTCTGTATTTGTTTTTTTTGGCCCAATGGAGTGACACGCAAGCGAGAAAATCATTCTCGTCGGTCTTATCATCGAACGGAACGAGATCGTAATGACCGGTCCCGGACAAGAGAAGCCCGAACACTTTCTTGATCTTGATCTTGAAATTCTCCTCGATGAGAATCTTGTACCCGCGGAGCTGGGGACCGACGCAGCGGTACATCTTCCACGTTGCTTTGAGGTCGATGATCACTTGCTCAGATCCCAGCGACGTTGTGTGAAGCCCTTGCCGGTCCGGGGAACCGCAGAACCGCCATTTCGCGGAGCGCAGCTTCGCTTCCGTGAGATCGGAATTCACTTCAAATCCGGTGAATTCACAGAATTTCTTATAGGCGTCAACGTAGGGTTTTATCCGCGGATCCAGATTTTCTTCGTCGAGGTTATGATGATCCAGAAGCTCGCAAGCGTAATGGACCCCGATACCAAGATCGCGCTTAAAATTCAAATGCGATCTTGGGACCGCTGAATAATCAATAAGCCCGAATTCTTGAAGCAGTTGCGTTACGCTTGGCTCAACGATGCCGGCGTAGCTATACTCATGCTTCTCGAAATCGAACTTAAAGAGCGGGTCTGGATTCACGCTTACACTCCTTGAGCCATTGATTGTTTTTATAATAAACCCAAACTCCATAACCGATTATTGTGTTGTGGAGAACACGCGCCGGCCAATTCTGAAGAAACGCTGCCGGGACGCGGATATTGTTCGGCCCGTAAACAACTGATCTCCCATCGTTGGCAAGGGATATCAAATCAGCAATGCTTTTCACTCGACGTCCTTTCCTAGATGAGAGCGCGATCGGCATCGGATTTAATCCTTTCTTTTTTTGCTTTCAAAACCTCGTTCGCGGCCTTCGCTTCCGCGGCTTGAATATCGTCTTTCTCCTCTTGGGAAAGCTCTCCCGGAGGGATCATTTCAACGACAGGGCCGGCAAGGACCGGTTCCGGGATCTTCGGCTGGGGCATCACGATCGGATCTTGGCCTCCGACGATCTGAGATTCGATAATGCGCTCCCCTTCATCGGGGTCGTAGATCCCAGAGAAGCCATAGGCCACGCGCGCGCATTGAATTATCGCCTTGTGCCTCAACATACGGCGAGGAAAATTCTTCCACGGCTCTTTGTTTCCGTTAAAACATTCCTCCATGTACTCCGTGACCACGGTGGGATGAGTGCGCCCCTTCGTGAAAATCGTGGCCGTGATGCTTTCCACATCGGTCTTGGACGCGTTCTTCTGTCCGTCCTTGGCCTTGTTCTCTACCGTGGTTATTCCGTCATGGTCAAATTCCCCCGCTTGGTTTCTGTGCTTGTTCATGAGGGAGATCCATCCATCGACCGGAACGATCGGGACCACGCCGCCACCCTTACCGCTGAACGCGTAAATCTCTTTCAAGAGCGGGTTCAGTTGGTAGGTATTTGCCACAATGACGCAAGCCACGAATTCCTCCGGCGTCTTGCAATCTTTAAAGGCGGTCATTTGCAGGGTCTTTTGAAGCTGCGTTGAAGATACTTGTAAGCGCGCGGCCATAGATTCGATAGCCGTTTTTCTTGCGAGTTCATTTGCCATGTCGTTTCTCCTTTTTTGTTTGTGTGGGGATTCGTTCGACTGTTACCACGATCATTCCTTTCTTTAGATCGGAGATTTGTCCGAAAGCAAATTTCCCAAGATCAATAATTCGAGCAAGTCTTTTTGACGGTCCATGATCGAGGATTTGCACCACGACGGATTTAGAATTTTCTTTATTCGTGACACGCACTTTCGCCCCAAGGGGGTACGACCATGAAGCTGCAAACAAGACTCCTTTTTCTTCGAGGGCATAGAGACTCTTTCCGGACGCGGTGAGACAGTCCTTTGTGTAGATTTTTTTGTGGGGTTCCGTACAGGCTTCCGTGGAATACCATGACGCTTTTCCAGTTTTGATCTCAGAAGCGGAGAGGTTCCCAGAGGCTCCGGACACGACGAGAAACGCCGTGATGAGGCACAATAAAGGCCTTGTCCTTTTACCAACTGGGAACGTTTTTGAGATTGAGTTTGATCTTATTGTTTTCATCATCATGCAACATATTACGACCATCCATTTTAAAACTCAAGATTTATTTTGAAATAAAAAACACCACAGAAAACGCTGCCCAATACCAAGCGTATCCAAGAATTCTCACAAGGAAATCGTTCTTGAGCCACCTATAAAGCCAAGAATCAATTCCGTACGTCATCGGGTTCAGCCATACCATGAAAGGAACGGCGAACCATATCCATTGATTCTTGGTACACATGAATGTCGCGAAACAAACCACAAAAGGAACGCCCAATCTACGGAATAGTTTATTGCCTCCGGAGATCCCTCCCAACCTCCAAAGAAGTCCGCAGATCGCCATAACGGGAAGTATGGACCATCCCACGATGAAGTAGAGAGGGAACTGAAGAACCGCGCCTACGAAGTATTCTTCCGGCTCCAGCATAGCTTTCCAGTTCATCTCGGACTCCCAAAGAAGTAACTCGCCACTTCCCACCCAAGAACCCCAAGAGTGATGTAGCAGAAGAAGCTGAACCACCAAAGCTGCTTCCTAGCTAAGGTGATACCTAGCAAGCTAAGGTCGAAGCCAATAAGCATGAATAGACCGATGGTTCGAAGAACCCCTGGAATTCCTAAATGGATAGTCAGTCCAAGCATCGCCAAGGCAAAGCATGCCAATGCTGAGTATGACCATACTGGCTCCTTCTCATTCCAAGCATACCATCTTTGAGAGATAGTCTTTCTCTTACTCATTTTTCAAGCCTCGCTTTCATAACCTCTTGAACGTATTCAGGAGACATACAGACGTATCCATCCACCATCTTGATGTCCTTGTCCGTAACGGGATGAAGGACAATAGTGCTACAACCTGTTAATCCTATCAAACATAGCAGTAATAGAACTTGGGTCTTTCGCATTCGGAACCTCCTTGAGAATTTCCTTGGCTTTTGCCTTCTGCTCATCGGTGTATTCAAACCATTTCCCGAGAAGCATCATGATGAGCTTGAGTGCGTTCCCGATGATTTCAAGCATTTATTTCTTCGCCCAGTTCTTGATGATGTTCGTTCCAGTAACCACCAATGCGGCAATCACCGCACCGACAGTCATATTCTCAATGCTGTCAGGGACGAGCTTCAGAACCAACTGCGGAGTGATAAACGCTACCCCGAATGTCAACGCTCCCAAAAGACCTTTCTTAATCGCTATCCCGATATTCATGTTACCCTCCTTTTTTGAACTGCTTTATTAAATTAACAACTTCGCGCACCGCCGCCTCGCGATCCTCCGCTTCCAGAACATTCGTTAATTTAAGTTCCAGAATTTGCAAAAAATTTAGACAAGCGTGACAGCCTATCTTTCCTTCGCAAATCATGGCCTACCTCGATTTATGTGTGTTTTATCAAGCTCGCAAGATGTTCAACGACCACCGGTCCAAAAACGCGGAAGATATTTGCCGTTACACCGATCAGAACAATCCATGAGATCTTTTCAATGGTTTTTTGAGTATCAACGAGAGTTTGAACTTGATATTGAAGTCCATGCTTAACGTCTCCGTTTCCGCGGACCGCGATAAAAAGCTCCTTCAACCACTTGTGATGAAGTGAGCAAAGCCTAGTGTCCTCCTCGCGAAAAGAATCCGGGTCCAGATCTTCGGGGTCATTTTTTCGTTTTAGCACAAACTATCCTTTCATTTCGTTTCAATTAAACGCTTAATTTCGTCAAGAACGAATTCCCGGCTGTAATTCGACTCCTCTTGTTTAAACTCTTTCATCTCTTTCTCGATGCCTTTAATGATGCCCCGGCGCTCGACCGCGGCTCCGTACTCTGCGTCCGATAACTTTATTCTGTCGTTCTTATAATCGCCCAAGATCTGAGCGTTTCTTTCTTTGATGTCATAATAGCGCTGGACCATCCTCCCGAACTGGAAATAGTATTTCTTTACCAGAGGATTGTACGAGCTGTCCTTCGAGAACGGAACCTCTCCCAAGACCGGGCGCGCGACGCGGCCCATGTATCCGAGGAATAGATGCTGGACCATGATTGGCGAGACTCCGAGTTTCCGGCCCATCCATTTCGGGAGCGGGAGCGTCCCTTGCGTGAATCTCTGGCCCGGCGTCTTATTCTTCTGAGACATGCCTTCCAGCGGGATCACTTTCGGGAACGTCCGGACGTTGGCCGTAACCTCAATCAGCGGTTTCAATATCTGCGGGATCCATGAATAGAACGCTTTCACCGGATCCGAGAGATTTGCTTGCGTCGGGAGAATCTGCGTCCCGGCCGCGATAAAATCACCGGCGGTGTAATTCGCGCTCCGGTAATGATTCGCCAGAGCCATGTTAATGATCGTCCCGACCCCGGACATCTGCTGCGGGATCCGGATCTTGATGAGATTATCGCCCCAAGGATTTGGAAGAAAGATATTGTTCGAGAGTTCTTCCGGCTGGAGATCGTTATACTGATCCTTTTGCTTCCGGGACGCTTTCTCATAGAGATAATACTGACTCCCAAGGAGCGCCGCGGTGATCGCCAGATAAGTAAATATCGCTCTATTCCTCGATTTCTCGCCGGTCATGGTCCTCAGATACTTCGCGAACACTTGAATTCCGGGATTGAAGAAAGGGATCGACTTGACGACTGTCTTTCCCAAGGAGCCACCTCCAAGCTGGCCGGTGTGATGGAATGGAGCGGTCACTTCTCCGGCCTCCTCAAGCGCAACGATCTGCGGTTTCCCGGCCTTCCGCGCTTTGATGTATTCGGACGCGCGTGTGATGATCTCAGAATACTTTGAAGGAAGGCCGAGAATATTCTCTCCAGCCTCGATCGCTCCCAAGATGTGCATGATCACGTTCTTCTCCCCGGAAATCTTCTTGAAAAGTTCGCTGGGGTTCATGTCCTGCCAGCCCATGAACGTTTGTTTCTCGCCGCCGAGGATCATGTATTCCTCGAAAAAGCGATAGTCCTGCCCCTGCCTGTTCGCGATCGTCCGGAGGACCTCATTGAGCGCGTCATAGACCGGGATGTAATTATTCCGGGTCTGCGCGACCGCGGAGATCTGGTCGATGGTGAAGTTCGTGACCGTGAACGGAGCGTAAAGCCCGGTCGTTCCTTTCGAGAAAATCCTGTTAAATGACGTGAGAAGTTCCTCAAAAATCCCGATATTCCGGAATTCGAGGATCTCGTCCACGACCTTTTTGATGAAGGACGAGACAAGGTATGGGACACGCTTTCCGTTCGCGTCCCGCGCCATGATGATGTTCGGATCTTTCTCCTGCGGGTAACTCACTTTCTTCGTCCGAGGATCATACGGCCTCTTTAACGGTTGCTGCTGGATGAGTCCGGGTACGTTTTTCGCGAGTTTTCCGATCTTGTTGTAAACGATCTGTTTTAAGGATTTCCGAACGATTTCCGCGTGGTTTCGGATGGCGTTGTAGAGCGGATTTATGATGGTCAGCTCTGAGCCTTTCCGACTGATGATGGACGATATCCTCGTTTTCCCAACCTTCACCGGGATCAGCTGGTCCTCGTCCCCCAAAACCTCGTCATACACGTCACGTTTCAAAGACGCGTACCCTTCTTTCGAGGAGTATTCCGCGTATTGCTTCGGAGTGATAAGCCCGACTGTCGGATCCGCGAGCAGCTGGAGGTCCGCGCGCACCAGCTTATCGAACTGGTCCGCTTCGTCCTTGAAAACGTCCTTGTGATCCTCGAAAGCCTTCGTCACGACGCTCTCAGAGAATCCGTTCTTCGCGAGGACCTTCTTCAAATCCTCGTAGCGCTGGATGATCCCCTTCGCTTCCTCGATCGCTTCCTGTAAGGACCGGTCCCCCGCCATGTTCATTCCCTCGCCGGCCATTTCCGCGTAGGTTTTGAGCGCTTCCACGGCAAGGCGAGCTTCCTCTTTCTTCTTGGCGAGATCCTTGTATTGGAAATGCTGGTCCCGCGCGACGAGCCAGTACCCAAAATCATCGACTTTTCCATTTTTCTGGAGGGATTCGATCACGTTCTTCCAGTTGAAATCATGGATCTTTTTAAAAGCGTCTCCGGCGAGCGTCCAGTACCCGCGTCCACCCTTGATGTTGTTTAGGATGAGCGCGTTCGAGTTGTTGTACATTCTGAGCCAGAGCGCCGGATCCTGCGCGGTCATTTCGACGCCGGCCTCTCCCGCCATCTTCGAGATCGGGAACACGTTATCAGCCCAGAACGTGTTTATTCTTTCGATGAAATTGAGGAACGTATCCTTTCCAAGCCCGGTCTGCTGCGGATCCGTCGTCACGCGCGCCGCGACCTTCCCAAGATCATCGAGACTCTGATACTGAGAAATGACGGCTTGAACGTCCTTGAGGAACGCTGTCGTAACCGGTTTGTAGAAGCGACCGCCCGGCTCAAGGAACTCTTTCACCAGAGTCGGGTAATTCGCGAGCATTACGGACGGTTTCTCGATGTATTTCTGAAGAAGCGTCGCGATCCCTTCGCGCATACGCACTTCGAGCTTGTGGGTTTTCAGTCCTCCGGTGTAGTGATTCGTATAGAGGTCCGTCATTTCCTTTCGGATCTGGAGCGTGGACGAGTCATAGATCGGGTTCCCGCTCTTTGAGGTCCCGGTCTTTCTCAAAATCTCGTCTACGATCTTTCCCTTGAAATCAAGACCGTGGCCGAACTCATGGATCACGACCGTCGCGGCATTGAGCGCCACCGTCCGGACGGTATCGGTCGAGTGTTTATACGTCCCGGCCGCGCCCTTCGCGCCGATATACCGCTCTCCAATGATCGAGACATATTTCTTTCCAAGAGCTTTGAACGCCTCAAACAGCTTGAAGCCCTTGACCTTTCCGGCAGCTTTGACTTGTTTCTCGTATTCGTCGAGACTCCCGGATCCGTATGACGCGGAAGTTCCTTCCGAGATCCCTTTCGGTCCGTAAGTCTCTCCGGGATCCATAGCGTTATGCTCCGACCAAGAGCGATATGAATTCGCGTCCAAGACTTCGACGTTATCAAAGAAACGCACTCCGATCTTTGATAGTTCCTTCTTTACCGGAAGATAATTATCTCCGTTCAAGCCAGAGTTTATCGTTACAATTCCTGTCGCTCTCGCTCTCGCGGCGTATCGTACCGCTTCCACTCCGGAAAGTTGCCCTTTTGGGAATATCAAGACATTCAGAATACGCATCCCTTTATCCAAAAGCACCAAAAGACCCTCGTTATCACCGGTCTGGATCCCTTTCGCCAAATCAAAAAGAGCTTGGGGACTTCTCACATGCTCCCCGACTCCCGGAATGATGGTTTTCTCTCCGGCGCTCCATTCCAGATATTTCTTGAAAACTCCGACGTCTTTTGTCGCGGCGTATTGCTCATGCGTGAGAACTTGAGGGGTTTTTTTCGCAGAAAGATATCCAAACTGATCCCCTTCGAGAATGAGATGGCCGGCGTATTCGATGCCTTGGGGACCAAGAACTGAAGTTATCTTTGCGGTGATATCGAGGTCCGCCGGACTTGGTTCCACCTTCCCGGACGGATGATTGTGGACGAGAAAGAATTGATCCGCTTGAACGTGATCCCCAAGCCCCAGCATTTCATAGGGATGGACCGCCGCTTCATCGACCGTCCCGGTCGCGTGTAATTCAACGGCTTGGATTACTCCATCTTTCATGAATCCGATCCAGAAATTCTCGACCGCTTCCTCATGCAGAAAACGGAACGCGAAAGCGAGGGACGCGGGATTACCATCCCAAACGAGCGAGGGAAAAGATAGTTTCCCTGTCTCTTTGAATCTCAGAGCGAACGGAGATTTATAGACCGATTTGTATTTGTCCCCGACCTTGACGACAGCTTTTTTCGTAGAATCTAAAACCTTCTTATGATTCGCTTCTTTCTTCGCTTCGGATCCGTGGGCCGCTTCAGTCTCAGAAGTAGGGAACATCTTGAGCTGTTTCTCGTCTATCCCGACCTTTTCAAGATCTGTCGGGACCTCCGCTTGTTGCTTGAGAGAGCGCGCTTCTCCAAACTCCCGCTTTTTTCGAGTCGGTTCCTCCCCGAAAAGATCTCCCTGTTCTTTTACTCCCTTAGATTCAAAGAATTTCTCGACGCCGGCCTTTGCCTCCTCAAGCGTCTGGTAATTCCCGATAACTTTCGATCCCTCCCCGGAGTTATTCGTCGCCATGAACGGAGTTTTCTGGTCTAGGACAAGTTTCTGTCCAACGATCGCCAAGGGCCGGCGCCGGCCGTTTCTTACGATCTCCCCAAAGAAATGGATATCATCTTCCGGGGTCGCTCCCTTTACTGCTTCCCATTGATCCCCTGCGCCAGCCTCCCTCTCTCGATTGCTTCTTTCAGCATCAAGCTCCTCTTTCGCGATTCGATCAGCTTCCGCGGCGGTCGCGGGATCGTATTCTGCGGCGTCTTTTGCATCCAAAGCCTCCTTTTCTGCAATGAGTTTATCCACGTCCATTCGTTTATCCGCGGTTCCGTCGATGAGCGCGCGGATCATCTGATGGTCTGATTCGTACTGCCCGAAAAGCTGCGGGTATTCTTCCGCGAGACTCTGTAACATATCATCCGGATTACGACCGGTTTTCTTGGTTACTGCCTTAAACAAGAACGAGATTTTTTTTAGCTCCGATGGAGCGAAATTCTTGAATATCTCCGCTTTCCGGTTTAAACCACCATACGCAATAACGATCGTTTTTATGTCTCCGGCGTCCACCGCCTTTTGAACGTCGAATTTTCGTTGTGGACGGACCTTGATAACCTTGGCCTCTGGAGGATATTGCTCGACAAACTTCCCGGCTTTGCTTATGAATCCGGGGATGAGCTTCTTGTCAAAGAAATCAATGTTCTTCGCTTCGATAAGATCCGCGTGATTGAAGATCTTGACTCCGTTGAGCGTAGAGCCAATCTTCGCGGCAAAGACCTTCCCCTTGTAAGAGATCGCGACGTATCCCTTTTTCAGATCTGCCATCTTCTTGGGATTAAGCTCAAAATCCTCCGCGGTCCGGGAAGGCGCTCCAAAGTCCGGCTTGGCTTCTGGTCCAAATCCGGGAGGGGTAACGTCCGTCATTCCTTTGGTTTTATCTGCGATCTCTTGAAGATGCGGAGGGAGTTTCTTCTTAGCCGGTTTCTCGACTTGACTGAGTTTCACCGGCTTCTTTTTAGGGGTAGCGCCATGATCCACCACCTTAACAACGGCCGGAGGAGTCCCGCTCTCAAGACGCGCGATCTCTCTCTTATATTGCTCGATCTGAGACATGTTATGCTCGACGTGTCCCCGGACCATATTAATGGCACGTTCCAGAGCTAACTTCTCGTCGCCTCCGGCAAGTCTGATATCGTTCTCGCTTATCTCCTTCGCGCCATTCTTCTTGAGATCCTCAAGGATTTTTGTGCTTTCTTTGGCAGCGACTTTGTTATGTTCAATTCCCTCTTTGAGCTGGACGATTGCTTTCTTTGGATCCGTCTTGATTTTTACGATTTTTGAGCCGCCGGCGTAAACGTAGGAAACGCGGTCTTGCTCCTCGTCAATCTTCTCTTTTTTGGACGAGATTTTCTTCGGACCTTTCTTTTCTTCTGACTCCGGAGTTTCCCCGCCGCCTTTTTCCGCTTCCCGGTATTTCTTCTCAAGAGCCGAGATCTTCGCTTTCACGTTCTCCGCGGATACTTGATTCATCGGGAGCGCGAGCGTGTCCCCGGACGGCGCTTGGAACTGGATCTGCGTGGGGACGATCGTTCCGTCCTTTTTCGTGAATCCGGGCAAGGATCCCAGCCAAGTACCGCCTCCGGCCTGTATAATTGGCTCAAACGCCTCTTGGATAGGGGTTTTTGCCACTTTCCCTCCCGTTTGGGGAGGTTTCTGCGTTTTGGGGGCTGGTGTGGCCGGTTTGGATTTGGATGGCTCATATCCAATTTCTGAGAGTTTTACTCCGGGCTTCGTCGGTCTTTCCGTAACGACCTTTTCCGGGGTCGCTTTCAGTCCGATCGCTTCTTTCAGAGATTTCCAGTACGGACGGTCCCGGAGCGTCGTGATCTTCTCGACCGGGACCTTTATCGTGACGCCTTTCGTGAACGCTTCCTTGTAGCCTTTCGCGTTCAGTCCGAGGCCGGTGACGAGATCCAGTTCTTCCGGGGTGATGGGGTTCCCTGTCTCGCTTGGGGTCCCGAAAATGCTGCGGATCTTCACCGGGTCGATGAATACTTCGCGCGGGAGATTATATTTGTTGATGATCTCTCTCGTCAGATACTCCGAAATCTTCGGAGCGCGTTTCCCGATCCCTCCGAGAAGTAATCCTTTCCCGATAAAATCAATCATGTCAACGACAGCGGCCGTCGCTTCGGACGCTTGCTCCGGAAGGAGATCCGATATCCCTTTCCCAGCGCCGAGGATGTACGGTCTTTTCTTTATGGAGGAAACGACTTTGTTCTCGATCTCGTCGATCGCCATGAATCCAGCGACGCCCAAAGCGACGCCGATGGGGTTCGACATAAGACCGATCGCGACCAATCCGGTCATGGGAATACTCAAAAACTCCTCAAACGTCGGTGTATCCGGCCTCATTCCGGTGATCTCCGGCCTCCGAATCAGTTCCTTGTATTCCTGTCTGATTTCTTCAAGGGGTATCCCTTTCCAATTCTTGAGAGATTCTTCGCGGCCTTCGACGACGCCCTCTCCCAGCTTCTCTTTCATGAATTCCGGAGCGTTTTTGTAGATATGATCGAGGCGCGCTTCCCTCTCAAGATTCTGCTGGATCGCGTAGATATTATGAGATTTCGCGTTCTCGACCGCGGGATCTGCTTTATACGCGCCGGACTCCTCCGCGGCGTAATGCGCTGCGCCGGTCAATCCTCCCATGACGATCTTTCCAAGCCCTTCCATGACCGTCTTTTTGTCCGGCTTTGGAGGTCCGATCTCAAGCTCGTTCCTTCTCAGTTCCGGCGGGAGAAGTTTATCGGCCATCTGCGATTCCGTGAGTTCCTTTTTCGCCACGGTCGCGTCATACATTGCCTGTTCTTCCGGGGTCTGTGGCTTCGGCGCTTCTTTCTTAAACCGGGTACTGGACCAGTTCTCCGGCTGGTTCTGTGCCGCTTCTTGCTTCGCGATCTCCTGCTCCTTGGCGTAGGCAGCTTTCTGCTGATCCTCAAGCTCCTTCTTCCGTTTGTTAAGAGTATCCTCAAGAGCGTTGTCGTCTTGGACCGGCGGCTCCGCAACCTTCGATAATTTCATAGGGGATCTGGCGGGAGCGGAGAGCGTGGACAGCTTTACAGGACCTTTTGGAGCGGAGATATCTGTATCGGTAGAATCAAGCGACGACAGTTTCATTTTAGCTCCTTAAACTTCTTCTACGTCCGGATCATTTGGATCATCAACATTCAGAACTTTGTACGTTTTTCCGTTTGAGTGCTGAAACGTTTGCCCGACTTTCGTTTCTCCGGGGACGTAACTCTGCGTCGCTTCTTCGTCTTGAGAGACTCCGGTGAGCTTCTCAAGCTGTCTTTCGTATAATCCAGACTTGTTATCCAGCTTCTTGATCTTCTCCGCGTCTTTCTTCGGATCGAGATTTCCGAGCTGGCGTTTTATTCCGGTGAGCATGTTCTCAAGAGACACCATTCTCTGAGCGTCCCCGGTCCCTGTCTTGGTCCCGGACTCTCCGGATCTCCGGTTATACCAGCCGGCAACAGCCGTATCCTTCGCGGCCGCGGCCTTGTCTTTCGAGGTCTTTGACACGAACGTATCATTTTCCGGTTTGGAGAATCCCGCGGAGTCTTTCTTGAGGATCTTATTCAAGAATCCACCGGAGAACTGTTTATTAACGCGCGCGGTCGCTTCCTCCGCGGAATATCCCGCTTCGCGCAATTCTGTGTAATAAGAGAGTTTATCCTTCTCCTTCTTGAGTTTTTCTTCCTGTCCCCCGCCCTTCATCATTCCCCCAAGGAAGGAACTGAGGAACTCCGTCCCTTGGCTGGGAGCTTGATTGATCGTGATATCCGTTCCGCTGACTGTATCGCCCTGTCTCAAAAAATCATTCTCTGCCATAAATTCTCCTTTACGCGATTGCCGCGGTCACGGCCGCGGATCCAATTTGACCGAGGAACGATCCCCAATTAAAGGTTGGGGCCGGATTAGTCCCAACGGTCTTAAAATCTCCAGCGTTGAAGCCTTTCGCGGCCTGTATCGGCATTGCCATTTCCGTTCTCTGGTTCAGCCATGCTTGATATTGGCGCTCATAATCTTTCTGCTCTAACTCTCTTGGGATCGCCCCGAACGTGGTTGCCGCCGCGATCGGAGCGATTTGTGCTGCGGTTCTCGCCTTATCAAGAGATTGAGCCATCGGGACCGCGTTCAATCGGTTCATTCGCTCTTTTTCGGACATTGCTCCAAGCGTCTGCTGGAGAAAGTTCGTGGTCCTAGTATTGAGCTGCTGCCCCTCGTTTAAAGCCTCACTTGAGAAATATTTGTTCCGAGCGCCAAGCCCTTGATTCTGCGTGTTCAAGGCGTCCTGTCTTTCGGTCATGGCCGCGTCCCGAGTCGCTTTATAGAACTGAGACGTCGAAGGATCGTAATCCCCGGTCAGAGTCTTTGTGATCTCGTTTTCCGCAAGACCGAGCATAGGATTTGCGTTTGTGGCGCTGGCGTCCGTCAAATAATTCTGAAGGAATCCCATCCCGGCAGTTTCAAAACCGTTCATTCCAGCGCTCAATTTCCCGCTATAAGGAGTCCCCGGAGCAAAGCTGGGCGTATATTTTGTGATCCAATCGGCCGAGGATTTATCAACCGCTTTCTGTTCCGGAGTCCTCGTATCAATCATTTCAACCTTGCCACCCTTTCCTTTGCTCGTAGACATGCTTCCGACAGCCCCCCCGATTACTGCTGATCCCGTAACAACGCCAACGGCTATCCAAGACATGATTTAACCCTCCAAGTGTTTTGTTTTGAATTCTTGAAATTCTTTGTAATCTTTCGCAATCACGACTCTTTCGATCTCCATGAGATCCGTTTCGTTCGTCGCGTGAACGGTGATCCAAATCGTGTCCTCAAGCGCCAAGACGATTCTCTTGGTCCCAGCCTTTGAAATGATCGAGAGCGGAGCTTTGAGATGTTCCTTGCCTTCATGCTCGGTAATGACGAGGACCTCTCCTTTTAGAATAAAATTAGGATGGTCGTGTTTATGAATTTTCCCGACAACGCATGTCCCTTTCGGGATGAAGATCTCCCGGACGTACATTCCCGGAGCGAATTTGTGGGTAAGGGGACATTGATCAGAATCCCCGAAAAACGCTCCCGGAAGTTTGGAAAGCTCATCTTGGAACGCGAGGATCTTCTCTCTTGAGACTTCGCGCGCCACTTCTTTCTCTTTGATCTTTTCAAGGACTTGAGCGTTCATCAAAACACCAGTACCGTTATTGTTGGAGAGGAAACAGAACTTTTCAAATAAAGCGTGGTCGCTGTCCAAGCCGAAGATCCATTGTAGATGTCTCCGGTTTTGTCTTTTGAGACAACCATGTACCCTGTCGGAATTTTTCTGAGATTATGCGTAATCTCTAATTCCGTACCTACGACAGCGCTCAAAGTCACGGTTTGAATATTGCAATCAAAGTTATCTTGAAAAATAAGACCTTTTGTGAGAATTAAGGAGAGTTGTTCCGTGAGTTTCTGAAATGTTTTTTCGAGATTCTTCTCAAACTCAGTCTCCGCGGGCGCTCTCCCTGTGTTTACCTTGTCGAGTTGCATTATGGTTTCTCCACGTTTCCAGAATCCATGTAATAAGGGATAAGCGATCTGAAAGTGAAATATCCTTTAGGATCAAGATTCTCACATTTGAAACGAATGGTTGGAGAGATAACGTCGAAATAAACTGTTCGCTTCTTGATCTCTGGGGTAAGAGTCAGGGTCTTTACGAAGGTCCAAGAGTCTCCCTCGTCCAAGGAATAGTAAACGTCAATGCTTGTTCCGGACGCCCAAACGTCGAGTTGATACCATTCTTGATCGTTCTCCGGTCCGATCTGGCCGGAGTCACCAAGACCGCAGAAATCCCGACTTTCGTGAGAGGCGGTATAGACGTCCCCTCCATCCGTCAAGATGCGAGGATCGCGCCTGTAACATAGACCGTCGTCACGGCCGAACACTTGAAAAGGAAAATCCGCTTGCCCGGATTGATCCGACCATTTCCACGATTGAGAGAGCCATGCCCCGACAAGATCCGTCCAGCGAATATTAGTCGTTTGCGTGAAATTTGTTCCGCAAAGACAATTAAACGCTGTGTCCTTGTACCAGAATCCAAGATCGTATTTGTATTTCCATACTTCCGTCGGGACGGTGTTTCCGGTGACGGTTATAAAGAACCAGATCTCTTTATATTCGTCCACCATTATGGCCCAGCAAGAGTTATTAACAGAACGATTCAAGCGATTGAAAACAAACTCACGGATCGGTCCCCCGATATCGTCAATCCGGACGCCGTTATTCACATGAAAATCGGTCGTCCCCATATAGAAATGCTTTCCATCGGCTTCCGCGAGAGCGCGAGGAGCGTAAAGTCCCCGGTCTTGAGAGTGAATGATAAAACTGAAAATATCAGCGGTAGCGACAAGCCAACCCCGGTATGTCATCCCGAATTTGTAGACAAAAATATACTCTCCCATCTTCTTGACGCGCCGGATCTCCGTGGGATCATCGGTAAAAAGAACCGAACCCGCGTTATTCGTACTCCAGTTTGTCGGATCTCCGGTGTCGCACCAAGCTCCTTTTGTCGGAATCGCCAGACCCCCCTCGTTCAAATTTGCGATAAAGACGTAAGGAGTCATATATTCCATGAAACGAGCTTTTGGAGGATTTCCGGCAAGGACCGCGCTGTTCCCGACGTCCGAGATCTTTCTGATGCTATCGACGTAATTGGTGTATAGATACCAATCGAGTTCCGGGACCGTACAGCTATCGAAATAATCGTCGTCGTCCCCGGTGTGATCAGCCAAGAATCCAGTCAGATCATCGAACTTGTTCGTCGAGGAATTATATTCATAAACTTGTTTTTTCGTATGCGCGATCAATCTCTGAACGCGCGTGGAGAGTTTGAACGTGTCCAGATGAATGAACGGAATATTTCCAAACGACGGATTCCCGAACTTAGATTTTCCGTCGCGTTTCCTCAAAAGACCGCGATCGTACTGAAGATTTAAAGGGGAGCCATATCCCTCTTTCGTGAAAAGAGAGGGGATGGATAGATCGTATCCCTTGACCGGGAGAAGTTCTCCTTTTCTAAGGTATGGCATATTTTACCCCTATTTTCCTATTGATTCTTTTCCGGTTTCCGTGACCTTGCAGTTTGCGTCCAGTTTGTTCTCGCTTTTGAGTGCAGCAATCGCAAGCTCTCGTTTCTTCGCTTCGATGAGAGTTTCTAGTTCTTGAGCGGCGAGGACTTCTGCGGAAGGAGGTTGAGGAACATTGATGATAGATAATTCTCCATCTATCTCACGGATATTTCCTATGTTTCTATTTATTATAGAAATCTTCTCAACGTCATCGGTAATAAACAGAGACTGTCCCTCCTCTAAATCTATATCTCCAGAAACTGAAACATTAATTAAGTTTTCTGAATTCTTAACATATCTCATGTTATTTAACTCCTATAATTATATAGTTTGCAACCGCAAGTGTAAGTCCATCGACAAGTCCTTGAATGGTTACGACTCTGGTTCCTATTGCTGTGAATACAATTCCAAAATCTGTTCTGTGCTGGTCTGCATTAAACCGCCATTGGCCGTGAGATACTAACCAATTACACTGCCCCTCTGAGTATCCTTCGGGAAGTGGAATTGTTGCTCCATTTGCAATAGTTCCGCTAAGGATAGAAATTTTTGATATCCCAGTCAGCAAACTCCCATCCACGGCGGGGAGCTTGGCGTCGGCGGTAAGAATTACCGCTCCATTCGCAGCATTGACAGCCCCGGTCGGGACTACAACGCCACCAGCTCCGTTCGCGTCCGCGGATGATCCGGTCCCTCCGTAGGTTGTCGCGAGGACCGCGGAAAGAGCCGCGACGTTTAATTTTCCTCCGCTGGTAAGCTGGATCACGGTGTTATCAGCCATGACAAGAAAAAGCTCGACCTTCCCAGTGATCGTTTTTCCGAAAAGACGGACAGTGCCGGCAGCTCCCAGCAGATCCGCGACTTGATCCACAAGCGTCGCTTTATTGTGATGTCCGATATTCGCGTTTCCTCCCTCGATAGCGAGAGCGACGTGATCTATCGCGAGGCGCTCCCGAACTGCGACCGTTAATCCTCGAATATCATCAGCTCCGAGACTAGCAAGCTGGTTATCAGATGGGAATGTCTCATCCCAAGTTTCCATGAACGCCATAAATCCTCCTTAGAGCGGTTGATTTCTCACTATTGAAGCGGCACTAAAATTGTCGTGATCGAGCTGGCGCAACAGATTAAGACCTCCGACGAGCATGTATCCATCCCCTTCGGATCCGTTGATGTAGACTTTCCTCCAGTAATCGGAATCGGTGTAGAGCTTCACGGACGCAAAAAGCCGGTGTAACGCCCCGGCCATGATCGTTTCGTCCCAAACTGAGGAAAGGATCGAATCATCCGCGTCCTCCAGAAGATCCACCGGCTCTCCACCGAGCGGGATCTCAAGAATATACGTCTTATCCGGGATCGACGTAAGATAAATCGAGTTTTTCCAGAGTGTGTATCCCCAAGGGATCCCGACACCGGGGACAGCAGACTCCGGGTAAGGCTCAACTGTATCGTATTCCGCTTTCGTCATAAATCGCAGAGGATAGGAATTGGTTCCCTCGCTCCCGCCCATCGGATCAATGATTTTTATCGGATTCTCGATCCGGAGAATACCCAAAGGAAGCGTAATTTCATACTGACCGACGGCGATATCCTTATACATTCGATCCTGTAATTTATGATGGCCGATCACGGACAGCATGGCCTTATAGGTGTCATTTATCGCGGTCTTTACAGGAAGCGTATCCGCGTCGTTTCTCTTGTAGATCTGTTTAACCTTTGTCTCTAATTCCGCGAGAGTAGACATGGATTCTCCTTATGTGGATCTGGATGAACTCGAACTTGAGCTGCTGGACCGAGACGAACTCGAACTGGATGAACTTGATGAACTCCGGGAGCTGGACGAGCTGTAAGAACTCGAAGAACTCGAACTCGAAGAACTCGACGAACTCGAAGATGACGAGGACGATTTTGAGGATGAGGAGCTGCTTGACGAGGAACTCGACGAGGATACCGCGTATCCTTCCGCTCGTATTCTCCAAGGATCACATTCTGACATAAAGCCCCCTCATGAATTTTCTGGAAGAAACACAGGATCTCTAACAGGAATAGATTCTACACAATTTTCTGTTCTGCCGGGCCAAGAGTTTTGAACTTCCGGAGCAAAAACAGCATCCCGGATAGGGATTTTTTCAGAACAATTTTCCGGACGTCCGGGCCAAGAGCTATTTAACGAGGAAGAACTACTAGACGAACTTGAAGAGCTTGATGAGCGAGACGAACTAGAGCTGGAAGAACTACTCGAACGAGATGAGCTGGAAGAACTTCTGGAACTCGACGAACTCGATGAACTGGAACTATAAGAACTTGAACTGGAACTCGAACTAGACGAGCTGGAACTGGATGAACTAGACGAGCTGGAACTCGATGAGCTTCGAGAACTGGATGAACTTGAACTCGACGAACTTCTCGAACTTGAGGAGCTAGATGAGCTTGAACTCGACGAACTGCTTGAACGCGACGAGCTGGACGAACTACTGGAACTCGACGAACTTCTCGAACTTGAGGAGCTAGATGAGCTTGAACTCGACGAACTGCTTGAACGCGACGAGCTGGACGAGCTTGAACTTGAAGAACTCCTTGAGCTTGAGGAGCTGGACGAGCTTGAACTTGAAGAACTCCTTGAGCTTGAACTGGACCGACTCGATGAACTGGACGAGCTGCTAGAAAGTGAAGAGCTTGAGGAGCTGGAACTCGACGAACTGGCGAGAGTTTCCATCATTGCAAGTTCGTCAATAGCAACGTATGCCCCATATTCAGCCGACGACTCAGTGATGTTTATTCGGTAGTAAGAATAAGCATTTGTGTTTGAGAACGTATACTCCTTCACCTCACTTGATGTGAAAGTTTGATCTGTTTGAGTATCCAAAGTAGTCCAATCAGATCCGTTATTGCTTCCTAAAAATGTCCAGTCTCTAGGGTATAGACAACCTTCATTTACCGGCATATTCCTCGATCTGATGGTGTATTTTGTAACCGTCTTTGTCGAAGGAAATTGATATTGAAGCCAGTGAGGATAACCAAGCTGTGAGTGCCAAACAGGGTAGCCATTAAGCTGATACGGAGTCTGTCCGGAAAGGGGAAGCTCCTTATTAAACGCACGGAAAGCCTCAGTAGACCCATCACTAGTTACAAGACAAGTGCTTGCGCTACACGTCCCGCTCGGAGCGGTATCTGAAGTCATCACAGGTATGATATCGTCGCTGTATGCCACTTTAAACCTCTCGGACTGTCGTTTTCATAAAGAATCCTTAAACGTGATCCGGATTATCATTGAGATCTTTCGTAGCTTTTTTAACTGGACAATCCTCAATTCGCTGCGCCCAAGGAAGGACCGACTCTGGGATCGCTGGATCTTTGGACGCCTTCTTATCGACACAAGGACCGGGAATGAGGACCCACCGGTGATCATGGGACGATGAACTGCTAGACGAGCTTGAAAGACTTGAGCTTGAGGAACTGGACGAACTTGAACTGCTGCTCCGGGATGAGCTGGAGCTGCTGGAGCTGGACGAACTGCTGGAGCTGGATGAGCTGCTTGAACTTGACGAGCTAGACGAGCTAAATGAGTACGAAGAACTTGATGAACTTGAGCTGGACGAGCTTGAACTGCGAGAGCTTGACGAACTTGAAGAACTGGATGACCGGGACGAGCTTGACGATCTCGAAGAACTGCTAGAGCTGCTCGAACTGCTTGAGCTAAGAGAGCTTGAGGAGCTGGAACTGCTGCTGGAGCTTGACGATTTCGACGATGACGATGAGCTGGAATGGCTGCTGGAACTCGACGAGCTTGAGGAACTGATCGAGCTAGACGAGCTTGAGGAACTGGAGCTGCTGATCGAGCTGGAACTACTGCTGGAGCTGGAGGACAGGGATGAGGACGATGAACTCGATGAGCTTGAGCTTGACGACGAAGAACTCGATGAAGAAGAAAACGAAGAACTGCTGGATGAACTGGAGCTTGACGAAAAACTGGAGCTTGAGCTGGAGCTTGAGCTGCTGGAGCTGGAGCTGCTGGAACTCGAACTCGAACTACTGGAGCTGCTTGAAAAAGAGGAACTGGAGCTGGATGAACTGGAGCTGCTACTGGATGAAGATGAGGAGCTAGACGAGGACCGGCTAGACGATGATGAGGAGCTGGAAGCCTCCCCATCGTAAAGCGATCTTGAATCCTCGTATTCTGCTTTTGGCGCGTCATATATGATTGACACATTCTTTTACCTTGTGAGTTGTCCGATTTCTACAACGTATGATGCTTTTACGAGATCTTGTCGTTCCTTCGTCTTTCGCTCCGGACAGATCCACGTCAAACACATTTCAGAACGTAACTCTATTGGGAGGAGACAGCCTTCCTTCCCTAAAAACCCTTTCTTGTTCCAGCCGTACTTATCTTTCAACTCCTGCAATTCCTTTGGATCAATGATGAAGTAATGACCATCCGATCCGAAGCATTGCTCGCAACACGCAAAGGTCGTACACCCCGCACAGATATCCTTGAACACGTTCTCAATCTTACTTGCCGAGGTTAATTCAATAGGCATAAAGTCGCTCCGGCGGCAAGCATATCCGAGTTTCTAATCTGGTTCACGCCCCTGCAATTATTTCTCTCAATGAACACTCCGCGAAGATTGGTTCCCGTGACTTTTACATCCGTCAGGATCGCGTTATGAATGTAGCAATCTGCGACACCGCCAGTAAAGTTTATCGTAAACTGCGTCCCCGGAGTCGTGGATTTTATCTCCGTGGAGTATGGATAATTCCCTGCAATATAAATCGAGTCCGTGACATTGATTGTTATTCCAGAGACTAAGGACGAGGCAGCGTTTGAGATCTGCGTCAAAGTGGCCGTTCCTGCACTTCTAAAAATCGCAACATTCCAATCGAAAGCTCCGGAAAAAGTAGTCGGCTGAATCCAATCGGCTTTTACGGCATTGAAAGTGTCTAAAAATGTAATAGCTCCAGAAAATGTAACAGTGTTCCACGTCATCTCCGCGGTGTCGATACTTGAACCGGATGCAAAGCTCGCGATATGAGCGGGATTGAAGGACATCGTACCACCCGTATACTTCACGATCCCAGAAAAGGAATTTGTGTTATTTCCCCAAGATATCACTCCTGCCGACATGATGAGATCGGCCCCGAAAGAAAATGAAGGAACTGTCTGATTTCCGTTAAGATTGATTGTGGCGGTCGATGCCGCTGATACCGAGCCTTTCAATCCTACGGTAATTCCTCCACCGATGAATAAAGTTGCTATTCCGGCAAGAATATCCGCGCCTGTGAATGTCACCACCCCGGAGACAGTCAAATTCGCGTCGAAGGTCGTCGTGCTTGCCTTCTGGATTGTGAAGGTCGAGCAAGCGGCCGGCACTCCTGTCGGGATCCGGAGCGCTCCAGAAGTTGCGGCAATGATAGCGGTATCTCCCGCGACCGGAAAAGAGGCAGATCCCCACGTCGCTCCAACATTCCAATCCCCGCCTCCAACGGCCACTGTAAAAGTAGGAATTTTACACCTCCACTAACTGAGGCATCACGAGCCTCGTATTATCCGCATCCGCAACATCGCAATTCGTTACCCTCGTATTCGTTCCGAACCAGTTATACATCTTCCGAGGTGAAGTGAATTCAATGTCCCCCATGTTCGTTCCCATGATTCGATAGTCATCTTCCCCGCCCGTGAAATTCACAAAAGCCTTTTGGCCGGAGGTTGTAGAAGTAAAAGTACTTTGAATTGCGTCATTCCCACTAAAATATAAATGAGCCGCTGTAAGCGTAGACCCATTCTTTAATCTGGTTGTGGAATTTGCGACCGAAGTGAAGGTATCGCAGTTGATGGCAAAGGGACTAGCTCCCGCAAACGATAAGGTTGCTCGATTATTGTCTATGATCGTTGCGTTGAAGGCAGAGCTAAGAGTCGTTGACGCTGTTCCAGAGAAAACAACGTTAGCAAATGTCATCCCACTCGTATCGAAGCTATAAGCCCCAAACACACCAACCACGCAAGCGGAGGTATCGACATTCCCACGGATGTAAGTGAACGTTTTAATTGAAGTTCCAAACCTCACGCTTGCTCCGAAAGTAATAGTTCCAAAGGTGTCAATCTCAACATCACAACCGAGAGTGAGAGTCGTTGTCCCGAACGTTCCCGTCCCGCACATTACGATTATCGGAGTTCCGGACGGTCCGGTTACTGAGCCGCCTTTCTGATTTCCACTCACATAAAGCCTCTGAGTTCCACTTGCCCACAGAGTTAAAACCTCTGAATGAACGGTCGCTACGCTTCCAGCGAAAGTTATCACTCCGGATGCCTGTACGATTTTCGCCCATTCACAATCAACGCCGGTAGAAAGAACGCATCCGGTAACATTCAAAGTTACTGTCCCGAAAGATGTCGCGGTTCCGCTTAGAGTAGCCCCGGACTGAAGGGTAATTGCTCCACCTCCAGTTATCGTCCCGCCTAAAATACTTCCGAAATTTTGCAGGGTTAAAACCATCGTTTTCGGAATATCTAAGGTGTTCGCGTACCCGCTCATCACAACGGTTCTCGCGCCTTCGTTCGCCGTAAGCGTAACATTTCCCGAAAACTCATCCATGTAAGCGTTATCTGTGGCGGTTGGCTTGGTTGTGTCTGAGACGCTCTGATTGCTACTTGTCGCCCAAGTAGCTCCATTCCAAGTCCCGCCTCCTGTAATTGCCCATTTATTTGCCACGGTTAAGGCTCCTCAGATTGTGAGCTGGAACTGGAGCTGGACCTCGAAGAACTGGACCTCGAAGAACTGGAACTCGAAGAACTCGATCTCGAACTCGAAGAACTGGAACTCGAAGAACTGGACCTCGAAGAACTGGAACTTGACGAACTGGAACTTAAAGAGCTGGAACTCGAACTTGAACTCAAAGAACTCGAACTCGAACTCGAACTCGAAGAACTAAACGTAGGAGAAATTAATAAATTTAGAGTGAGAAGCCACGTCACATTGTAGTCCGTGGGATCCTCGTCAAAACTGAGAAAAATTACCATCCCCGGAGGAATAATTCCGGTCCCTCTAGCGGATAATGACATGTCCTCTCTTGAAGATTTTCCGTGATCGCTATCAATGACGTCAATGAGCGTGACTCCAGTTCCCGGAAACGGTCCATCCCCGCCGTCGCAATATTTTAGGTTTGCATTTATTTCCGTCGTCGGATCGCTTTCAGAGGAGTCCAGATACCAAGAAAGAATTGTCACTCCGTTTGGAAACGCCAAGACCGAGCGTTTAAGATCTAGGAGCCGCCAATCAACTTTTACGTTAAAAAGCGCTCTGAAATCTCCTGAGAGCTGAAGCGGTTTTGTCGCTCCATAACGTAGATCCGCGGCCGAAAGACCGCTTACAACCTTTCCAAGAGCGTCCGTCGCAAGAACCGGGATGGATGGGATGGCTTTTATCGTCGCGTTCCCAGAAGCATCGATATTGAGACTCTCGTCCGGGGCAGCGAGATCCACCCCAACGACACGATGGAGCTTGCTATGCGACGGCGCGTCTAATTTGTCTGTTGGATTAGGTTGCGAGACAGCCATTTTTTTACTTCCCCTTGATAGTCCTTCAAATTCGCAATAGCGATATTCTCTTTCGTGAAATGCTCTCGTTTCAGATCCTTTTCGAGAAGCATCACTCGATCCGGTCCTAAGATCGAAAGCGCGAGGTGAAAATTCCCGCCCACAGTTCCAATAAAAGCGTGGCAGCTAGAGAGTAGAGCCATAAGCGTTTCAAGTTTGGCCGGACACCCACGAACGTGAGCATCCACAAAAGAATAAAGTTGATTGTCGGGATTAGCAAAGCAATGAATAAATTGAGTTTCGATAGGGACATACCCCGCCTCCTTGATATCGTTCCAGATCTTTTCAGCGACCTCAAGATCCGCGTTTGCCATCCAAGGGACGGACGTACATTGAAAACAGACCCCAACGAGCTTTTTAGCTCCGATAGGAACGTGACCGCACACCGGAGGGATCCCGATCTCCACTTCGCAAGAAACTTCCGCTTTCGTCTTGGTGAGATCGTCAATCCTCTCAAGCGGGAAATTGATAGGGAACACCAGATCAAAACCGAGAGTAAGCGCTTTCTCCCGCCAATCGCCATCGAGAAGGACCGCTCCGGGAACGAACTTTTCTTGATCTAATCCCCTGCATAACCCAAGAGAAAACTCGATATGCGGATACAGTTCCCGAAGTTTTTCGACGATTGGAAGGACCATCACGACGTCGCCGACCCCATGCCAGAAGGGAAGAAGAACGGTACGGAACTTCCCGGTATCGAGATGCTCCGCGAGTTTCATTCCGTTTGTCGCTTCAGTAATGTAACTCATACCAGCTCTTTTCCCATTTCTTCATACGTTTGATCCGGGAGGCCGTCGGTCGTGTATTCCTTTGTCGCGTCGATGACGATAGGACCGGCAAGACATTTCTTGAAAAACTCGTAAAGACAGTTCATGGATCCTTCGGCCATAGCGTCGCAACATTCCGTTGCTTTGAGATAGCCGGCGGCGCAGCCATGCCGGTTAATGACCTGCTGTTTTCTCCATTTTTTCGTATAATACCGGCCGTGGAAAATAAAGATAGGTTCCCCGGATTCGGTCCAAAGAAGTCCGTCGCTCTGAGTCGTAACGCGCGTGTACGGTTTCAGCAGCTTCTCGTTACTTCCCACCCAACACATGTTAGGTAGCAGCACAACGTTTTTAGTGAGATCCTCAGCGACGAGGATCATGTTAAACGCTTGCTGATCCGGGGCTTTGAAGTTATTAACAGGATATCCCCAAGTGAAGATATCCCACGCTTTTCGGAGCTGCGGTCCGTATGTTTTCGCGTTTATGAACATCGGGGTACAGCACATGTCTTGTGTGTTCCACGTCGGAGTCTTTACCAGATGCTCGCCAAGGACGCGCTGGTGATCATGGCCTTGCTCATCGGTCCCATAGGTCGTTTTCTGTTCCAGAGTTACGCCTAGGATCGTCCCAGAGGCCGCGATTCTGAAAAAGGCGCCCATATCCCTAACCACGATCATATCCGCGTCCAGAACCACGATAGCGTCGTATTCTGACCCCCATTCCGCGGCTAACCAGTAACGTTTTCGGCATAAAATCTCCGATTCTCCCCCAAACTCGCGGGCGTCGGCCTCAGAAATTGGATGATGGATGATTTTATAGCCGACTTTCCCGAATTGCTGGACGAAATCCTCCGGGAGATTGAAGCCGTTGACGTGAACGTCGTGGACGTTGTGAACGTTTTCGAGACTGTTAAGAAGCGCGCACAGTTCCGGGACGTATTTCTTGCAAGCGGATACGATAATTCCGTATTTAGGCATAGATCCACCAAGTTTGATCGTGTCCTTCGTGGACGTCGATCCCTTGCAAGGTTTGGTCAATCGCTTCCTTCACGGTCTGGAAATCATGACCGCCGAGGATCCCGCCGGGCTTCACCATCTGAAGGCCATGCTCGATATCCCGGACCACGGTCGAAACGGTGTGATCTCCGTCGATCCAAACGAAATCGACTTGCTCGTTTATCTCTTTAAACGCGTCGTCGCTCGTCATGGGCATGATTTTTACGCGATCGCCATACACTTTTAACGCGTTTTCCGCGTGTTCGCGCATGGTCGTCATTTCCTCTTGCGGTCGGGCGGCTTCAAACGTGTTTCCCTCTTGATGCGTCCAAGGATCCACCGTATAAAGCCCGATATTCTGACATTCTGAGAGGATCGCTTTGGTAAGACAGCCGTAATGCGTCCCGATCTCAAGTCCCAACACCTTTTTATCGCCAAAATGCTGTTTTAAAAGGTCGAGGACTTGTCCGTGATGGCTCGCGATCCGTTTTTTCTTGAAAAGTTTCATGTCCCCGCCAACCATTTCCCATTCCGCGTTAGGAAAGAACGTTTCCTCACCCATATTTGGATCATGGAGATAGATGAACTGACTTGAGACTTGCATAGCGATCCAAACTTCGCGGGATCGCTCTTGCGGACCGTCAACGAACACGAAATTCCATTTCCGGCCGGGATAAAGCTCCATAACCGGAGGATTCGTTCCGTATTCGTAGGCGTGGAACTTCGCTTTATTCTTTCCTGAGTAACTCGCTCGCATGGAACTGCATTTTGCGAGCATGGCGATATGAAAATCCAACACGTCAAAACTCACCAGATCAAGACCTTCGAGGAAGAAAAGTTCGCTTGAAAGACCGGCGCCAAGCTCCAGCACCTCAGAGATATGATTCTTCCGGATCAGTTCCCGGAGATTTTCCCAACAACCGGGAGCGAGCTTCCCGCCACCCCAATTTATGTTAATCACGTCCCCGCTGATTCTGGATCCGATGAACCTTTCGACCTCAAGAAGATCGAACGGGCAAAGATTATACGTCTTTCCAAGGCAAACCAGAGCGCTCGTCCCCTCGTCTTGATCTCTCTTGCAAACGTCGCAAATCATCTAATCCCTCCAATGTCTTTTAGATTCGTCCCAGCCTTCCATTTTACGGAAGATGCAAAGCCCGTAACATGAGAAGATTCTGACAAATTCAAAGTTAAATACGCCCTCGTCGATGAGTTTTTTTATAGCGTGAAAGCCTTCTTCTGCCGGTCCGAAACAATCGTGCATGATCCAGTAGCCTTTTCCTTCACCCTTGAGCTGCGGATACATGGTTTTGATCTCTTGGACGACATGCTCCGTATCATGGCATCCGTCTTGAAAGATCACGTCAAAGAGAACGTCCTTAAACGTGTCTGGAGTCAAAAGCATCGAGTCCAGCTCCCGGATATCCACCGGCAATCCTTTCGCCTCAAGCGCGGCCCGGACCTTCTCTGTCTGAACGATATCAATGCCGTAATACTTGTTCCCAGCCATTCCGTAACGCGTGGCGTTATCCTTGACAGCGTTCGCGAGATAATGAGCGGTGTATCCTTCCGCGTGACCGATCTCTAGCACTTGTTCCGCGCCGATATCGCGCAGGAGGAAATACATCATCGGTCCGAAAAACGAGATCGTTGAGTTGATATTCGTGTGATGCAGCTCTTGAACTGCTTGCATAACCGGAGCTGGATACTCCCCAAAATATTCTATGTCTTTTTCATGTGTGAGCATTGACCCACTCCTGTAATGGTTTAGGATCCGAAACGTGACATTGATCGTCGCTCATTGCGGGATTCAAGAAGCCGTCCTTGTCCGCATATTGATCGTAAAGGTCAATGTAGGTATACGGAAGTTTCTTTAAGCCATCGTTCATGCGGCGCACGAAGGAAAGACGCTCCTGATCTGATCCGAGGAAGGGATAATCCGGATTCTCCGCTTCCACGTGAGGAAGTCCATCCCGGCGTGGAGGAGGAACGCCGTAATTCACCCAAACGCGTTTTGGATCCCGGCCGACCGCGTTCGCGTCCAGAGCCAGTTTGTAATTCTCCACAAGTTTGTCGATCGTTTCCTCCCAAGGCGGGAACTTATGGATCTGACACCGGCAATCAATCTCTCCATACGAGAATACGACGACATCCTCCAAAGGAACTTTGCTGGTCATTACCGGCTTGTAAAATCCGAAATGATAGAGCGTCATCGGTCCCGGAGAGAACGGCATTGTATTCTTGATCTTGAGCCAGCAATGCCACGCGTGAGAATCGCCAAACGTGTAGATCATTTTCGGAACGCCCACGCGACCCCCTTCCCGGCCATGTTCTGATGCCATTCGTATTCAGACTCATGCTCCTCTTTGAATTGCTGCCAAACGTCGATTAGCCCGCACTCTCCGGGAGCGTCCGAGATATCATCGAACACGATCACGCCACCGGTAGCAACAAGGGAATGAACGGATTCTAGGTCCTCGCGCGCCGCGGCCTTGGAATGATCGCCATCGACGAGGATGTAATCAAAGAGATCCTTTTCGAGATAAATCATCTTCGGAAGGAAGTCTTTTGACAAGCCGACCAAGAACTCAACTTTCTCGACCGGGAGATTAAGACACCGCAAGTTCTTCTTCACCAGCTCCGCGGAGGTGTAAGGATCGTTAAAGGGATCAATGCACACGACTTTTTGAATCTTTAATTGATCCACGAACGAGCTGAGAAGCTGGCAGAGAGAAATCCCGGTCCTTGTTCCGATCTCTAGGATGCGCGCCGGATGTTTCGTGCTTCCAATCTCCCAAGCGAGCATATACTGATCGTAGAAATTCTCTCCGTTTCTCTGGAGATGTCCCCAATAATTTTCGTAATAACAGTCTCCGGGATTCTCGCGTTTCAAGATCCGAAGTGTGTTAAAGATCACCGCTTGCAAGAGGATGTTAGGCATGAAGCACCCCACCGAGGTAATAAAGCTCCATGGCCCGGACGATATCTTCCGGCCGGATCATATCCATACAGAGAGGAACGCCGGAGACAAGATGCTTACATTCCTCCGTCTTGGATTGCCAGCAGCCGTCATACAGCGCGCAATCCATCGTTCCATTCGTATAGAGGAACCGATGGGATGGATAAAGCTCCCAGCGCGTCCCTTCCCGGCCTCCGGCGACAACGACGCATGGTTTCTCTAAGGCTGCGGCAATGTGCATAGCGAAGGAAACGCATGAAAGAACGCCCTCCGCTTTCTCGATCACTCGAAATAGATCCCGGATGCCAGTTTTTCCTCGTAAGTCGATGGCGCCGCTCAATGGTTTGTGATTGTGTTCGGCCTGTCCGACTTGCACGAGCTTAACATCCGGGAATTTTGACGCCCATAAATCCACCACTTCCTGCCAGCGGTGATATTGCTTGAGCGTGTAATCTGATTTTGAGCCGGCGTTAATGACCCAATATTTTCCGTCATAGCCGGTGTGTTTTAGGACCGGGCTGGGCCATAATTTCTCGTCCTGCGTCAAAAACACGTCTGGAAGTAATCCGACGCGGGGTATCTCAAGGTCTAAGACCGTTTCGAGATATTTCCTGTGACCATCACTAAAGTGCCGACCACTCGCGCCGGATTTATTTATCTCCGGATAGTGCATGTCAATGACTTGCCCGACTCCGTTCAGTTTCGTAAGGAAAGGACTGTTCTCAAAGATCTCGTTGCAAGGTGTGTCAACGTCGATATAGAATTTATTGCCATGCGCGTCATGCAACGCGCGGATCGCGACGGACATGACGAGAACATCACCCGGAGAAAGTCTGTTTCTGAGGATAATCCCGCGTTTTGAGGGTAGAGGAGAACACTCCCGACCGGTAGATACCGCGGCAGAGAGCGGTGTAGCGTCAAAATCATTCTGCAATTTAGGCCGGGAGCGGAAAACCTTCGCTGGATGCGGTAAATCGCCCCAGATCATACGCTCCACGACCGGCTCTAAGGCCGTTGTACGCTCGAAAAGATCGCTTTCTTCCGTGAAAAATCGGGATATTTCCTCGCGGATGTTCACGCCCAAGAAACGATCGTCAAAAAATCCACCTCCGTCAAATCGGATTGCCATTCGATAGTCGGATGACGCGTAAATGAGGAGTCCACCGGGCTTGAGAAAGGTGTGGATCCGTGATAAGACATCTCGTAATTCAATAGCGGGGACATGCTGGAGACAATAGATGCAGTATACAAGGTCCACCTTCTGATTTAATTCGTTTGGAAGGATTGGAATGAACCGGCTATCGTTGACGTATTCTTTCGCGATCTTGAGCTGATGCGCGGATGCGTCAAGGCCGAGGACCGTCACGTTTGGATCTTGTTTGAGGATTTCTTTCGCGAGCCGGCCGACCCCGGTCCCATAATCGAGAATCGTGAATCCAGCTTTGCTTTCCGCTCTCTCTAGGATCGCTTTCGCGAACACAGGAGTTTCCTTCTCCCATCGTTCTCTTGCCGGGATCCCGTTGCAATCGCCCACGGTGTTATGAATCCCTTCTTCAAGCGACTTCGCTCTGAACAGATCGTGTTCCATTTCAATCACCCCTTTTTATGTGTGTGAGGTTAGGGGGCGCGTACCCCACAGAGTGAGGTACGCCTCCCGTTTTATTAACCGTTCCCGTCATATCCGATCGCGCAATCCATCTCTCCCGCGGTTAAAGACGGGAGATAATACAAGCCATCAACAAACTGAAGGCCGACTGATGGAAGAACGACGTTTATTCCGGAATTATTCGCCTCGTTCAAAGTGACTTGACAGATGAGTTTAGCGCTTGCGCCAACCCCATCATACAAAAACACTTTGTTTCCGGCGGTGACTCCGCGCCAACTCAAGAACACCGAGTAAAGATTTCCGACCCCGGTCATTACTTGAACTGCCGCGGATGCAACCTTCGAGAACTTCACTCCTTGCGGTCTGGTAGCCATAGCATCCCCCTTTAGGCGCTAACACTCGACGAGGATGAACTCGACGAGGAGCTTGACGAACTCGACGAACTCGACGAGGACGAGGATGAACTGCGGCTGGACGAGGAGCTACTCGATGAACTGCTGGATCTGCTTGAACTCGAAGAACTTGAGGAACTCCGAGAACTGGAGGAGCTTGAGCTTGAGCGACTCGAAGAACTTGAGGAGCTGCTCGAACTAGAAAAACTCGTCCCGGAGGAACTTGAGGATGAGCTTCTACTTGACGAGGAACTACTCGAAGAACTGGAGCTGCTCGAACTCGACGAGGAAGAACTCGAACTCGATGAAGAACTGCTCGAACTCGATTTGCTGCTTGAGGAACTGGAGCTTGAGGAGCTTGAACTGGATCCGGACTCAACGATATCTGAAACGGCGAACGCGGACTTGTAATCTGTTCCGGTCACTCCAAGATCGCTATCAAGTGACCCTAGAACCGCGTTAAACATCTCAATCCAGAGATCGCAAAAGCTGACGAGCGTCACGAAAGAGTATCCGTTTGCTTGAATCTCGGATCCATATTCCCCAACAGCGCGTCTTTTTACTTCCGTGGTGGAGATCTTCCGCATGGTAAATGCGGTCGTTCCATTCACGGTTGTATCTGCGGCGAGAGTGGTGCAAAGAGCGTTAAAATTAACGAACAGCTTCCTGAGCATTGGATAAAGAGCTGCCCACGCCATTC
>Ga0268280_1000325_pt1 | contig 42967 bp, 39 predicted proteins | sample saktaG_9_FD_190139 | JGI IMG/M metagenome (GOLD analysis project Ga0268280, IMG submission 190139) | Saline water microbial communities from Sakinaw Lake, British Columbia, Canada - sak_2011_5_24_40m | ecosystem: Environmental > Aquatic > Non-marine Saline and Alkaline > Saline ...
CGTCACCGTCGCAACAGTGCATCTTGTTTCCGCAGGCACATGTACAATCCGAGCCACCCAAGCCGGCAGCAGTAACTACAACGGAGCCACCCCAGTCGACAGGTCGTTTGGTGTTTCTTATACAATCCCAACAACGTCTGGACTCTCGCCATCATCAGCGACGGTCGGCGGAGCAGACTTCACCATTACTGTTAACGGTACTGATTTTCCTACAACAGCAGTAGTTTTGTGGGACGGTTCAAGTCGTACAACGACTTTCGTTTCACCAACTCAAGTAACTGCGTCTATAGCCGCGAGCGATATAGCAGTAGCATCTTCAAGTATTTTGGTCGCAGTGCATGATACTGTCGGTGGAGGTACGTCTAATACTCAGACATTTTCCGTTACGTCCGTGCCTGCAAATCCGACTCCTTTTATCTCTTCGATTTCTCCAAGTTCAGTAACAGAAGGGAACTCAGGCTTCACAATGAGTATTTTTGGAACAGGGTTTATGACTTCGTCCAAAGCGCAGGTGAGCGGTGTTGACCGCACCACAATCTTTTCTTCGGTAACACAACTCTTTATTGAACTTCTCGCGCCTGAATTACTGACGCCTGCAACCTCAAATATTACAGTAACAAACTTGGCACCGGGCGGAGGCATTTCAAATTCGGTTTTGTTTTCAGTAGTTGCTGCCACTACTGTTCCTTTGGCGCCGGCAATAACAAGTTTGTCCCCGTCAACAGTTGATGTTGGAAGTTCTGACACGGTTCTAACCGTCAGTGGCGCCAATTTTACGACATCATCAACTGTTCAGCTCGACGGCGTGGATCAGACAACCACTTACTTGTTCCCGTCAACAATCACCACCACCATACCGAGCGCGATGCTCACGACGGAGCATACGATTGCTGTTACCGTGAATACACCTGCGCCCGGAGGCGGTACTTCCAATACGCGTACGTTTTCGGTCACGACTTCTATAGTGACTCCAACAGTTACTCCGTCTGCAGGTACGCTACTCAACAGTGCGCCTGCTGAACCGACCACAGTTACTTTTACAGGGCATGCATTCCCAGGCGCCTCAGTTGTAATTGTGGATAAAAACACGACTGTTGACCTCGCCTCCTCACAAAAAGCAAGCGTGAGCTCAAACGGTACTTTTAGTGTAACCTTCACTGGTGTGTTACAAGGTTTGCACGGTTTCGGTCTGATTGTTAAGGATTCGAGCGGACGAAGTACGCAAACAAAATTCTTCAGTGTTGATACTGGGGCTGTTACGCGGACAATTAAAAATGTGATTATTCCTCCGACAATAGATGCGACCCCGTCTGTCGTGCGCCGAGGTGATAACGTATCGATTATTGGTTACGCTCCGCCGGGGAACACTGTGAATATTAATATAGATACAGTGCCACAAACTAAAGTCGTAGCGGGTCGCGATGGTTCATATAGACTTGTTATACCTTCTAGTGCTCTTGGTTTTGGTAAACATTCCGTTCGTGCAAGGCAGTCAGATTCTGCTGGAGTAAACATGAGTGATTTTTCAACAACAAAATCGTTCACTGTATCGGCGGTAACCGCTCCTGCCGCAGACCTAAACGGCGATGGGGTAGTGGACAACCAAGACTTAAGTATATTCTTTGCTCGATGGACATCAGCTGATCCGGCTGTTAAGAAGACAGTAGATATCAACAGTGACGGTAAAGTAGATGTGACAGATTTTAGTATACTAATAAGAGCGGTGCGTAAATAATTTATGAAAATGCTTTCTAATACCTCGCTGTCTGTTGCGTTGCGAGTGCGCAGTAGCCCTTACTCGTGTATTCCAGCGGTACTCGCCTCTATACTTTTAATCTCGATGCCTTCAAGTGTGTTTGCGGCGAATATGTTTCTTGTCCCGCAACAGAGTGTTGTCGGCACGAGTGAAAAGATTGTTGTTGATGTCCGCATAGACAGCGCTGGCGCTGGATTTAATGCCGCACAAGCTACGATTCGTTTTCCTAAAGATTTACTTACGGCTCAAGTTCCAGACACAAAAGATTCATCTTTTGGTTTTTGGCTGGAGCAACCAACATCGTCAAATGAACAAGGTGTAGTTTCGTTTACTGGTGGAGCGCCATACGGTGTATCTGGAAGCTCAATACAAGTCTTGCGTTTGATGTTTACCCCCAAGGGAATCGGTACCGCAAATATATCAATCGTCGACGGCGCAATAACTTCATCAGATGGCACAGGCACAAATATACTTTCTACAACTACCGACACCAGCGTTATCGTGTCTCCGACACGAGTAAGTTCTAAAGCTACCAGCAGTGTCTCCGCTGTATCGACAATCGCAACTTCTACTTTAACAGCTTTGCATGTGCCTATATTGAGTTCAGGACTTCCAACAACGCCAAATATACGCGTGCCTCTATATCCAGATAGTACAGCGTGGTATAGCCATGTGAGCCCTTTTTCTGTGAGCTGGAGTCTACCGTCGGATGTTTCTGGAGTAAATACAGCTATAAATCGTCAATCGAAAACTATTCTTCCTGAAGTGTCCAAGGGTATTTTTGATAGTGAAAGCTTTGACGCACTCACAGACGGTGTCTGGTATATGCATGTCCGTTTTGAAAATAATATGGGGTGGGGAACAACATTGCACCGCCGTATTTCAGTCGACACTGTACCTCCTTTAAACTTTGATGTTTCTTCTATTGGGTCAAAAGACTTAACAACGCCGACTACTACGTTGCAATTTAAAACCAGCGACGCTCTTTCAGGTCTGCAACAATATGTCGTTGGTATAGACGGAGTTGATCAGTCAACTGTTCCGGCGACGGATTTTTCTGGCTCTTTCGTTACGCCAGTTCTTCTACCGGGTGTTCATAATATACAAGTACGCGCGGTTGATTTTGCGGGCAATAGTGTTATAGGGAATACAACTTTTGGTGTTGAACCAATCACATCGCCTGTTATAACTTTTACATCAGATCAGATTTACGCTGGAGATAATAGGGGTTTAACTATAAAGGGAAATGCTAGACAGACTGATACAGTTTTGTTTACTGTTATGTATAATGGCTCAGTGTTTGAGCGTGGAACGAGTGTTGCTGATGATAAAGGGAATTGGTCTTTTACCTCTAGTCAGACGTTGCCTGCTGGAACATTCGTAGTGCATGTGCAAAGCCGAGATGGACGTGGAGCTGTAAGTGAAGACGTTGTGTCGCAGAAGGTCGCTGTCATTGAAAAGCCTGTCGTGCAATTAGGAATGTTTAGCCTCGGCATAACTGGCGCAACTTTTCTAGCCATATTTATGTTATTAGGCGGTGCGTCGGCTGGATGGTGGTTGTATCGCAAGAGGCAGGGTATTTTGTTCATACGCCTGAGTTCCGCTGAGGCCGACATGGCAAAAATCTTTACAATGATGCGCGCCGATTTGGAAAAACTTCACAGGTCTTCCGACTTGACCGGCGGAAACAAACTTATCACTGAGCATCTTCGAGAAAATATAGATAAATTTGAAAAATACCTCCGCACCGAAATCCAACGAGTGAATAAGTAAAAAGATTGTATTGTGTGGGTTTGTAATAAGGCTATTGTCGCATGGTGTTGAGCGTGTTATTCTTGGTGTATGAAATTAAGTATAGGGATTGTTGGCTTGCCGAATGTGGGGAAGTCGACACTTTTTAATGCACTGACGCGCAAAAGCGTACCTGCGGAAAATTTTCCGTTTTGTACAATTGACCCGTCTGTCGGAGTTGTTGCTGTGCCGGACGAGCGATTAGATAAGTTGGCTGAGTTTTCTAATTCCAAGAAAAAAATTCCTGCGGCGGTTGAGTTTGTAGACATTGCAGGTCTAGTGAAAGGTGCCAGCGAAGGGGAAGGGCTTGGCAATCAATTTCTATCGCATATTCGCGATACAGACGCAATTGCGCAAGTGGTACGCGTATTTGATAATCCAAACATTTTGCATGTAGAAGGCGAAGCAGAACCATTGCGCGATATTGAAATAATAAATTTGGAGTTGGTGCTGTCTGATATGCAGACTGTTGAGAAGCGTCTCGGTTCTTTAGAGCGCGATGTGCGCTCTGGCAAAAAAGAAGCAGTTGCGGAACAAGAAGCATTGCAAAAGATAGACGCTGCGTTACAGGCTGGTCGCCTAGGGAGTACAGCCACGCTTTCGCCAGAGGATATAATTGCAGTGCGCAATTTGCATTTACTCACACTCAAGCCGATGCTCTATGTGCTTAACAGGCAATCAGACGGACATAATCTTGATGAGATGCGCAATGATGATAGGTGGCAACGACTACAAGCATTTTTCGAGCGAACAGGCGCGAAGTGGCTGACTGTAGATGCTGCGCTGGAAAGCGAATTACGCGAATTACAGAGCGAGGATAAAGTCGAATTTCGTCGCGAATACGGCGTTTTTGACGACGGTATCAATGATTTAATTCGTGCCGGCTACGATTTGCTTGGACTTATTTCATTTTTTACAACAGGCGAGGATGAGACGCGTGGTTGGACTATACAAAATGGTTCTACTGCTCCTGTTGCCGCCGGCGCAATCCATAGTGATTTTCAAGAAAAATTTATTCGCGCGGAGGTTATATCTTGGGATACTTTGTTGGAAGCTGGGTCTTATGCAAAAGCCCGCGAACAAGGTAAGGTTCGCACAGAAGGAAAAGAATATATTGCAAAAGACGGCGACGTAATGGAATTTTTGCACGGGTAAACAGGAGATTTTGGCAAAAGAATAACCGGCTCATAGCTTTCGCGATGAGCCGGTTTTGTGTCGGAAAAACTTTACTCGAACATCTTCTGTATAGACCCACCGTTGCAATTCTTTGTAATCGCCTCGGCAAACACGCTGGCTATAGATACAACTTCAATATGGCCTAAATCTCGCGCTTTGTCGGACAATGGAATTGTATCGGTAACAATCAACTTCAAGTTCGACTCTCTGAGCAAATCAAGCGATCGACCAGAAAGAATTGGGTGAGTGCAGTATGCGAAAACATTGCTCGCACCCTTGTCGCGAAGAGCGGTCGCTGCCTTTGTTATTGTGCCGAGAGTGTCTGCCATGTCGTCGACAATTATGCACACTTTCCCATCAACTTTCGCAACCACATTCATTACCTCCGACTCATTTGGGTTTTCCCGACGTTTGTCGATAAAACCAACGCGAGCGTTAAAAGTCTGCGCGTACTTGCGTGCGCGTGGCAACCCTCCGGCATCAGGGGATATGAAGATAATGTCCTTGATACCTTCGTGCTGTATCCTGTTTCGTATGTGCTGAGAGAGTACAGATGAACTGTACAGGTGGTCTACAGACACTCCGAATGCGTCTTGTGTCTGACCAGAATGGAGCTCCATTACAATTACATGATTAGCTCCTGCTGCAACAATCATCCGCGCAGCAACGCCTACGCTAATCGGTACGCGCTCACCTCTACGAATACGGTCTTGCCGAGAATACCCAAAATATGGAACAACAGCTGTGATGCGATCAGCGGATGCGCGCTTGAGAGCATCGATTAACAGCAAAAGCTCCATAAGGTGTTCTGCCGCGGGGTGTGAGGTAGATTGAATTACGTACACCTCTCGGCGCCGAACATTTTCGAATATTTCAATGCGTTGTTCGCCATCGCTAAACTTGCTGACGAGCGCCTTACTCTGCGAAACTCCGAGAGCATCGCATATAGCTCGCGTAAGAAGTGGATTTGAATTTCCACCGAATATCAACGGTGTAGTTGACATGACACGCCTCCAAAGAAGTCGAAAAGAAATAACATCCAAACACATGCTAACACGCATGCTTTTGCTGGTAAATAGTTTTTTTCAAAAACTTTATAACACTACTTTTTATGCAGAGTTACTGCTTATTCATATCTCAGGGCTTCGATAGGGTTTAGAGACGCGGCGCGGGCGGCGGGGTAGTAGCCGAAGACGATTCCGATGAATGCGGAGACTCCGAAAGAAAGTGCGATAGACATAAATGACAACTGTGTGTTTATGACGTTGAAAGTAGAAAGTATGGCGCAAATACACCAACCTAGTGCCACACCAACTATTCCACCAATAAGCGTAAGTACAATTGCCTCTGCTAGAAATTGCATGGAGATGTCGCGCTTTGTTGCACCGATTGCTTTACGCAAACCAATTTCGCGAGTGCGTTCTGTAACTGTCGTTAGCATCATGTTCATAATTCCGATTCCTCCAACAACCAACGATATTCCTGCTATGGACGCTAGCAGGATTGTGAAGATTTGTGTTATGGAGCTTGCTGTGGCCAGAATGTCGGCTTGGTTTACTGTGGAAAAATCTGCAAGTGTTGGGTCACTGATATGGTGCCGGTCGAGTAGAAGTGCTGTTACATCATTTTGTACTTGCGTCGTTGCGTCGGCAGTGGAAGCAGAAATGCTTATACTTGAAAGATATTGATCGCCTTGTATGAATAGTTGGTCGGTGGAAAGTGGAATGTATATTGCGTCGTCTTGGTTGGTAAAACCAGAGCCGCCTTTTGAGACTGTTACGCCAATTATTGTAAACTGCAAGCTTCCAATGCGTATGCTTTGACCGACAGCTTCTCCATCTGCACCGAAGAGGTCGTTGCGAGTGGTGGGGCCGAGTACCGCTACTTTCGCGAGGCTTTTGTTGTTTGCGTCGGAAATAAATTGTCCTTCTTCTACTTGAATATCGCGCACTGAGGCGTAAGCGGGTGTGATGCCGTAAATTGATGTATTGGTATTTGTTCCACGAGCAACAATTTGTTTGCGCGCTTGCACAATGGGTGCGACGTATTGTGCGTTTGCAACTTGCGCAGCAATTGCGTTGGCGTCTTCAAGTGTGAGTGACTGCGCTCCGCCACGACCCGTTGATACTGTTGCGCCCGGACCGCGCTGTGCTCCAGGCTGTACCATAACTAGGTTGGACCCGATGCTTTGAATGGAAGCGGAAACCGACGCCTGCGCGCCGTTGCCGATTGATATCATTGTAATTACGGAGGAAATTCCGATAACAATACCTAACACAGTAAGACCTGACCGCACTTTGTTGGCGGATAGGGCAGAATAAGTTTCGTGTAATAGGTCGGCTGTTGTCATAAAAATATAAATTGTTGGTGTTTAAAAAACCACTCCTCATCCGAACCCTCTCCCTAGGTAGAGGAGGGAACACCTCCACGCCTGCGCACATCGTGTGGCACTTTTTCGTCGCTTAATATAAGTCCGTCTTTTATGTGAATAATTCTTTGCGCGTGTTGTGCAACATCCGCTTCGTGCGTAATGAGTACAATGGTGCGACCTAAGTCTTCGTTTAGACGTTGGAAAGTCTCAAGAACTATCTCACCTGTTTTTGTGTCGAGGTTGCCTGTGGGTTCGTCGGCTAAAATGAGTGATGGATTATTTACGAGCGCGCGTGCGATTGCAACACGTTGTATTTGCCCGCCTGAAAGCTCATTACTTTTGTGGTTAAAATGAGTATCAGCTAGTCCTACTGCACGGAGTGCATCTGTTGCGCGTTGCGTTCGTTCTGGATCTTTAACGCCTTCGTATACCAGAGGCAGAATAACATTACGAAGTACTGTCGCGCGCGAAAGAAGGTTAAATGACTGAAAAACAAAACCGATTTTATCTTTGCGTATTTCGGCAAGTTTGTCGTCGGAGAACGTGGAAACGTCGTGATGGTCGAGTTTGTAAGTTCCAGAAGTAGGTGTATCTAGGCATCCAAGAATATGCATGAGTGTAGATTTTCCAGAACCCGACGGTCCCATGATTGCCACAAACTCACCGTCGTTAATCTCAAATGACACACCGCGCAACGCCTGAAAAGCTGTGTCGCCATTGCCATACGTCTTTGTTATGTCTTTTATTTCAATCATGTTCTTACAATCCCATTCCGTGACTTCCGCCAATACCTCCGCTTGTACGCGTTGTAGCCGCAGTCGCAGCTGTTTTGGTTGTGTTCGTTGTAGAAGTAATACTTCGTACAACAACTTGGTCTCCTGCGTTAATTCCGGAAGTTATTTCAGTCAAAGAAGTGTTACTGATTCCTGTAGTAACAGGTACTTCTTGTGGTGTAAGGGTTGAGGCTATTCCTCCGTTTGTGGTTGAGCCTCCAGTTGGAGAAACGAGTGGTGGATTAAACATGAGTACATACAATGAACCGTCGGATACCGTATGTACAGCGCTCCCCGGCACAGCGACAACATCTGTTTTAATGTTTGTGTTTATATTTGCGGATACACTCATTCCGGGCTTGATGCGCGCATCTTGCGTGGCAAAACCTATCTTTACTACATAAGATACGACACCTTGCGATACGGTACCTACTGGTGAAATGCTAGCCACCGTTCCTGCTATGGTTAAATCTGGTAGTGCGTCAAAAGCGAGAGTTGCTTTTTGTCCGACTTTTATTGTGGCAGCATCAACCTCGTTAAGGGTTATTGTTGCAAGTTGGTCGTGCGTAACCAGTGTTGCGACAGATGTTCCTGAGCCAACCTGCTGGTATGGCGTAACGGACAAACCGACTGTGCCGTCAAAAGGCGCGTACACAAAATAATTAGCTAGGTTTTCTTTTGCGTCTTGTAAAGCATTCTGCGCATTTTGTAATGAGAGTTGGGAAGATTGAATATCAAGCGTATTTGCTCCTGCTTGCAATTCTTGCAAGGAATAAGTTTTCTCAGTGATTGATTGTTTGTTGGACTGAATTGTAGAAGTGTCGGAGAAAAGTGAGGAGGCGTGCGAGGAAAGTTTACTGGTGTATGAAGCAAGGCTGCTTATGTGTGTTGTAGCTATCGTTGGCATGGATAGATTGTTTGCCGTTAGCTGGTCAGCGTAAAACTGTATAAGTGAATTTGCTGCTTTTACAGCGTTGTTGGTAACCTGAACTGTTTTGTATACTTCGGTCAAGAGTTTTTCAATAGTTGCTGCGTCGGCCGTTGAGAGGTTTACGTTTTTGTAATCCAAAAATGTTGCGTCGTAAGATGCTTTTGCGTCTGTGTATGCTTTGTATGCATCATCGCGAAGAGCGTCTGCTCGCGTGTCGTATTTATCGGCGGCATTCTTGTACCAGTCTATATTCCACTGCTGGGACCTGTTCGTAGCGGTTCCGAGCTCTATATCTTGTATACCTGTGATGATGCTTGGTAAATCTAAAAAAGTGTTCGCCAAATCAGAGGCACTGTTTGAATATGCCGTTGAGAGAGACGCTTTTGCATTCGCCAAAGCGTTTTGCGTCTGCGCCAGCTCAAGGTCTGTTGCGGGTTCTTTCAGTTTCGCCATAGATAATTGCGCACTTTGGAGTTGTGCTTGAGCATCGCGTACTTTTTTCTGTGCGTCTGTAGGATCAACTTCGACAATTAGCGCGCCACGTGAGACCAACTGCCCGTCTTTTACACCTATATAAATAACTCTCCCAGAAGCCTGAGGTGAGAGCGACAGTTGGTTGGATGCTGATACTTGTCCAGTACCGTCTACAGAAACAACGATAGTGCTTGTTGCGGCGTTGGATACAACATAGCTAGTCGTAGTTGGGGTTGGGAATATCTTTCCGTAAAGAAACCAACCTGCGCCTATGATTACGACTGTGATTATAGAGCCTGCGATTTTGTGTTCAGGTAACCATTCACGGATATTTTTGTATATTGAAAGAAATTTTTGTTGTACTTGTTTCATATTTTTAATTGCTGTGATTAAGTAATAATTATTGCGACGTCCGTGGTACTGTTAATATGCGTATAAACTTGGCGTTTATTGTCGTATCGGTGGCTACTCCGCCTATTACTACTATAGTGGCGCCGTTTATTATCGCATCACCAGCATTTTTGGTTTTTGCGGATAAGTTGTTTGTGCACAGAATATCAGAACGTATAATCGTAGTAGAAGAAATGTTAATACTCACAAAGTCCCCGTCGCGAGATTGTGCTGTTATCTTTGGCATGGAAGCGTCAGTTACTGTGCCTATAAAATCAGGTGCGCTGGGTGGCATTGCTTTGTGAGGGAAACCAAATCGCCCGAAACCCATTTCCGATGAGGAGGCGTGTTCGCGCCCGATACTGTTGTATCGACTCGGCATACCGCGGAAATCCCATCTTGGTGGGTGGTGCAAGCCAAACATAACGCCAATTTCAAATATTATACAAAGCACGGCTACCGCTCCGAGCGTGTAAAGCAAGTGGCGTAATCTATTCGACGGAATGTAGTTATAGAATCTTTGCATAAAATATGTACAGTTACGCGTGTGAAAGCGAAGTGGAAGCGTGGTGCGCGACGGCGCGTATATTTTGGTAAAGCCGACTGAGAGACCATGTTAAAAGTATGGCGGTCGTACATACAAGAGCGACTGGTACAAGTGGAGCTGAGCGTATCATGGCGGCTGCAAATTCACTCCACATTGAGAGTGCTACGTCGCTGTCTGTTACCAAAAGTCTCATATATTCAATGAAGCCTGAGACAGAGGCTTCGCTCACAACATAGTTGGCCGTATTCCAGAGTAGTACGCCCGCTCCAGTGGATAGTGTTGCTAATCCAATAGAGCGAACAAAAGCCTCGCGCTGACGCAAACTAAAAATACGCGCCATGATTGAGGCACTCAAACCAGTAGGCAGTGGTGCGTCTTTGAGTTGCGACAGCACAATATAAGGCTTTTTTGAATCCATACGACATATTATACGGCACCACTTGTAGTTGTGGTGCATAAAACATAAAAAATGGGCGGAGAGTTTAAAAAACTCTCCGCCCATACCTCTAGTTGTTGTAACGCGACAGTTCGACAGCTTCAGCTGCCCTTGTGTATCGGCGTACTATGTACCGAACGCCTTCAACCTCCATTTCCGAAACTTGTGGCGACTGTGATTGTCCTACTTCTTGTGGCGATTGGGACCGTGGCGAAACAACAGCTTCCTTACTCGTCAGCGTGTAGGTGGTCTTAAGCTTCCTTGCAACCTCCCGTTTCAGATAGTGGGTCTGACTTGCGCTGAAATCCTTACCAGCAAACTCCTCAAAAGGAACAACGTCAACAACTTTGCCGGAAACTCCATCGACTAGGGCAATGACAACAGTATCGTAAACCCCCACGACTTCCGCAATGCCGTTGAAGCCGTCCTTTAAGCTCCAAACTGGCACGCCGCTATCAACACTAACCCCAACCAATCCGAATGGCTTGTTCGCAGACTCACGCCTCATTCTTATGCAGAAATGCTCGCCGTTGTTGGTGGACAGATTGCCCTCAACCATTGCGCAACCTTCTGATGTAAGGTAGGCGTCGGTTACGCGAAAGCCTTCGAATTCAAACCCCATGGTGTCTAATTTCTTCATTTGTTAACCTCTATGCGTGATGTATCGAAGAACTACTCTAACAACCAGAGCTAGCATATCATGAGTGTATTGTATGTCAATCACCTGCGTTAATAATTTCATTTACGCAAAATTTTGACTTTTGCCGTAGTTTTGCTAGACTGTCGTCAACGGTACAGAGATAGAGCCGGAGGCAAAAAATATAATTATGAATATAATCAGACTACAGCGCCGAGGACGCAAAAATGACCCTAGTTTTCGGGTCATCGTTATCGATTCTAAACGCGCCGCAAAAAGAGGTAGGCATCATGAGATGCTTGGCTCGTACGATCCTCGTACAGACCGCATTGAATTGAAAGCAGACCGCATTATGCATTGGATAGAGCATGGCGCGCAGGTTTCGGACACAGTTCACAACTTGTTAGTTTCCCAAAAGATTATTAACGCCAAGAAAATAAACGTATTGCCGAAAAAGACCGTACCGAAGAAAGATGTCCCAGAAGTAACTGGAGCTGTATCCAAGACTGAAGTTGCTGAATCCACAGCTGGTAGCGAAAGTGAGGTTGCATCTGAGGCAGTTGCGCAATAAAATAGATATAAGCATTGCCGTGATTACGGATGATGTATTTAGTAAATAACTATACTGCAATGGTAGAAAAAGATCAGGAGTTTCTGGAGTTTGTTGTTAAGGGTTTGGTTGATCATCCAGAAGACGTAGTTGTTCGTCGCACTGTTGATGAGATGGGAGTTTTGCTTTTATTGGATTTGAATGCAGAGGATATGGGAAAGGTTATTGGACGTTCTGGCAATACCGCTAAAGCTATACGAACACTTTTGCGTGTAGTTGGTATGAAAAATAACGCCCGCGTTAATCTTAAAATAAATGAGCCAGAAGGGGGTTTGCGCTCGGCGGAACGTGCAGGTGAGCGAGTTGCTAGTGTTGAAGGTCATTCGCCTTCTTCTTCATACTCCACGCCTTCAACCCAGCGCGCAACATCACCAGTTATGCGTTCAGTTGATGAAGCTATGGATGGTTTGGGTGACTTGTAATTTAGGTATACAAAATATGAAAATCGCGGTACCGTAAAAGTACCGCGATTTTCTGCGTGCCAAACGTATTATTGTATATTATGAATTTTCACGTCGTAACACTTTTTCCAGAAGTTATTGAGTCGTACTCGCATGCGTCCATTTTGGGACGCGCGCAGGAACAAGGTCTGTTGTCTGTGAAGACTGTTCAGTTGCGTGATTTCGCAGGCAATAAGTGGGGTAAGGTGGACGAGCGACCTTTTGGTGGTGGTCCAGGTATGGTATTGCGCGCCGAGCCAGTAGTTGATGCGGTGAAGTCGATTTTGTGTGGTATTAGTAGCAAAAAGACAAAAATTCTCATCACCGCAGCTGGCGGTAAAACATTCACAAACTCTTATGCCCGCACTCTTGCTAAAAAATATAGCGAAGTTGTTATAGTGTGTGGTAGATATGAAGGTATTGATGTTCGTGCAAAGAAAATGTTAAAAGCTGAAGATATTTCCGTAGGGCCGTATATTTTAACAGGAGGCGAAGTCCCTGCTATGGCGATTATTGATGCGACAGCAAGGCAAATTTCGGGCGTTCTTGGCAAGAGTGAATCTTTGGAGGAAAGCCGTATTGCATCTCACGACATGTACACTCGGCCAGAAGTAATAGAGCTTGATGGTAAAAAGTATCGTGTGCCAAAAGTATTGCTGTCAGGTCATCGCGCCAATATAGATGAATGGAAAAACAAGAAACGCAGCGAGGCGGAATAAATATGAAGAATAAACTACTGCAATCTTTTGATATAAAGCGCTACATGTCTATTGTTGTAATTGTTTTGGCAGGAATGTTATTTTTATTTGCACTAAACATGGTTATGGAAAAAAGAATAATACAAAAGGCGAATGATGGAGCTGCACACTCAAAGGTGATTAGTATAGGTGGTACGATAGTTTTGGTGGATATCGCTTCAACGGAGGCTGCGCGCGAAAAAGGTCTATCTGGCCGCTCGAAGCTTGCACCGAATACAGGCATCCTATTTGTGTTTGAGAGTGTAGGGATGTGGGGTTTTTGGATGAAAGAAATGTCTTTTCCTATAGACATCATTTGGGTTGACACGTCAGGTAATGTGATAACGGTGGCTAAGAGTGTTTCGCCGCAGTCTTATCCAGACGTACTTTATCCATTATCTCCAGCAATGTATGTTCTTGAAGTTCCAGCAGGTTTTTCCGTCGAAAACCACATAAAAGAAGGAAGTGTAATGACTTTGCCTAAAATTTAATGTTTTTTATAGTAGTGTCTGCGCAGTATGGGGCTTGACAGATGTTTTTATAGTCGGTATAATTTCAGCAGGTAAATAACCTTATTGTTTTGGACGGTAAGGTGAGTTTGTTCTTCGAAAACTACAAGGAGAGGGGAAATGCGTAAATCATTTACCATTGTTTTAATGGTCTTTTTGCATGGTTGCATGGTTGTACCAAAAGTGACTGAGGAGGATTTCACAGGTTTGTTATTGTTATATATAGAAACAATTTCCAAGGGTGAAACCTCTATAAGGAATTATGGAGACGAGGATTTTGGGGGACTTATGAGAGAGTATGTTGTAGATGTGATGGTAGCAAGGAATCGCTCCATTACGGTAAGGATACCAATCTCTATTTGCGCAAGCTCATGTACACTACTGCTCGGTTCTGGAGATGTGAGATTGTCTCCGAACACTGTGATCGGGGTACACGAGCCTCGACTCGACTCCGGCAGTGGCTACGAGTCCGGGACTAAGAGCTCGGTCGGCATGAGTGTACTTAGGAGGGTGATTCCGGCTTGTGCAGTTGATTTGTTCGATAGCCGTGGAGCGCTTGATAGTGGAGACGTAACGTGGTTTTCAGGTGCGGAAGTACTGGATGCTTGTCCAGGAATAATCAAGGAGTACTAGTCGCGCAAACCACCAGTTTTGCTATAGATGCAAAAGGGTGGTTTTTTAATGCACCCATTTGTACTTTTTCGGCATACCGAAGTTGACAAGTTTCTTTGTATCCTTTGCGTTTTTGTGCTATTGTACGTTGAGTATGGATATTGAATATCTTAATAGAAAACAAATCTTACTCTTGGCTCTCCTTGTGTCTTTTGTGTCCTCGGTTGTTACGGGTATTGTCACCGTTTCGCTTATGGAACAGGCGCCGAAGCAGTTTGGTGCAACCGTAAATCATATTGTGGAGCGAACGGTGCAACAAATGGTTCCAGTTGTAGGTCCTGCTACTGTTTCAACAACAGTCAAAACCGTGGTGGTCAAAAATGACGACCTAGCCGCGCAGTCAATCTCAAGTATTCGTCAAAGCATTGTCCGCATTGTTAATACGGCAGAGCCAGACGCGCTTGTGGCACGCGGAGTTATAATAGATGCGAATGGCGCTGTCATCACAGACCGACAGTCACTAGATTCAGCGCTTTCGTATGAGGCAATAATGGCAGATGGTAAGCGTTTGCCGTTGGATCTGCGTCATATGGCAACCTCGACTCCTATCGTAACTATTATGCTGAAAATTAGCACTTCAACACCCGCGCTCGTTTCAGCAGTCATTGCAGACTCGTCAAAACTCGCGCTTGGACAAACGGTATTGCGTATCGGTGGCAACGGCGAAGACGTCGTTGGAGAAGGAATTATATCTTCTTTGCCATCTAACGGAGCGTGGATTCAGGCGAGCGTTAGTTCAACAATGGCTGGTTCTGTGCTAATCAACATGTTTGGTGAAATAGTCGGAATTACGACAACAGAATCACTTGCAAAAAGCTCAATGTTCTATAGTATACCGCCAGTGTCCAAGGTTGTTGTTTCTGCCACTGGGGCGGATCAGACCGCTGCTGTCGGAGCCACGCGAGCGGTTAGTGGTAAGCCGAAAGCTGGTAAATAAAAACTGGCTCCCATATCGCTCAACCTTTTTCTCTGCATTAAAGGTTGTAATAAAACCAATTCCGATTAATATATACAGAAACAAATACTATGCCACCATTTCATCACTTTACAGCCAAAGCAAAAGAAGCAATACGCAAAGCGCATGAGCTTGCGATTGAACGCGCGCAAAGCCATGTAAATTCTTTGCACTTGCTCGCCGCGCTAGTAACCCAAGAGGAGAGCGTGGTTATTTCCTTACTGGAAAAAATGGAAGTAGACCTTGTTTTGGTTGCAGACACAGTTACGGAATCGCTTGAGGCGCCGGAAGCGTCTGGGGTTATGTCGCCACCATCTCAGCTTTTTCTTACGCCGGAACTGGTGCAGGCACTTGAACGCTCAGCCAAAATAGCTGCGGAATTGCATGACGAATTTGTATCACCAGAGCATCTTTTCTTGTCGTTGCTAAATATACCGAGTCCTGCACGCGAAACCTTGGCGCGTTTTAACATTACGTCTGAGTCCGCAACACAAGCTCTTTCAGAATTACGTTCCAGTAAAACCACTGGTGGGGAAGACGCACCAAAACGCAATCGCGCTGTTTTGAAATATACGCGCTCGCTTACAAAAATGGCTCAAGAAAATAAACTCGACCCCGTCATCGGCCGAGACGAAGAAATACAGCGCGTTATTCAGATTCTCTCTCGACGTACCAAAAATAATCCAATGTTAATCGGAGAGGCTGGTGTTGGTAAAACTGCTATTGCAGAAGGGTTGGCAATGCGCATTGCTTCAGGCGACGTGCCTGAAAGCTTGCGCGACAAAGACATCGTTTCGCTTGATATTGGTCTTCTTATTGCAGGCACCAAATATCGTGGTGAGTTTGAAGAACGTCTTAAGGGGATAATGAAAGAAGTTGAGCGTTCGGAAGGTAAAATAATTTTATTTATTGACGAGATACACACCATTATTGGCGCTGGCGCGGCTGAGGGTGCTGCTGATGCTGCTAACATGCTTAAGCCAGCACTTGCTCGCGGACAAATGCGTGCAATCGGCGCCACGACATTTAAAGAATATCAAAAACACATTGAGCGCGACCCTGCGTTTCAACGGCGCTTCCAGACGGTGTATATTCTTGAACCGTCAACAAAAGACGCTATCGCTATTTTGCGCGGACTTAAAGAGAAATACGAATTGTTCCACGGCGTGCATATTACAGATGACGCAATCGTTTCTGCGGTTACTCTTTCAAGTAGATACATCCAAGACCGTTTTCTTCCTGACAAGGCAATCGATTTGATAGATGAAGCATCTTCGGCTTTGCGTATTTCTCTGGAAAATATGCCACCTGTTCTTGAGGAAGCTCACCGTCTGACGATACGTCTTGAGGTTGAGCGCGAGGCTTTGAAAAAGGACGCCGAGGGAACGAGTTCAAGTGCGCAGGTAGCAAAGTCGCGCATTGCTGTTATTGAGAAAGAAATTTCAGATTTGAAAGACAAAACAAGCGAACTCGAAGCGCGCTGGAAAAACGAAAAAGAAGTAATTGGCGATATTAAAAAAGCAAAAAAGGAACTGGAGACTTTGCGCATTGATGCAGATGCGGCTGAGGCTGCTGTTGATCTTGCAAAGGCGGCGCAGATACGATACGGCTCGCTTCCTGCTGTAGAAAAAGAAATTGAAACTAAAATGAAGCGACTCAAAAAGTTGCAGGCTACTCGCCGCGTGCTCAAAGAAGAAATTATGGAAAGCGATATTGCGATGGTTGTGTCGCGCTGGACGGGTATACCTGTGTCGCGCATGTTGGAGGAAGAAGCAGAACGACTTACTCGCATTGAAGAAGACCTAAAGACCCGAGTAGTTGGACAGGAAGAAGCTGTGCAGAAGGTTGCCGATGCTGTTAAACGCTCCCGTGCAGGAATTGCCGATCCAAATCGTCCCATTGCGTCCTTCATGTTTTTGGGACCGACTGGCGTTGGAAAAACCGAGCTTACAAAAGCACTTGCGCATTTCATATTCAATGACGACAAAGCGCTCATTCGAGTGGACATGTCGGAGTATATGGAAAAGCATTCAGTATCAAAAATAATCGGAGCTCCTCCCGGCTATGTAGGGCACGACGAAAGCGCATCACTGACTGATATTGTGCGTCATCGACCATATTCTGTAATACTTTTTGATGAAATAGAAAAAGCACATCCAGAAGTGTTTAATATACTTTTGCAGGTGTTGGATAACGGCGTGCTTACCGATGCGAAAGGGCGCCATATCAATTTTCGCAACTCCATTATAATTATGACGAGCAACATTGGCGCCCAGTATATAGATAAAATGGAACAGCTCGGCTTTGCTGTTGGTGGCACGGCAGAAGCGGATAATTATCGAGTTGCCAAAGAGCGTGTCCAGCAGTCGCTAAAAGAACATTTTCGTCCCGAGTTTCTCAATCGTGTCGATGAAATAATAATCTTCAATATCTTGTCGCCCGAGGCAATAAAAGATATCGTTAAGATACAGGTTGCGGAGGTTATCGAGCGTCTGCGCGTTAAGGAAATTTCACTCTCATTATCAGAAGCCGCGTTAGGATTTCTTTCAAAAGAAGGTTACAACCCGCGTTATGGAGCGCGTCCTTTGCGCCGTTTAATTCAGGATAAAATACTAACCAAGGCCGCAAATTTAATGGTTACTCGAGCTGTGCTTGCTGGTGGAAGTATTAGTGTAGATGTAAAAAACGACGAATTCACATTCGAAGTCAAAAAAGGCGGCGGGCGAGCTCGCGCCGTAAAGTCCCCAATTTCTCCAGCGTCTAAGGTGGTGGTCTAGTTTTTTTGGTTTTGTCTTTACTGCTGCCCCTCTCCTTGTGAAGGAGAGGGCTGGGGAGAGGTGAATTGTTCTCTGTCTCCGAGCTACCCCTTAAACCCTTGCAAAAACTTTTTTGCTTTCAACGCACCGCGTCGCACCAAACTTTTATTCTTTGATTTATACGCGGCAACTTCGCGCGCCAATTCCGCAGACGCAATATCGATTGCCTCGTGCGCTGATTGTCCGTCAGCTTGCGCGTTTAGCGACGTGCCGTTTGTAACGAGTGTAAAAGCTGCGTGATATTTTTGTTTCTTATCATCAATTCCTGAACTGTAACGAAGCTCGCCGTCTAATTTGTACGTCGCGTCCGTATGCATAAATTTTTCCACATGCTCCAATTTTTTATCAAGATAGGAACGAACCTCCGTGCTTATATCAACCCCAATCCCGCTAAAATTACATTCCATAAAGTAGTTTCAAATTAAAACGATGGATAATCACCCCCCATCCATTGTAACCCGCAATAAAGACCAATGTGCCCCCAAGTAACAGTTACGTGTTTTTGTATTTGGTTTGCCTCCCTCTACTGCCCGAGGAGATGGTTGGGGTGAGGTGGGAGCGGTTTCGTCTTTCCCGTCCTCTCTCCTTTGGGAGAGTATTGAGTTGAAGGCACCTCGTATTTACGCTTACCCACCCCCAAACCCAAGGTTATTCCCAATCCGTCAGTTTTAATCTATACTACCAATGGGCGAATAAAACATTCCGCGGTAGCTCAATGGTAGAGCAGCTCCCTGTTAAGGAGTTGGTTGTAGGTTCGAGTCCTACCCGCGGAGCCATATGGGATGAGCAGAGCCAAAAACTCTGCTTTTCTCTTTATCTACGGGCTTTTTCAGCGGTTCGAATGTTGTATTTTCGTCTGTATTTTCTCCCAACATCTCCATTACTCGGTTAGAAACCATTTTAAAGGCTTTCTGGTATGAAATCTCTATTTTTTTGCCATTTATAATGGGGTTCGAAAATAAAAGGGACAAAAGTTGTTTCTTGTCGTCGACCATCTCGATTGTGCTTCGGTTCAAATAAATTCTCCTTGCCTCTTTGGCCATTTGTAAAAAGGTTGACCCCATATCGTAATACTTGAGGTTGGCATTTTTGTGTTTATTTAGTCCGTCCAACACTTCCTCTTGTTCAATTTTGTATTGCTGGTACTTTTTCTGGTAGAAGTCCTCGCTGATCTTGCCATCAATCTTATCATCGTATATCTTGTCTAACCTCTGCGTGGCTACTTGGTAGCGTCGCTCGAGCTCACCAGTGGCTTTCTGTCTGAATTCTATCTCCTCGCCGTGGCTTTCTTTGAGAGCCTCTTGGACCCAAGTGAGCATATTCTCTATGGCCTCGTTGTGTTTTGAGCTTAACTGCTCGATATTTTCCATTACTTGCTGGTCAATGTTCTCTTGCTTGACCCATTCCTTTTGCTGGCAGTTTTTATAATGATTGCAGTGGCCATACCAGTGGCCTTTTTGTATCTCCCAAGTTATCCGGCCCTTGCATTCCTCACAGTGGAAGACATTTTTAAATAACGGATTGTGCTTGTTGTACTTCGGCGTGCCGTTGCTATGCATTATGTCTTGGCATCGCATGAACAGCTCTTTGGTTATAAGCGGTTCGTGTCCGCCTTGAGCGACTTTTCCATTCCAGCGATTCATTCCATAATAAAACGGATCACCCAGAAGTTGGTGAACTCGCGAATGACTAACTTTATTTCCTCCCCGAGACCGCATGCCGAGTTTGTGCATTTCATCGGCCAGCTTTTTGGTTGAGTAGCGATTGGAAGCATAAAGGTCAAACATCTTTTTAACCAGTGGAGATTTGTCCGGATCAATGATATGGATTTTATGTCCTTTTTCGCCAGTAGTTTGATATCCCAATGGTGGTTTGCTTGGTAGCCAGCCTTGAGCCAACTTTTCTTTTTGTCCCTTTTTCACATTCTCGGAAAGCAGACGGATATAATATTCGGCCGTGGCCACTTTGACTCGCCACATAAACCATTCATGAGACTTGGAGTCTTTGTGGAGTGTACAGCCCTCTTTGACGAGGTGGATTGTGTGTCTTTCGTCCGCCAGTATCCATTCGTCAATTATCGGCACATCGGCGAAGTTACGAGTTAGGCGGTCGGTGGTTTCCACGAAGACCGTATTGATCTTGGCTTTGGTCACATAGTCCAACATCTCGTGAAATATCTTTCGTTGGATTTTTCCGGCCGCCGATTCTTGAATAGCAAAAACTTTTACTAGATCAAAACCGTTTCGGTCGGCATAATCGTGTAAAAGTTTTTCTTGAGCTGGTAGTGAGTATCCGGTGTCCTCCTGATCCTTGGAGGAGACACGGGCATATCCTACGGCTCGCATCGATTCATTTTCGTTTTGCATTGTCATAGTCATAATTTTGTTAATTTTACTAAGGTTCGAATTCGACTTTTCGTACCAAGACACACCCTATACTAATTTTGGGGACAAGCTAAGCGGTAGTTGCCCACAGCTTATTTTTGTTGTTTTTTCTTGACGCTTTCTAGTATTTCCGTGATGCGATAATAGTCTCGCTCATAGTCATCGTCTGTATGGCCACCTCTTATACCGTTCTCGGATGGCGGACCGCTGACAATGTCTAAAATTGCTTTAGCAGCTCGAAATTTCATCGCATCACTTTTGGCTCCCATAAGTGAGACCAAAATGTTGGCCGCAGTTACAGAATATTTCGCCAGTATGGTATCCATTTCCTTATCACGAGTACTGTTTCTTTCTTTTTCGTATCGGTCGTATTCGTCTTTCAGTAAGCCGTCTGACCGAAACCATCTCTTTACACTGACATGAGAAACTTTAAGCATCCGGGCAATCTCTAAATAAGTAAAATCGCCATATTTTAAGCGGATCGCATTCTGATATTTTTCATTTTTTATGTCTACAGATTTAGCCATTTGGGTATCACTTAGTATCATTTAACGATTGTTTATTATCGGCTTTTTGCTCATTTCGTTGCCCAATGTTGCCGTTTATAACCAAAAATCATTTGTTTTGTAGGGTCATCTTGGCTACGAGTTTAGCTCTTGCATCGGCCAAGAGTTTTAAATTCTTGGACCGGCCGTTAATTTCTTTATAATTTTCTTTAATTTCTTTTAATCCCTTACCTTCTATATCTTCTGCACCAGAGGCAGTCTGCGTGCTATGCCGTTCGGCTTTTGATGCTGATTGGTTTCCACACTGCGTCAGATGTAGGACGGAAAGCAAAGTGATACCTCGGGGCTTGAACTTGGCGTCCTCGCCCCGAGTTTTTGTGATTGCGATAAAAGCCCACTCCTCTAGTTTGGATAAACAACTTTTAATCGTTCGCCAGTCTTTGAGACCGGAGTAAGTCAAAAGCGTTTTATTTGAGGCCTCTATGGTTTGGCTGGCTTTGTTTGAGGCAATCTCAGTCAAAGCCATATACATATTCCGGAGATTCCGGTAGGCATCGATGCTAATATGCTTATCGAACCATTGCTGTCGCATGTACCGCAAAGCCGGCTTATCTTGGTAAGCAAATGGCATCTCTCGATAATCCCTGACTTTATGTGGTTTGTCGCTCGGGTACTGTGTCATATGGTTCTATAAGCTTTCGACCGCTCGTGATATCCTCCCAGTAGAATCGCGACAGAGCGTCGTAATAACTCACGAGGTTGAATGCGATATCGTGGAGGTCTTGATCGTTCACTTCTTGGCCAAAGTCTTTTTTGAGAATCGCTCGGAGTTTTTCCAGCGTTTCTGGTTTTAACTTCATATTTATTCGTGGACATAGATCCTAGCCTTGGCGATTTTGATTTGGTTAAAGAACGCTTGAGGTTCGACCACAAGCTCTCGTTTCCAAAAACTGTCCATAAGCTTTTCGAGCTTGCGGTCAGTTTTAAATCCAAAGAGGACCTTATGCGGATTTGTCCGATCCACGACCTCAAGAGATTCGGGCATTAATAATAAAAGCACCGCGATCAATGCCAGATCGGCGGTCTTGAAACTCTCACTTTGTTTGATTGGCATATCATTTCATTTTTTTACTCTCACACATTTATAGTTTGCCAATCAGTGCCTATCTCTTGGAATAATGTTCAGGTGTAGTTTGCCAACAAAAAAGAGCCCTATTTCAGGCTCTCCCATTGAAGTTATTAACTACACCGACTATTACGCTATAGTATTTTGATTTTGTATTTCGGATTTAGTCTGTAACCGTTGCCGTCACGACCGATAATCAATTCATCAATGCCAATCCGATTTTTAGATTTATTATTTATTTCCAGTTTAGAATTTCTGATCGCTTGGGTGGTGGTGCCGACCATTTCAGCCAACTCGGCCGTCTTAACGAAACCCTTGTCCGAGCATAAAACTTTTATAAGCTTTTCTCGCATTTTCTCTTTACTCATCGGGTAGCATTTCTGCTGATTGGACGCCAAGTATAAGTCGCCGTCCGGAGAGAGGCAGAGTAAGGTTTCTCTGATTTTCTTTTCTTTCTGTTTGGACCGTATCTTTTGGCTCTGTTCGTAAAATCCGATAGCCATTTCACGGCCAATCTGAGTCAAGTTTTGTTTACTAACCTTTCCCAACTCGTCTTTTAATTCGGCAATTGTTTCGTCGGTCTCTTTTTTGTAATTATCAAACTTCGCCTCGGACTTATTCAATCTATTTTTTAATTCCGTAATCTCAACACTGTGCTTTCTTATGATTTCATCCGGATTCTTAACGCCATTATTCTCTAAGGCTTTCTTGGTGATGTTTTCTATGTCGCCAATCGAAAAACGATAGGTAAAGGTTACTCCCACGGCTCGGGTAATGTTGAATTTATATTTTGTGGTCATTGAGACCTTTTTCATTTTCATAGTCATGTTTTTACTGGATGCAAGCTTAATCCTTACTCCCAGTTCATTTTTTAGTGAATGGGACCCATTTTATGCCCTCCATTCACTAATCTTTGGATACTTGCGGATATAATCGCATGTAGTCGGGTATATCTGATTATCCACCTTGTATTAGTTTTTATTATAGCATATAATAAGAGTCAAAGGTAACATCACAGGTAACATTTAACCTATAAAGCATAAATATATGGAAAAAGCCGATATTTTAAACATTCTAAAAAGCAACAACACAGTTTTCTCTTTTAAAGAGATATTGTTGACATCCGGAGAGAGTAACCCGGCTCTTTTGAGACGCAGAATATATTCCTATATAAAAAACGGACAGCTGTACGGGATACGTAGGGGTTTATACGCCAAAGACAAAAATTATAACAAATTTGAATTAGCAACAAAAATATTTATTCCGGCTTATGTAAGTTTCGAAACAGTCTTAGCTGAAGCTGGAGTTACGTTTCAGCATTACAGTCAAATTTTTGTTGCTTCCTATCAGACGAAAGAAATAGATTGCGATGGACAGATTTTTTCTTTCAAGAAATTAAAAACCAATATCCTCAATAATAACTCTGGAATAGAAAACAAAGGATTTTATTCAATTGCTTCAAAAGAAAGAGCATTTTTGGACATTGTTTATTTAAACAAAGATTACCACTTTGATAATTTGTCGCCTCTAGATTGGGACAAGGTATTTTCAATTTTGCCGTTGTATGAAAACAAGCGAATGACCAAAAAAGTCAATCAATACTATAAAGATTTTAAATCTAAGCAAAGCCAATAAATTTATGACAATAGACAGAACTACACACAAAAATATTCTTATCAGAATCCTTAAGGACATATTTACCGATCCCAATGTCGGACCTTTTCTTGGTTTCAAGGGAGGAACGGCCACTTTTCTTTTCTACGATCTCAATCGTTTCTCAGTAGACTTGGACTTTGATCTCCTGGACGCAACTAAAGAAGATCAGGTTTTTAACAGAGTTAAAGAGATTTTAGAAAGTTACGGAACACTCAAAGAGGCTGAAATGAAAAGGTTTAATCTTTTTTATTTGCTTTCTTATGAAGAGAAAGTCGCCGGGGCTCAAAATGTGAAAGTGGAAATTAATCGCAGAGATTTTGGTTCTAAGTATGAAGTTAAGTCATACATCGGCATTCCGATGAAAGTGATGATCAAGGAAGATATGGTGGCTCACAAACTTTGTGCGATGTATGAAAGAATTGGTAAAACTAACCGAGATATTTTTGATGTCTACTTCTTTTTAAAGGATAACTGGCCAGTTAATAAACAGATCGTAGAAAAACGCACCGGCATGACATATAAAGAATTCTTACAGAAGAATATTGAGTTGTTGGAAAAGACTACGGATCGCAACATTCTTTCCGGTATGGGTGAACTCTTGGATGAAAAACAGAAGGCTTGGGTTAAGTCGAAGCTCAGAACAGAGACAATATTCCTGATGAAGCTTGCGTTAGAAAGCGAAAAATAAATATATGACAAAGGAAATCGCCAACAAAACTCAAAAAGGCCTTAATTCTATCTCAGATCAGATGGGAGTGATTTTAAAGAGATGGCAAGAGCGATTAATAGATGTCTCAAAATCAAATCCGCTACTTGGTCTTAATCGTTCCCGAACAGCGAAGCTTGAAATCGAGTCTGCCGACCTAAGTAGTTTAATTAAAGCATTGTTCACTGATGGCAGTGCATTGAAATTACCTTTTGTCCAAAAGAAACCCAAAAAGGCTCTCTCTACTGAGGAAGAAACTTCTGCAGAGAAAGAAGAATACATTTTTCATAAAGGTGATTTAGATTTTATCTTTTCAAGCTTAAGTGATCTTAGAAAAAAGTTGAGGAAAATTTTTGATAATTCTCAACTTACCATGAATGAAAGAGGTGTAAATACCCTATATTTAGCAATGGGTTGTTTGGAGTGGGAAGATGTATTAATGGGTAAATCTGAAAGTCCATTAATAATGATTCCTTGCAATCTTGAATTTAAAGGAGCTAGCAAACCTATGAATTTAATAATGTCAGATGAAGACATTATTATAAATCCTGCCATTAGATATTATTTAAAAGAGCGAGAAGAAATTAACATACCAGAAATTCCTGAAGACTTTGATTTTGATAAGGTAGATGGTTTCCTCCAGTTAATTGAAACTCAAGTTAAAACAAGCGGGTGGAAAGTGACAAAACGTGCTTGGCTTGGAATATTCAGTTTCGAAACCCTTGCAATCTATCAAGATCTAAAATTACTAGATTCTCAAGCTAGAGAGAATGGCCTTGTAAAAGCAATTGCCCATTTAAATAGTGAAGTAATTGAAAATATAGGTCTTGATGATAAATTAGATGATTTGCAGACTCCTCAACTTGTTCCAATTCCAGTTGTTAAGGCTGACTCCAGTCAATTAAAAGCAATTGCTTTAGCCTCACAAGGTGCAAATCTTGTGATTTATGGGCCTCCAGGTACTGGAAAGAGTCAGACTATAACAGCCATCATAGCTAACGCTCTTAGTCAGAAAAAGAAAGTGCTATTTGTGAGTGCAAAAATGGCCGCTTTAAATGTTGTTCATAATAGACTCCAATCAATTGGTTTGGGTCAATATTGTTTAGAAGCTCACGGAGTTAAATCAGGAAAACGAAAAGTGATAGATGAACTTAAGCGGACATTAGAAACAAATGACGATATAAAAATAGCTAGTGGTATAGACGAAGATATTAATAAATTAATTGAAAGCAGAAATACTCTTAATGAATATGTGAAAGCTTTGCATGACTCACAAAATACATTTTCATCGAGTTTATTTAAAGCGTATGGAAAATTTGAAAACTTAAACGACACTCCTCTTATTAAAGCCCCTCTACCATGGACTGAAATTCTTAATGTGTCTCCCAAGGATTTAGAACGAGTAGTAGATGTACTCGTTGAAGTTCGTGATAATGTGGAACTTTTCCTTCAGAGAGATGCAAACCCTCTAAGAGGTATGAAATCTAGCGGAGTAGATTTAAATACATTAGAACATTTGGCAGGATATTTAAATAAATTGATTTCATTCGGTAAGGTTGTAAGTGAAGAAGTAGAAAAAACTAACTTTTTTAAAAAATTTGATTTATCAATATCAGATCTTTTGTCTTCAGAACAAGTTTTTAATTTACTTACAAAAGTTACTAGTTTGCCTCAAGATTGGTATAAAAATGGTCTAGAAGACTTAGAAACAAAACTAAAAGAAGTAGTAGAATCTGTCACCTTTGTACAAAACCGGAATAAATATGAAGAAGAGTTTTCTTTACTAACATCCCAATCTCCGCAAGATATTATAAATATCATTAATAAGTATCGAGAGGCATATCCAAGTTGGTATTCTCGGTTTAACCTACATTATTTTGAAGACAAGAAAAAATGTAAAAGTTGTTTAGATAAAATAAAAAATGTTAGTAACTTCACTTTAGAGGAAGCCATTACAAAAGCAAGACAATTAATTTCTGCTGAGAGTGAATTAGCACTAGGATTAGAAAAAATATCTAAAGACGAATTAGATCCAAAGACAATTACTTTGGAAAGTATCTTATATATTCAACATCAGTATGAGGCCGTGGTAGCACTTAAGAGATGGGGGCAGAATACGAAAACAGAACTGGTTCAAAGCCCGATTTTTGATGAGGAAATCTCAAATAATTTTGCTGGTTTTATAGATATTTTAAATTCACACAAGGAAGAAATAGAGAAAATTCAGCAAGTTATTTTGGAATATTGGTCAGATGGTTTAATTGGTCAAACAAAAGTTGATATTGCTAGTCTTGCAGATATTACAAAGTCAGCTCAAATTGTATTTGATAATTTAAACCAATCAGGGGTTAGAGATTGGCAAACTACTTCACGTATTTTAACTCATTGTGCAGAAGCCTCTCTACTTCCTTTTTTACACGAGCTGGATAGTGCAACAATGCTAAATGCTCCAGAAATTTTTGAAAAAAGATTTTATTCGTTATGGATTGATGCGATTATTCACTCAAAACCGATCCTTAGTGAATTTTCTGGTGATTCTCAAAAAAATCTAATTAATAAATTTAAAATACTTGATGAGAAAGTTATGCGTCTAACAGCAATCAATACTATTGCTGAACCCGCTAAGATTGCCAGACAAGTTAAAACAGCTAATGCAATGGGTGGTAATTCAAACGGAGTAGGAATTTTAAGAAAAGAGATGGAAAAGAAAAAACGCCTTAAACCACTTAGAGTTCTTTTTAATGAAATTCCGCAAGTTTTACAAGCTCTTAAACCATGCTTTCTGATGAGTCCTCTGTCTGTGTCAACTTTCTTGAAACCAGGAGCGTTTGATTTTGATCTTGTTATATTTGATGAGGCCTCACAGCTACCGACACCAGAAGCAATACCTTCAATATTGCGGGCAAAACAAGTCATTGTGGCTGGTGATTCAAATCAGTTACCACCTACTTCTTTTTTTAGAACCAACATTGGAGATAACTCTGATGAATGGGACGAGCAACAAGTAGAAGAACTTGAGTCTTTGTTAAATGACTGCAAAGCGTCAGTTCCTTTTTTTCAAGAAACTGATCTTAAGTGGCATTATCGGAGTAGAGATGAGCGGTTAATTAGTTTTTCTAATCATTATTACTACGAAAATAAGTTAATAACATTTCCGTCACCGAATGCTGATAGCAAGAAAACTGGAGTGATGTTGGAATACGTACCTGATGGAATCTGGGACAGGGGTGGCAGTAGAGTTAATAGAAAAGAAGCTCGACGCGTTGCACAGCTAATCATAGAACACTTCAAATCAGAGCCAGAGAAATCATTAGGAGTGGTTTCTTTGAATTCTTCACAAAGAGAAGCCATTGAAGACGCTCTTGAGGAAGAATTACAAACCAAGAAAGAATTATTGCCATTTACTGATCCTGAAAATCCAGATGCGTTTTTTATTAAATCACTCGAAAATGTACAGGGCGATGAGCGAGATGTAATTATTATTAGTGTGGGATACGCCAAAGCTCAAGATGGGAAAATGACATTAAATTTTGGGCCGATTAATACGGAGGGTGGTTGGAGGAGATTAAATGTTTTAGTCACGAGAGCTAAATGGAAAACTTTATTAGTTACATCTATTAGATCATCTGAGCTTGTAGGTATTAATCCAGAAAACAAGGGTGCTGTTGGTTTGAAAAACTATATTCAGTATGCTGAAACTGGTTATTTAAATGAGAGTAAAGACCCCGCTCGTTTATTGGGTGAAGAAACAAACGATTTTGAAGATTCTGTTAAACGAGAATTGGAGTTAAGGGGTTTTAAAGTTGACGCACAAGTAGGGGTTGGGTCTTTTAAAATTGACTTGGCGGTAAGAGATCCAAAAAATCCTACGGGATATGCGATAGGAATAGAATGTGATGGTGCATCATATCATAGTTCAAAATCAGCAAGAGACAGAGATATATTAAGACAAGAAATTTTAGAGGGTATGGGTTGGAAACTGCACAGAGTTTGGTCTACGGACTGGTTTAGAAATCGAGAAGATGTAACAAAAATTCTTATTGAAAGCGTAAATCGTGCAATAAGTAATCGTGCAAATGAGAATTTTCATAAATCAGAAAAGGTAGAGGCTCGTAGTGATAGTGAAGACGGACTAACATCTGTTGCTTTCAGAGATAAAAAAGCCGGTGCGTTATATAAAAAAACTGAGGTTAGATGTAGACGTGAAGTGATTATGGATTCCAATAAAATACATCAGTTTGCAGGTGTAATTACCTCTATTGTTGAAGATGAAGGGCCTATTCTTGAAGAGTTGTTATTGGATAGGATAAGAGAACTAACTAAAGTGGGGCGTGTCGGCGCTAACATTCAAAGTAATTTTGAACAAGCAATAAAGATAGCCATAAAAGATGGCGACATAGAAAAACCTAAACAAGATAAAGGATTTTTATATAAGTCAGATAAAAAATATACGACCTTTAGAACTCCAGGAGATGGCGTTGAAAGACGATTAAATCATATTAGTGCTATTGAAATAAAAAACGCCGTCGAATACTTAATAAAAAATCAGTTTGGTCTTGCCTACGATAATATGATTCAGAGTTTAAAACCATTATTTGGTATTAATCGTGCAGATCCCGAAGAAACTGATCGTGTAAAAGACTTAGTAGATGAAATGATTGCACAGGGCTCTCTTGTTAAACATGGGCCGTTGTTAAACATTTCAATTAGAGATTAAGATGAAAAAAATATTATCAAAAACTAATTTTTTAATATGTCTCGATTGTGCCACGAATGCTTGGCTTAAAATTCACAAACCAGAGATATATAAGAAAAAACAGCTTTCTTCTTTTGAATTAAATATCATTGATACCGGTAATCAAATTGACGAACTTGCTCATGGTCTTTTCCCAAACGGAGTACTTGTAGAATCTCGCGACGACACAGAATTTACAAATAAACTTATGGCCGACAAGACGCCGGTTATTTATCAGCCAGTTTTTACTACCGAGACATACATTACAGCTTCTGATATTTTTGTTTGGAATTCAGATACAAATACCTATGATCTATATGAGGTAAAGTCATCGACAGCTTCCGAAGAAGATGGAGGAAGAAAGACTGAGGATTATTTGATAGACATGGCTTTTCAGAAGAATGTTTTGAATGATTTGTGTATTCAGGTTGGAACCCTCAACCTGATTAGACTTAATAAGGAGTATATCCGCACCGGAGACATTAATTTGAAAGAATTATTTTTGATTGAGAATTTAACTGAACAGGTAAATGAAAAACTTGAGGATATCAGACAAAAAATGGAAGGTGCTCACGAACTATTATCTAAGGAAACCGAGCCTCATGGACATTGTGATTGTATATTAAAGGGACGAAATTCTCACTGCACAACTTCGTGGTATTCAAATTCAGATCTACCAGAATATTCCGTTCACGCGATTGCACGAATTCACAAGAAAAAACTGACGGAACTGGTAGATAATAATATTTTTAGTATCCACGACGTTCCGGATGATTTTGAATTGTCTGATAACCAACGAAGACAAGTAAATACCGCACAATCCGGCAAAGAGTATATTGATAAAAAAGGCATTTTAGAATTTTTGGAGACGATGAAATACCCCCTAGCTTTTCTTGATTACGAAACATACCCCTCTGCGATACCAAAATATAATAGATATCGCCCATACCAGCAGATTCCATTTCAGTTTTCGCTCCATGTGATTGAATCTCCAGAAAGCGAGTCTGTCCATTATGACTTTATTTATACAGACCAAGACTGCCCGGACGAATATTTTTCGGATGCATTAAAAAAACATCTTCCAAAGACAGGAAGCGTTATTGTGTGGAACCAGAAATTTGAGCAAGGCATTAATAAACAGCTCGGGGAACGCATATCTGAATATAAGGACTTTATGCAGGATGTTAATAATCGCGTTGTTGACCTAATGATTCCATTTTTTGGCAAGACAACAATGTATGACCACCCCGAATTCAAAGGCAGTGCATCGATCAAATATGTTTTACCCGCACTCGTTCCACATCTCTCGTATAAAAACATGCATATTCAAGAAGGTGGTACTGCTTCAGATACTTGGAATCGTATTGTGTCCGGGGAATATTCTGAGGATGATAAAAATATGAAAATACAAGCATTAAAAGATTACTGCCACCTTGATACTTTGGCGATGGTTGAAATTTGGAGGGTTTTAAGATCGGTAAATATATGAGACTTGGATTATAAAAATATGCTCAATAATTATTTAAAACAAACAAAAGGTTTTGAGTCTACTGTTGAGAAAAGTAAGACATGGTTGGAGTCGCATGGCTCAATTAAAAACGATATAGATAAGGCTCTTGGTGGTCTGAATCAATTATCTTTTGCAATTCCAATATTTGGGGGGTCTGGTGACGAATTTAAAACAATTCAACCATGGCATCATATTTTTTTTGAAGCTGATCAGGATTTAGATTCAGCAATCTTGTTGATGATGATGGGATTTTACAAAGACAGCTTCAGGTCGCTAAGAAGTTTTTTGGAATTAAATATTTTTGCTCTTTATAATTTCGTAAATGAAGATAAGGAAAATTTCCAGAAATGGCTTAACGGAAAAGATCATACCCCGGGAGTTGGCGACATGCTTCAAAAACTTGGCGAAAAGAGTCCGGGCTTTAAGATGCTTGATGAAAAACTAGACTGGAATAAAGATGTTAAATCTTTGTATAAAGAGCTTTCTGGTTTTATGCACACACAGGGTGCTCTGCATACTCACACTTCACTAAGAAATAGCAATGTGACTAGTTTCAGTGAGACTGGTATGCAGACAGGTACTGAATTATTGCTTAGGACAATTCGTCTGACGGCGCTGGGTTTTGTGGTAAATTTCCCCATGTCTTTTCAAGCTTTACCACTTTTTGAGAAGTTTGCTTTCAGTCCGCCAGCCGGAGGATTTCTTGATGAAGGTCAGGTCGGGAGTGTTAAGTCTATCTTTCCCGACGATGTCTCAAAAAAGGTTTCGGTTATCTGTCTTGCGAATGTGGATGCAAATTCTTTAGCTGATGGAGTGATGTCGATGCCCGATCAGACGGAAGAAGAGATTATTGAAAGCTTAAAAAGAACTCTTGAGTCCGATGAGTTTAAAAACAGTAAGGAAGAAATACTACAAATGATAAAAGATGGTGAATATGGTAAGGCGATTGCTTTTGTGACCGCAACGCAAAGAGCTATGATGCGTGCCATGACAGGGATATTGTTTAATCCCTTCTATAAGTCCAAGGATATTCTTGAATAAATTATGAAAACCGAATCAAAACAACAAATCCTAGAACGGCGGAAAGAGATTGAACAGGAACTCGTGGAAATGCTCAAAGAGACCGAGAGCGATTTTACTTTGGATCATATCCGAGATGTCATTTTTCACGAAGAAGATAACGACGACATGATGAAAGTTGTGGCCATGTTTGATCGGGGCGGAGATGCTTCAGAATTAAGCAATGTTCTTGAACTCGTAACTGATGCTTGGAATTATTTTCCACACAAAGTTCTCGGTGGTATTTCTCCGGCCGAGCAAATACTTAAGCATAAAAATTAATATGGCAAAAGGAGTTAAAAAAGAAATAAAGCCAAGAACACTCCCCAAAGGAATGACTGTAGAGCAGATGGAAGAGGCTTTTTCCGATCGCCTAGCAAATCTTATTGTTATGCTTTTAGATCACCAGCACGAACAGAAATTAAAAGCTAAGGCCGAGGAAGACGCAAAGGCTAAAGAATGTCCGTCAAAATAATTTATGATCACGATTCAAGGATTAGAAGATTATAGATTAAAGGATATACAAGATATCGTCTTATCCCACGTTGATCATCTGAGAGAAAGTTTTCATTTTGAAGATTTGGATTTTTCAATTAAAGCTATTGTCCCATTTGGAAGTAGAGTTACTGGTTTTTCAAGCAAGAAATCAGATCTAGATATAAAAATTGAATATACCGGAAAGGCACGAGAAGATGATTTGTTTAATGCCTTGAATGACAAGGACGCAGTTTTTGAGATTGAAAATATAAGAGTTGATTTTTATCCAGAAAAAATCCAAGTAAAATCAGTCTAGTATTTTAAACTCTCGCATTTCTTTCTTGGCAGTTTCTATATCCTCTAGCACTTTGAGATATATTGCTCGAGTTTTCTTTGACTTCGGATTATCCTCGGCAAACCGGATATCGTCATCTTCCACAAACCCAGCCAGTGAAATATAAGCACCGGCCAATAGTCTGATTCGTTCCTTGATTGCTTGTTTGATTTTAGCTTTTGGTTCCGGAAGAGAAGATAACGGATTAAATGATCCGCGTCGATGTGGCATTCTTATGTTTTTAGCGGTCGCAAGGATCGCTTCAATGTCATCGTCATCCATAGCAAGCAAGAACATACGCTTACCCTCGGAACAAGTCTAGCGGTTCGTCATATTGGTTTAATAACTGGGCACTTTACAGCCCTTTTTCTTTTTGCTACTATATCAATATAAATTGATATAGTATGAAACCAAAATGTTGCATAGATAATCAAACCTTGAAAGAAGTCGGCCAGACAGCCGAACTTTTAAAGGTTATCGCTGAGGAGAATCGCCTCAAGATTCTTTGTACCCTCAAAGCCGGTGAACGGTGTGTTTGCGATATCTGGCAGGACTTGGACATTCCCCAGAATCTCGCGTCTCATCACCTCAAGGTTCTTAAAGATGCCGGGCTTATTGATTCCCGTAAGGACGGACTTAGGATGGTCTATTGGATCAATAAAAAAGCCATGAGCAAATTCAATTCATTATTAAATAACTTTTTACAAACATATGGAGAATAAGACAGCGAGCATTCAGGTTTTAGGTTCAGGTTGCCCGACCTGCAAAAAGCTTTTTGAGATAGCCGAGAAAGCAGTCAGTGATCTTGGCTTGGGAATTAAAGTGGAATATATCAACGATGTGCAGAAAATAATCAGTATGGGCGTGATGCAAAGTCCGGTCTTGGCCGTGAACGGCAAACCGGCTCTGGTCGGCTTTACTCCAGACATTGAGAAGATTAAGAAAGCTATTCAGGATAATCTCTAATCTATGGACATATTTTACCCGATAAAATTACTATCCGACTGGCTTACATTCTCGCTCTTTGATATTGCTCCCAAGACTCTCTTGGCTGATGCTGTTAATTTTTTCATTTACGACACAATCAAGATTTTTATTCTGCTCTCCGTCATTATCTTTGCCGTTTCCGTTATTCGTTCGTTTTTACCTCCAGAAAAGATTCGCTTTATTCTTTCACACAAAAATAAATACACGGGCAATGTTGTCGCTTCTTTGCTTGGCATCATCACGCCGTTTTGTTCCTGCTCAGCCATTCCTTTATTTCTGGGTTTTATTCAGGCTGGCGTGCCACTGGGAACGACATTTTCATTTCTGGTGGCATCGCCCATGATCAACGAAGTAGCTTTGGTGTTACTTCTTGGGATGTTTGGCTGGAAGATTGCTCTGATCTATATCGTCAGCGGTCTTATCATCGCCATCTTATCCGGTATTATCATCGGTAAAATGAAAATGGAGAATCTGGTAGAGCCCTTTGTTTACGAGAATTCTATCAACGCCAAAACCGACTTGCCAAATATGACATGGTCGGACCGCTTTGTATACGCGAGAGATTACACTTGGGATATCATCAAGAAAGTCTGGCCATATATTTTAATTGGTATCGGTGTCGGTGCTTGGATACACGGATATGTACCAGCTGATTTTCTTGCCAAATATGCAGGTGCAGGCAAATGGTATGCTGTGCCCTTGGCCGTGCTTATCGGCATTCCGCTTTACTCCAACGCCGCCGGCATTATTCCTTTGGTTGGGGCATTAACCGAGAAGGGTGTATCGATGGGAACGACTCTGGCTTTCATGATGGCTGTTACCGCTTTGTCCTTACCGGAGTTTATGATCTTGAAGCGAGTAATGAAGACCAAGCTTATTCTGATCTTTGCTGGAATTGTCGGAGTCGGGATTATGTTTACCGGCTACCTATTCAATTGGATTTTATAAGTTACGCAATTATGACTCTCTGTAATTTGCTTAACATTGCTTAAGTTAAGCAAATCGTTCTAGGCTCGCAAATTTCGTCAAACCAGTGGGTTATTGGTCGCAAGAGGTGTCAAAGGTCTATATGTGGTGCAAAGCTCACCCCAAGGGCAAACACGGGGCAAGAATGGGTTATACATTCGCGTACTTGGCCAGCATTTCTTTCATTTGGTCTAAAACTACCGTCGGATATTTGTATTCGCTTGCCCAGTCAAAAGTTCGGAAATCGTTGAGCAGGGCGAGCAAGGTGCGTGAAAGAGGTGTTAAATCCCTCTGTCGTGCATTAACCAAAGGGTTTTTTGAGGTTCGAGAATGGTCTCGACTCTCCGAAACTCTTATCGAAAAGTCTGAGTAAGGAACTTGCAAATGACCGCTTAAACTATATGTTTTTGCGGTTTTTTGCAGTGGTTCGAGAATATCTGCGTGCTTGTTCAGTTTCGGCATCCAATCAGCTAAAAACTTGAAAGGTTTTGTGTACGTAGGTGTGATCACTCCCTTGATAACAGAGATGTCAGCAAACGAGTATGCCAAGAGCAATCGGCGTTCTTCCACTGTCGCGTCTTCACACTTGTAAATATCCCCAGCCAATAGGGCTAGCTCGTGGATTGCATACCCAACCTTGTAGTACTCGGTATTCTCATTATTTAGCTTCCTGAGCGATTCTGAGAGGGTTTCCCGCTCAATCCCAAAGGCAGAAACCTTTTCATCGTAGAACTCGGCTGTGATCCTTCCATCGAGCTTATCGTCATACATTGTCTTCATACGCTGGCGTATGCGTTCCAGACTGGCATTTATGCCATTTACCTGTGCCTCGTGCAGGGCTGATTCCTTGCTGTGATCCTCTTTGAGGGATTCTTTAAGTACCTCTAAAACAGCCTCATTTTGAGGGGCTATAGAGGCAATATGGAGCATAAGCTCATCTTCCAAGACCTCCTGTCGGATGTACTTTTTCTCCTTGCCAAGTTGGGTTTTGCATTGTTTACAAGCACCGTACCAGTGTCCCTTTTGACGCTCCCAAGTAACCATTTTCTGACAGTTACCGCAGGACACCTTACCCCTTAACTCCCTAGAGTGCTTATTGTGATATGGAGCACTCAATCGGGTCATCTTTACCTTTACCTGATCAAACAGATCTTTCGTGATTATTGGTTCGTGTTTACCCTCATACTCCTTATCCTTCCAAATAAACTTACTGTAGTAAAAAGGATCAGTGAGAAGTTTGTGGATCTTACTTTTTACAACACGTCCACCAGCACGACTACGAAATCCAAGCTCGTACATCTTCTTCCCGAGTGATGGTGTGGAGTAGTTGCCAGTCGCATAGAGCGTGTACATTTCTCTGATAAATGGGGCAACTGTTTCGTCAATGATATGAATCTTATGCCCCTTCTCGCCGATTGTTTTATATCCAAGTGGTGGCTTAGTTGGTAGCCAGCCCTGCGAGGTCTTTTCTTTCTGACCCTTTCGGACTTCTTCTGACAAGTTGTTTGTGTAGAAACGAGCCATTGCCACTTTCATATCCCATACAAAGTTTTCGTGAGCCTTTGTGTGTCTACTCACAACGAAGTTTTCTTTGATGAAATGGATCTCACGACCTTCGCTTTCAAGAATCCAATCACTCGCGGTGGCGGCATCTTTTAGATTACGAGTAAGACGATCAATCTTTTCACAAAGAACAACATTGATTTTTTCTTGTGTTACAAACTGGATCATTTCAATAAACATCTTACGAATCTGCTTGCCACTTGCAGACTCTGTAACTTTGTAGATTTTTACTAGCTCAAATCCTTTAGAATCAGCGTAATCCTTTAAGAGTTTTTCTTGAGCTTCAAGCGAATATCCAGTCTCTTCCTGTTCCTTCGAAGATACTCGTGCGTATATTACGGCTTTAGTTTTTCCATTAGTTTCCATAGTGGTAGTTATATTTTAGCAAGAGCGGATTGAGACGCATAGTTTTTATTTTTCGCGTATATCCTCTCCAATCTGGTAATCGCCCAACTTATAGAGAGGCTTTCTGTTTTCGTAGTCTTCATCTACTCCCGACCACCTATTGTCCGTGTTATCCATTGCGTCTTTGGCGGACTCAAGAATAAGATCTGCTAAATATTCATTATTGTAGTAACTATCGAGCAAGGAGTAGTGCATTCGTTCAACCTCTTTTTCAGTAAGTCTACGACCCAAGTTTGGCTCAACGATTTGTTGAACAAACTCCGCAGTAATCTCGTATAGGACTGGTGAGTCAATAGTTTCTGGGAAGTATTTCTTTAGTAGTGCCATATATTTTTTAGAATAAAGTTGGTTGATAAAAGTTCTTCGTACCTTCGATGCCGTCCTTAATCTCTGTGATCTTGTAGTCGTATCGATCAAAGATATTCTTTCTGTCTTCTCTGATCGTATCTCTCGCATCAGACAGGTTGGTATAAACTCCAACAAGATCGAAATCGTCTTTGTCCCATCGTGAGTAGAGCTTGTAATGAGGGTTTGTGTCTCTCGCACCCATATTTCGTTCAAATCTTGCAATATCTCTTTCGACCTTTGCGTAACAGTTTTTTATAAAGCTGTCAGCACTTTCGAATAACTCGTGTGCGATAGCGTCAAATGTTGCGTCATCAAGATTTCCATTTTCATCGAGTAGCTCACTCTCGATATTTCTCAGGTCGCCCTCAATATACTTACGATCAACTTTTATAACCTCATTTGGATAGAATGGCATAATGTTTTTTTGTTATTACTTATAATGTTTGAAAAAGAGTTCGCAGATCTTGTCGAGTAGAAAGGACATCACGTAGTCTTCAGAGCTAGCAAACTCCTTTAACTTTGTGTGCCAGTGCTTACCGACACGAACCTGAACCGTCTTTCTTCTTTTGCTTTTGCGAGCAAAATATCTTCTGACCGCATTGCTTTGTGCTTGTGCATCTTCTATATCTGCTTTGGTATAGAGTGTCTGCTTGTTTGTCGACATATTTTGAGAAGACTTTTATCCCCCTCATAGTATTCTTTCTTCAGATTTACTAGAGAGAAGCTAATAATGGACAGAACATCTTGTTTTAATGTCGAACCCCCTCAGAGTTGATCCATTCTTTTCTCAATGGATGCTCCTACTAGCTCACACTTCAACAAAAGTTAGTGTTGATGTTCAGATGAGGTCGCCCGTTGTGAAGTCGACACAGCGCGGGCGATTAGATCTGAACACCAAAGCACATACAGTCGGTTTTTTTCAGAGGACTTACTGACGACCTCCGATGTTCTGATTGTTCAACCTCGAAAACCTATTCTGTCTCCACTGGCGAAATGGAGACAGATTCAGACTTTCGAAGTTGGCTTCGATGATGGATCTTTGCGAGCAAATCAAAGTAAGCCGTCCAGTTATGGAGGATCTCACTTGCTTCTTTTAGAGTTAGGTCGACGTTGTATTCTTTTTTTACAACGACTCGAAACTTTTCTATGGTTTGTTCGCTTGCCATAGATAAGTTTTATCGTTTTCAAGTACCTTAAAAAATACTTAAATGACGAAAAAACGCGGTCATTTGACCACGTCTTTCCTACACTTTATGAGTTGTCCACTTTTTAAGTATTTTTAAGTAGAACTTTTGAGTTTATTTTGTCTTTGGACTAAAGCTTTCTCTGTTTGCACGGAGGCTTTGAACTTTGGTTTAAGACTATTATCAAACTGCTCAATGATTTCTTGTTTTGGATATTTAGTGTTCGTTCTGATTTTGTTGTTTGGGTTGTAGTTCAGGTAGTCGTAAAGATCTTGTGTCTCATTGTTGCGATCCACATAACCATTACTTACGAGATCAAAGAACATATTCCAGATCTTAATACTCTTACTTACCTTGAGGGGACTTGCGACATCACCATTTATGACTATCCAGTAGTCATTCTCTGACTTTTCAGAGGTAAAACACTCAATCTGCTTAATCGTTTCCTCGTCTGAGTATTCCTTTCCAGTCTCTCTGAGGTTTAGGGTGGTTTTGATTAAAGCGGTTAAAAGCGAGGCTTTTGGATAGCTAGGCGAAGTTCCCAGAACTGGATCAGGAATCTCTATGCTCTCAAAGATATGAAAATCATCGACAAGCCTCGTACGCAAAGTAGTCAGTCTCTCTTGATCAAAAGATTCCATCCTAGACCTTTCTTTTAGGTATTGCTTCATTTCTTCTGTGTTCAGAAGATCATAATCAGTGTTGTTGATCGCAAACTCTGGCTCAGAGTACAAAATAGTAAGCATATCTCGGAGATCTGCTGTAGATATACTTTTTAGGATAGCAGAAAACTTTTTATCTAACTCGCTAGTAGATGATTTTGTATTACTGATATTCATACAAATCTAGTTATTTTTGATGAGATTTTTCTCATCTTCAGTTAGTTCGTAAAGCTGTGAAAATATCTTATTCAGTTCAGTTGTGAGGATCTTAATGTCTAGCTTCTCCTCCTTACTATCAGCGAAATCTTTAGCAGTAGTTATTTTTAAGATTTGATCAACTATCTTGATGATCTTATCCATATCTTTTTTATCAACTTTTGGAATAGGAAAATCGTTCAACATATCTTTTGTGAATGTCGTTCCTTGGTTGTAACTAGATGCTGGATAGCGTTCTTTAATGTAGAAAAGAGCTAGATCATTATTGATCAACCCCAAAAGGAACTTCAGGTTTTCTATGGTCTCACTGGTGATGATCAACGTCGTTTTTGCAGGAATAAATATTCCAGTAGTATCAAGATATCCATCAAGGAGGTTGAGTCCCTTTATGATGATTTTGGGTTTTATAGACTTCTTGCCATAAGAGTTTGAAAACTCCTTTAGGAACTTATCTTTAACAACAATAGGTTTTAGGTATTTACCCCCAAGATAAGTCATCTCTTTTTTACCCCATCTCATTGAGTATTTACTAATAGTTCCAGTATTTATTATTTTTAGCTGATTTTTTGAATCAAAATCACGATCCCCAAGATTCTCAACAAGAGGTTTTAGTTTATAAGCATCAGATGTCGCACAAGCATTTTCAGATATACCAAAAGCGGACAGCTTATTTGGTAGCGAGGAAATCCGACCAATGAAATCTAAGTTATCTGAGAACAAGTGATCCAAACTGTACGGTGAAATCAGGGTATTTTTATTTATTGATCTTTTTGTAACAAAATCCTTACCTGTATATTCCAGTACTCTCATAGAGGTACTAATCCTTTTTGAAATGAAGGTTATTATTGAATCAACCTTTGCGGTGTCGAAAATCTTACGTCCTGATTTTAATACTGCAAAGATGTGGTCAATCGTTCCTTTACGAAGCTCATCGCCAAACGATTTTGAAATCCATTTATCTGGAGTGATGTAAGTCAAAATCCCATTTTCATCAGTGTATCTGAAACCCAACTCAAAGAAAGCAATGTATAAATCCCAGTTACCACGTGTCCAATGATAACTTTTTTGTATTTTATCTCTTAGATCAGCTTGTCCATTTTTTACCATTCCTTCTGAATCAACATAAGGTGGATTTGCGATCACTATACTGAAAGCATTTACTCCAAACATATAAGTTGGATTGAAGAAGCTAGCTGACCACTCATTATCAAAGGGTCGATAAGTTTTTAGCTGTTTTGATCTAACTGATTCACCAAAAAGCCCCTCTCCTTTATTAACAAGGTTCTCGTATTCAGCTCTCAACTTCTTCTTTTTTGCTAGACTTTCTGTATTGAAATATCCATCTCGTATCCCCTGAAGTTTATTTGCTAGCTCTGGATCATCGCCAAAAGTGGTAACTCCGCTTTGATCGAGATCAATAAGTGAGTTAGCGCAAATAAACTTAAACTCTAGGTTAGGGAGAGGTTTGATCTTTTTTGAGTCCGCTTCTTCGTCCACAATGATAGACAGCCAAGCTCGGAGACGTGAGATTTCAATCGCCATCGGATCAATATCTACACCGTAGATATTCTTCTCAACAATCTGTAGTTTCGCCTTATAGGTATCAAAACGAGGTTCTAGGCGTTCATACACACGAACGAGTAGCTGGAGCATACCTATTGGGAATGCCCCCGATCCACAAGCAGGATCTAGCACCTTGAGATCATCAAGTGCTTTGATTATTCCGTCCTTATAGGGCTTCCAATCTCTACGCCAGTTGTGGTCTTGATCTTGGAAGTCTTTGTCGGGTGCGTCTATGAGCTGAACAAATCTCTGATCTCTAAACTGATCTTCAGGGATCTTGGTCTTTAGGTATTCTCGCAAAGACTCACGACACATATAGTCCACAATCTCTCGCGGTGTATAGAATGCACCTTTTGCTTTACGGGCTTGCTCACCAGTTTCTTCAGTCATTTCAGCAAGCAAGTTTTCAAAGATACGTCCCAACATTTCAGGATCAATAGCTACCTGTTGGAACTGGCTCGTGCTTTCATCAGTGGTGAAGTTGTAACCATTAAGAAAATCAAAAAGATCATCAAAGTAGTTTTTGGGGAAAGTAAGTTTTGAGTTTTTATACAAGTCAGTATCTCGTGCTTCAAAAAGTCCACCGTTCAAGAATGGTGTTACATCGTCCTTGTATTCACGGTCTGCAATAGGCGTATTGAGTACTCCAAAGAAAAGGTTTTCAAGGTTCTTGCGGTAGTATTCTGAATCATCAGTAAATGAGTGCGAATCAAAATACTTTCTATCTGGATTGATCACCCCTTTTTTATCCAAGAACCAGCAGAAGATCACACGACCGAGAAGTCGGTTTGCAAAAAGTGAGGCGTGTTTATCATCCAAAATATTCTCTTTTGTAAGATACTGTCGAAGTGTGATAAATCTCTCGCTGATACCTGCATAAAACTTCTTGTTGAGAGGTTGGAGATCGAAGCTCTCCCAAAGGATAGAATGAACTTCTTTTTTATTTGAAAAATCAGAGATACTAGCCCACTTTGCTAGGATTTCTTGAAAGGTAGCAGTGAGTGTTCCTTTGAGTTCAAGTGTGCGGACTACGTAGTTATTACTCAAAACAATAATGACCTTGTCGACACTTTTTGGCACAACAAAATCTATTCCGATGTTGAACTTAGAGTTGAAAGGTTCGTCCTCAAAGTTTGGAGTAAGAGCTTGAATCCAAGAGATCGTACGCTTAGACGGCTTAGTTATACCGTACAGCTTGAAGTCTATGTTGAGACTATTTTCACTATGGATCTTGTAGATTGCTCTACGGTCTACAACCACATTATCCTCAAAAAACCACTGGGCATTAGCGGAGATCTTCTGGTTGTCTACGTTGAATAGTTGGAACTGCTTACTATCATCGAAAGACACTGAATCATCGAGCAGACGAACGACAGAAAGAATAACTCTCTGTGCTTGAGCCAGCGTCTTAGTTTCAGCAAGAGTGTTTAACTCTTTCTGTATCTCTTGGATTGTAGGTAATACTTTATTCATTGTTTTTTACGTAGAACAAAACACTCTCAGCTCGTTTAGGTAGTTCGACATCGTCCTTTTCAGAATGTTTACTGATCTCTTTTGCAAGTGATACAAGTTGTTTCAAGTTTTCTTGATACACATCGCCCTTATTCTTTTGCGTCATTATTCTTCGTTTCAGCTGTCCAACATCTCGGCGATAGAAAATATCCTTACTCTTGAATGCGTCTCGCACAGTATCAATCTCTAACTCGGTATACCCGACAGAGTGCATCAAACGGAGGATCTCATTTTCTTGTCCGATCAAAGCTCCAGTCTCTTCTTCACCGAAGTACTGAACGACACGTGTCTGCAACTGGTCTTTTACGGCTACTTTGTTTGCAGTGATCTTATCTTTTGATCGTTCATTGTCTTCTGGAGTAGTTCTCAACCACTCGATAGCTTGGAGTTGCGATACAGCCTGTATCTGTGAGCCGTTAGGATCTAACTTTGCGAACTGGAAACCAACTTCTTCACCAGATTCAGCAAAGAGTCGAGCCATACCAAACACATCAGGCTTGTCCTGTCCACGAGAGGTATTATCTGGCATCAACGACCACTTACCAGCCGAAATAGTGTAGATAGATTGTTTGTACTTTTCAGGGTAGTTAGCGTTTGAGTTAAATCGTTTGAGATCCAACACAAACTCATCTTCAGAAAGCAGGAAGTCTGAAGCCTTTTCTGCGTCTTGGAGTGCCTGCATTCGCTTCTGAAAGTCTGCACTGTAAATATCACTCACAGAATCGGTGTACTCAATAGGATTTTCTGGTTCATCAAGCACAGGCGTATCAGTACCGATAGTGTTCTTGATGATGTCGATCTTACCCTGAAGTCTTTGGATCAGTTTCAAGTAGGAGTCCAGCTTTGCTTCAGGACGCATATTGTAGATGTACACTTCGTCAAAGTTAGAACCGAGACGATTTACACGTCCGTTTCTCTGGATCATACGTACAGGATTCCAGTGTAGATCGTAGTTGATCAAAATACCTGAATCCTGCAAGTTTTGACCTTCTGAAAGCACGTCTGTAGAGAATAGGTACTGCAAATCAGTCTCTCCCTCTTTCAGTT